>ENA-OQDT01001561-OQDT01001561.1-human-gut-metagenome-genome-assembly--contig:-NODE-1561-length-13105-cov-2.992218_pt1 | contig 13105 bp, 12 predicted proteins | sample MGYA00242786_ERZ504617 | MGnify/ENA primary metagenome ERZ504617 (study PRJEB26092, sample SAMD00036337) | human gut metagenome | host: Homo sapiens | study: EMG produced TPA metagenomics assembly of...
TCGCCTGCGCGTCGTCGACCAGGTGCTGGGCGTCGAGTTTGGCGTTGTTCACGAGCGTCTGGGATTGCGACTGCGCTTCCGTGCGCGCGGAGGCCGCGTCCTTCTTGGCACGTTCGAGCAGCTCGGTGCTCGTCTGCTCGGCGGAGGCGAGCATCTGCTGGGCGTTGGCGCCCAGCGAGGCAAACGAGTTGTCGGTGTTCGCCTTGCGGTTCTTCTCCTCCTGCAGTTGCGCCTGCAGCTGCAGCACCGTGTCGTCGCCTGCCTTCACCTGTTCGCGCAAACGGTCGATGCTGTTCTGTGCCGCCAGCATCGCCTCGTCCACGCGCTCCTTGTCGTAGCCGCGCAGAACTACCGGGAAACGATCCACCATGTTCAAACCTTTCCGATTGCCGAATGCAAACGCATATATAACTGCACTTTAATGCGTCGGTCCGCGGAAAACGCGCAGACGTCCGCAAAAATCACATTGAGCGTATGTTTTGCAGATTACCCCACAGACATGCGGCAATCTGCAGGTGAGGGCGCCGACTATGCAATGAGCGTGTTCACGCCGATCGGTTTGACATAGTAGCGTGCGGTCTCGCGGATCACGTCGCGGCCGGCGCGAATCTGCTGGTCGAGCGTGAGCCCATGCTGCGAGTGTTCGCGCTCGTCCACGGGCGGCAGATTGACGAAGCCGCTCAGCGTGCGACCCTGGCGCGATGCCCAGTCCTGCAGCTTGTAGAACAGCGCGTTGCATACGAAGGTGCCGGCGTTCGAGCTGAGCGATGCCGGAATCTCGTCGGCGGCGAACGCACCGAGTATGGCGTTCAACGGCAACCCGGTCCAGTATGCTGCGGGGCCGGCCGCATTGATCACATGGTGGCTCGGCACCTTGTTGTCGGCGTCCGGCCGGTTCGTGTCTTTGACGTTGATGGCGCAGCGTTCCAGCAGAATGCCACGGGACGCCCGCTTCAGACCGGTCGCCACGACGATCTGCGGACGGTGCTCCTCGAGCGCGGCCTCGAGAATCGGCCACGCCTTGGAGAAACTGACCGGCATGTGCACGGCGTGCACGGTGATGGCGACGTCCTTGAGGTCGTCGTCACTGTCCATTGCGCCGCCCATGCCCTGTTCGGCAAGGGTGTCCGGCACGATCAGCGCCGGATTCGCCGTCACATCCTCATACGGGTCGAAGCCCGACATCACCACCGATAGTTCCTGCATGTCACTCGCCTTCGACGCCGAATGCCTTGCCGAACATGGCATGCAGCTGCTCCTTGGCGGCGCGCTGCCGTTCGTTCTGCGGCCCGCGCGGGGCGCCGGCAAGCGCATTCGCCAGCGCGCGGGCAAGCGGCATGTCGTCCTGCGTGGTCACCTTCATGTTGCGCGGCGATCCGCCGACGATCGCAACCGGCTGGTCGGGCAGATAGTCGACGACCACGCGGGTGTCGTCGGTGGGCCGGAAATCCGGGTCGCCGGCCGCCTTCGCATAGGCGTCGCGGATTGTGCCGAAGCGGAAGGCCTGCGGGGTCTGCGCGCGGAACGAATGGCGGCGTTCGGGCACCGACTGGATCACCTCGCGGTCACCCAGGTCTTGTGTGAGCAGAATCGTGTCGGTGGAGGGGCAGGCCACGGTGGCCGCCGTGAACTCGTCGAGTGCGTCGATGCAGCCGTCGATCTCCTGACGGGAGACGAACGGGCGCACGGCGTCGTGGATGAGAATCTTGGCATCCTGCGGAATGCCGGCGTCGGCGAGCGTGGTGAGCGCGGCCTCGGTGGAATCGCTGCGCTCGGCGCCTCCGGTGATGATCGCGCGCACCTTGGCGTATGAGGCATCGTCAATGAGCTGCTCGACGGCCTCACGCACGGTGTTGTTCACCACGACAACGATGTCGTCCACATGCTCGTCGTTCTCGAATGCCTCGATGCTCCATGCGACGATCGGCTTGCCGTTCAATGCCACCAGCTGTTTTGGCTTTGCGGGGTCGAAACGGACGCCCGAGCCGGCGGCGAGCACGACGGCGACCACGGGGACCTTGGTTTGCTGAGTCATGTTGTATCCAATCTGTGTATGAACATTCAGGAACGCACAATGAGCGCCAGCATGCGGCCCTCATGCCTCTTGTGGGCGAGTTCGGCGCGGCGATGCGAGAACCACAGCGGGTTCTCCAGCGTGCACATGCTGTAGCGAATGCCCTTGATGCGCTCCTCAAGCGCCGGGTCTCCCTCGTTGTCCTCACGGCACAGCTCCTCGAGCTCGGCGTCTTGCGACAGGTACTGCGTGGCGGCATTGACGCGCGGCTGCGAGGAGAAGATGCGGTCGTCCTTGATCCCGGCCTGGTGCAACTCCATCAGCGCCGCCTTGTTGAGGTCGATGCCGGGGCCGCCGAAGCGGGTCAGCGTGAAGGTGCCCGGGAACTGCGCGTCGAATTCGTCGGCGATCTGGTCGCCCACCTCGTAGCAATCGCCGCAGATGGCCGGGCCGAGCGTGGCGACGATGTTCTCCTTGGAGGCACCTTTCTTCACCATCATGTCGACGGTGGCGGCGATCACATTGCGCTGCAGGCCCTTACGCCCACAGTGTGCGGCGGCGACGACCCCGGCCTGCGGGTCGGCGAACAGCACCGGCAGGCAGTCCGCGGCGAACACACCAATGGCGATGTCCTTGCGGCAGGTCACCTGGGCATCGCCCTCGATCACCTGCACTTCGGCGTTCTCGGACTCAACGTCGTCCACCACCGGCTCGCCCGCACGCTTCGCCTTGGCCTGGGCCTCGGTATGGGAACCGGATGCGTCGAAACCGAACGGCTTGTTCTCGGTATAGACCTCGTCGATGTCCACCGACTTGCCCGAATGCACCTGGTCGATGAGCGAGAGCTTCACATGGAGTTCGTCGGCAAGCGCCTCGCGGTTGCGCTCCACAGCAACGGGGTCGTCGCCGGACTTGCCTCCAAGATTGAAGTGCGCCCATTCCTCGGCGCTCACGCCTCCCAGACGGGTGGTGTAAATGACGGTGATGCCGGGCGAGAGCACCACCGGAATCGTCACTGGAATCGGGTTGCCCTCGTCGTCGGTGGGTTCGATGGCCGAGCTGTCGAGAATGGCATCGTCATAGGTCTTGCCGTCGGCGTCCTTCCCCCCTTCGCGTGCGGCCTTGTCTTCCTGCTCCACGGTCTTCTGCCCATGCGCCTGCACCGCCTTGAGCAGGTCATCGAGATTGATCTGCATCGGCTTGGGTGCCGCGTTCGCGTTCTGTTCATCCGTATGCTGTTCTTGTTCACTCATACGTCACACAATAGCCGCCAACGCCAACCGCACAAGCGCCTTCAGCTCTGGTCTAAGCATCCTGCGCCCCTTTGCACACATCCTGTCGCGTCTTCCTGCGGCCACTTTGCACAGTTCGGCTCGAAAATGTCGTTGAGGCACGTTCCTCACCGGCCGAATCGTGCCCACCTGCACGAAATGACCGACCGACGAGCCGGACCGAAAGCATCTTCGACAATCCTGCCCCACCCATTGACCTCTTTCCGCATTGCAGCGCAAAATGGCCAATGGGCAGCGCTGTCCGTCGGCCAATCTGCGCCCAATGCACACAATGGCCAACGAGCAGCGCTCACTCCGCCTTGAGCGTCGGCTTCTTCGTGCGCGAGCGCAACGCGGCGTTCACCGGAACCTCCACGCCCAACGGCAACGAGAACACATGGGCCGGATTGTTCACCATCGGCACCTCGTTGCCGTCGGCGTCGCGTATGCCGCCGTCCGGTACGACGTACTCGAGCGGCGCGCGCCCGGGCAGCAGGAACTCGACGAGCTGGCCCGGTTCCATCTTGTTACGGCTCATGATCGTCACGCGACCGCCCTCCTCGGGACTCCACGAGAGCACCTCGCCCACCACGAGCCAATCGCGGAAGTATGCGCTGCGATCGGTGTTCTGCGTCACCTTCTGCTCCGGGTAGTAGAAACCGGTGCTGTAATCGCGGTGCGCCACCTTGTACGGCTCCTCCATGAGCCATTGCGGCAACTCCACATGCGGTGCCGGTCGCACAGGTGCATGCCGCCATCCGTCGTCGGACTCCTCCACGAGCTGCCCCTGGCGCTTGAGACCGGTTCTGCGCGCCTGGCGGTTCGAGATCCCGCCGGCCTCGCCTTCGTCGTTCGCGCTGTCCCAGTTCGGCATGCCGGCGAACGCGGCGTCGGCATTGAGCATGATCGTGTCGCGTGCGGAATCTGCAAACCCTTCCTCACCGGCGCGCACCACACGGTCATGGAACGGCTTGAGCTCGTTGCCCGCTTCGTCTTCGAACCCGCGCTGCACCATGTATTCGTTCACCGCGGTCTTGTACGCGTTCGTCATCGCAGCCACATAGTACGCGGACTTCGAGCGCCCTTCGATCTTCAACGACGTCGCCCCCGAATCGATCAGATCGTCGAGATGCGCCATCATGTTCATGTCCTGCGAATTGAACAGATACGTGCCTTGCGCGGTCTCCTCCACCGGGAACACCTGCCCGGGCCGCTTCTCCTCGACGAGCGAGTATTTCCAACGGCACGGCTGTGCGCATTCGCCATGATTGCCGTCGCGGCCGGTCAGGTAGTTCGAGATGAGGCAGCGCCCGGAGAACGCCATGCACATCGACCCGTGCACGAACGTCTCGATGTCTAAGTCGTCGGGAATGTTCGCGCGAATGTCGCGCACCGCCTGCAAATCCATCTCGCGCGCGAGCACCACGCGACGCGCACCGAGGTCATGCAATGCATTCGCCGCCAGGTAATTCGTCACACCGGCCTGCGTGCTCACATGCAGTTCGAGTTCGGGCGCGATCCTATGCGCGAGCATCATGACGCCGATGTCGGTGACGATCAGCGCGTCCACGCCGGTGGTGCGCAGATCTTCGATGTACCGTTCTATCGCCGTGATCTCGTTGTTGCGCGGCAGAATGTTGAGCGTGACATAGACGCGCGCGCCGCGCTCATGCGCATACGCGGCGCCCTCGCGGAAGTCGTCGAGGCTCAGATTGCGCGGCGCCGAACGCATGCCGAACGACTTGCCGCCGCAATACACGGCGTCGGCGCCGTAATCGACGGCGGTCTTCAACCCGCGCAGATTGCCTGCCGGCGCGAGCACCTCTGGTTTGCCACGACGTTTCATGCCACCACACTTCGCTTGGATTCACGGGAATGCAGACCACATGGGATATGCAGACCACACAGTATAGCGGGCGGCACAGCCATGCCCCGTCTCTGGGAACATTCCGTATGCCGTGCCGTCTCCAGACCGTTCCGCGACCCATTTCACGGAACCTTCCTAACAACCGACCGCAAAGAGGGGGCATCTGCGGCACATCACACGGATGCTTCCGCGAAACGAACCACAACGAGACATCAAAACGGCACGCCACACGGAAATTCCGCGCAACGTGCCGCATGACCTATGCCGAACCTATGCCGGGCGCCGGACTCAGCCGAGCTTGGCGAGCTCCTCCGGCGTGAGTTCGAGATCGCCGGCCTTGAGCGAGTCGAGTATCGTGGCGGGGCGGTGCGCACCCGGAATCACGAACACGTGGCTTCCCTTGGCGAGCTCCCACGCGAGCACGACCTGCTGGTAGCTCACGCCATGCGCTTCGGCCACCTCGCGGAACGGGTCGAACTTCGACTCGTCCTTCGGCTTGCGAAGCCGCCGAGCGGGCTCCAGCACACGAAGCTCAGCCCCCACCTTGCCGCAGTAGTCGAGTGTGTCGGCTGTCTCGGTGTAGATCGGCCGAGAACTGGTTCTGCACGGCGATCAGCGAGTCGCCGAGAATCTCGCGCGCAATGTCGATCTGCTCGATGGACGCGTTCGAAATGCCGATCTCGCGCGCGATGCCCATGGAGCGAATCTCCTTCATCGCCTCGCATGATTCGCCGTACGGGATCTTCGGGTCGGGGCGTGGAAGTACAGCAGGTCGATCATGTCGACACCGAGTTCGAATGCGCTCTGCTTGGCGCGTTTGATCAGGTCTCCGGGCTGCCGTCCACATCCCAGGTGGGTTTGCCGTCGGTGAAGTGCGGAAGTGCCCCACCTTGGTGGCCACGAGCACTTCGTCACGCGGACCGTCCCAGCTGGCGAGCGCCTCGCGCACGAGCTTCTCGCCGGTCTGCTCCTCGCCTCCGGAGCAGTAGTACGCCCATGCCGTGTCAATCTGGCGGCAACCCGCATCGAGTGCGGCGTGAATGGTCTCCACACCCATCTTTGGCCCCAGATTGTTCTCGATCGTCAGCGGCATCTCGCCCAAGCCTATGGCCGTGGTGTCAAACGGGCCCAGATTCCTATGCAATACCATGCTGCTCCTTATCTGCTACCGGTGTTTCCTTACATGGTATGCGCGCGCGGGAACAGACTGCGCCTCACCTCCGACACACCCGGGCATGCTGGCGGCGAACATGACGGCGTGCCGTGTGGGAAATCTCACACTCCCGACAGCCGCGCATCCACACTCCGCGCGCAACACGCGTTGAAACACGCACGCAGCGGGCGCTTTGTGGCGTTCCTCACACACCGAAACACTAGATGTAGTGGTTCACTGCAAACTCAAACACAAGGTATTGTTTTTGGCAGACGTACCCACCCATGCACAGCGGAAGGAACCGAATGCACATCACCATCTATTCGAAACCGAACTGCCCGCAGTGTGCGGCCACCAAACGCGCGTTCGACAGACTCGGCGCCCCCTACACCGTCGTCGACATCACCACCGACCCGGTCGCGCTCGCCACACTGCAGGAAGCCGGTTTCCGTCAGGCGCCGGTAGTGTTCGTGGACTCGGACTTCTGGACCGGCTACCGCCCCGACAGAATTCGCGATGTCGCACGCAGACTGCAGACGGTCTCCTCAGCGAGCGGCGTGCTCGCATGAGCGCCGTTGTCTACTTCTCGTCGGCGTCGCGCAACACCGAACGGTTCGTGGAACACTGCGATTTCCCCTCGTGCGGCGTCAACGTGTTCCGCATACCGCTGCAGCCCAATGCGGCACCGCTCAACGTGCGCGAACCGTACATCATCATCGTGCCCACCTATGGCGGCGGCGATGCGCGCAAAGCGGTGCCCCCGCAAGTCAAGCGCTTCCTCAACGACCCCGCGAACCGCGAGTGGATCCGCGGGGTGATCGCCTCCGGCAACACGAACTTCGGGGAGGCGTACGCGGCCGCCGGCCCCATCATCTCCCGCAAATGCCATGTGCCGCTCATGTACCGCTTCGAACTCATGGGCACCCGGGAAGACGTCCATGCCGTGCGCGAGGGCGTCCGCCGCTTCTTCTCCGATACCCCCACCGACTGAAAGACCGCAATGACCGCAGACTACCATTCCCTCAATGCCATGCTGAACCTCTACGACGAGGACGGCAACATCCAGTTCGACAAGGACCACGAGGCCGTGGATGCCTTCCTCGCCGAACACGTGGCCCCGCGCATGATCCGTTTCGAAAGCACCCGCGAACGCCTGCGCTATCTGGTGGACCACCACTACTACGAATACGACGTGTTCAGCAAATACTCCCCCGAGTTCCTCGACGCGTTCTATGCGCATGCCGACGCATTGCCGCACCGTTTCGAGACGTTCCTGGGCGCGTTCAAGTTCTACCGCTCCTACGCGTTGAAGACCTTCGACGGCGAGCATTACCTGGAGGACTTCCCGCAGCGCGCGGCCGCCGTCTCGCTCGCGCTGGCCGACGGCGACGAGCCGATGGCCATGCGCACGCTGGACGAGATCGTGCTCGGCCGGTTCCAGCCGGCCACGCCCACGTTTCTCAACCTCGGCAAAGCGCAGCGCGGCGAGCCGGTCAGCTGCTTTCTGGTCCGCATTGAAGACAATATGGAGTCGATCTCACGCGGCATCAACGCGGCGCTCCAGCTGAGCAAACGCGGCGGCGGCGTGGCATTGCTGCTGAGCAATCTGCGGGAGGAGGGCGCGCCGATCAAGCACATCGAGAACCAGTCGAGCGGAGTCGTCCCCGTGATGAAACTGCTCGAGGACTCGTTCAGCTATGCGAACCAGCTCGGCGCTCGCCAAGGTGCCGGCGCGGTGTATCTGCACGCGCATCACCCCGACATCCTGAAGTTCCTCGACACCAAGCGCGAGAACGCGGACGAGAAGATCCGCATCAAATCGCTCGCGCTCGGCGTGGTGATCCCCGACATCACGTTCGAGTTGGCGAAGCGCCGCGAGAAGATGGCATTGTTCAGCCCGTACGACGTGGAGCGCGTGTACGGCGTGCCGTTCGCGGATGTCAATGTCACTGCAAAATACGAGGAGATGCTTGCAGACGACCGCATTCGCAAGACCTTCATCGACGCGCGCGAGTTCTTCACCACGCTCGCCGAGATCCAATTCGAATCCGGCTACCCGTACCTGCTGTTCGAAGACACGGCGAATGCGGCGAATCCGATTGACGGGCGCATCACGATGAGCAATCTGTGCTCGGAAATTCTGCAGGTGCAGGAACCGAGCACGTACTACGAAGACCTGAGCTATGCGCATGTCGGCCGTGACGTGAGCTGCAATCTCGGTTCGCTCAACATTGCGCGCGCGATGGACGCCGGGCTCGCCGGTCCGGTGGAGACGGCGATTCGCGCGCTCACCGCGGTCTCGCAGCACACGCATATCGGCGCGGTGCCCTCGATCGCCCGCGCGAACGAGGAGGGGCATGCCATCGGGCTTGGTCAGATGAATCTGCACGGCTTCCTCGCCCGCGAAGGCATACGGTACGGTTCACCGGAAGCGCTCGATTTCACAAACATGTATTTTGAGACGGTCGCGTTCCACGCCTACCGCGCCTCGCATGCCCTCGCCGTCGAGAACGGCCACGCGTTCGCGCGCTTCGCCGACTCCGCGTACGCCAGGCAGCCCAGCGACGGTAATTACTTCGACAAGTATCTCGACGGCTCCCTCGACACCGAACCGCGTACCGGGACCGTGCGCGCACTGTTCGAACGCTTCGGTGTGCGGATTCCCACCGCACGCGACTGGCGCGAACTGCAGGGCGAGATTCTGCGCGACGGCATCTACAATCAGTATCTGCAGGCGGTGCCGCCCACCGGATCGATCTCGTACATCAACCATGCCACGAGTTCGATCCACCCGATCGCCTCGAAGATCGAGATTCGCAAGGAAGGCAAGATCGGCCGCATGTATTACCCGGCGCCATACATGACGAACGACAACCTCGACCTGTACGACGACGCCTACGAAATCGGATGGAAAGCGATCGTCGACACCTACGCCGAGGCCACGCCGCATGTGGACCAGGGACTCTCGCTCACGCTGTTCTTCCCCGACACGGTGACGACGCGCGACCTGAACAAAGCGCAGATCTATGCGTGGCGCAAGGGGATCAAGACGCTCTATTACATACGCATCCGCCAGCAGGCGCTCGAAGGCACCGAAGTCGCCGGCTGCGTCAGCTGCATGCTCTGACGGGCACGCATTCGCCGAAATTTATTGAAAGGATCTGTCATGCCAAAACTCATCGACCGCGTTACCGCCATCAACTGGAACCGATTGGATGACGAGAAGGACCTGGAGGTCTGGGATCGTCTCACCGGCAATTTCTGGCTGCCCGAGAAAGTGCCGGTTTCGAATGACATTCCGGATTGGCGGCAGATGAGCGACGCCGAGCACACGCTCACGATGCGCGTGTTCACCGGGCTCACGCTGCTCGACACGATCCAGGGCACTGTGGGCGCCGTGAGCCTGATTCCCGACGCGCTCACCCCGCACGAGGAGGCCGTGTACACGAACATCGCGTTCATGGAGAGCGTGCATGCGAAGAGCTATTCGTCGATCTTCTCCACGCTGTGCTCCACACGCGAGATCGACGAGGCCTTCGACTGGAGCGAAAAGAACCCGCACCTGCAGCGCAAGGCGCAGATTGTGCTCGACTACTACGAGGGAGACGACCCGCTGAAGCGCAAGGTGGCGTCGACGCTGCTCGAATCGTTCCTGTTCTACTCCGGCTTCTACCTGCCCATGTACTTCTCGAGCCATGCGAAGCTGACGAACACGGCCGACGTGATCCGACTGATCATTCGCGACGAGGCCGTGCATGGCTACTACATCGGCTACAAATACCAGAAAGGCCTCGAGATGGCGAGCGACGCCAAGCGCGCTGAGATGGAGACCTACACCTACGATCTGCTGAACGAGCTGTACGAGAACGAGGTCGAGTACACGCACTCGCTCTACGACGAGGTAGGGTTGTCCGACGACGTGGAGAAGTTCCTGCACTACAACGCGAACAAGGCGTTGATGAACCTCGGCTACCCGGCCCTGTTCCCGAGCGAGATCTGCGACGTGAACCCGGCGATCCTGGCCGCGCTCTCGCCGAATGCCGACGAGAACCACGACTTCTTCTCGGGTTCCGGCAGCTCCTACGTCATGGGCAGGGCCGAGGAGACCGACGACGACGATTGGGACTTCTAACGGCCGCCGAATGAGCCGCCGCCCGAACCACCGCCGGAGCCGCCGAAACCGCCGCCACCGAACGAGCCGCCCGAACCGGAGCTTGACGAAGGGGCCGCGGAACGGATTGTGGACTGAATCGACGAGAAGCCCGAATTGAGCTGCGTGCCGATGTCCACGAATCCGCCGGCGAAACCACCAAACGAGCCGGTGCCGTTGGCGAGCGCATTGCCAATGCCCGAACCGACGATCGTCGACGGTCTGGTGGACCAGTAGAGCAGGCCGAGATTCGAGGCGTTCGAATCGAGCCAATCCTGATCGGCGACCTGCGGGTAGGCGGCGGCCAGCTGCCGCAGCGCCTTCTTCGAGATGCCGAATGCCGTCGCATACACGAGGTAGCGGTCCCACAACGTCAGGTCGAGCACGCCGCGGTCGCTGAACTCACTGAAGTCCTCGAGGTATTTGGCCAGCCCTCGCACCTGCCCTGCATACTGCTGGCCGGAATCGGTGATGCCGGTGGTGGTGCAGTAGACGAGCGCGAACAGGCACAGCACGGTGATCGGCAGGCTGATGCACAATGCGAGTGCAAAATTATGCTCCGCCGCAATGAAGTAGAACGCGCTTGCAATGCCGACGATGATGCCGAGGATGCCGCAGGTCACCGCCGCCGTGCCGACGGATCTGGTGGCGTGCAGCGATTCGAGTTCGGCCTTGCAGGCCGCATTGAACTTCTCGATCGCCTTGTATCCGTTCGTCCATTTCCTGAACGCCTTGTTCATCTGCCTGAGGTCGAACACCGGCGAGTGGATGCGCTTGTACGCCTCCATCAGAATGCCGAGCAGACGTTCCTCCGAACCGCATAGGTTCAGCTCCTCATGATGCTCGGCCAGCGCGCGCGGCATGATCACAATCGTGCTCGTCTTCATGAGCTCCTTCTCGCTCGCCCCATTCGACGAAAGCATCTGCGCGAGACCGGCCGAGTTGGCGCGCGACATGTCGATGCCACGGTAGAGTTCGGCCTTGCCCGGATACACGGCGATTGCCCCCTTGCTCACCAGCGACATCATGGTCGACGCCATCTCGCGGTTCGCGAGTGTCACCCCACCATTGCGCACGCCCATCACGATGTCGTAGAGCTGGGCCGCCGCCGCAGGGCTCATATTGGGCGGCTCACGCCAGTATTCGATGTTGCCCTTGTATTTGGCCGCATCCACGCTGCGAATGGCGGAACGTATGCCGAAGAACGCGAGCAGCGCACCTGCCACCGCAATGGCAACCCACAGCACGATGCGCAGCTGTGCATTCCGGCGTTGCCGCTCATGCCATTCGCGCTCCTGACGGGCCTCGTCGTCGAGCGTCCACTGCTTCGTGTCTTCGTCCACATGACGTGTCACACCATGCATGTGGTTGGCGCCGATCATCGCCACGAGGTCGAGGTACTGCCCGGATCTGACGTTGTAGGCGGTGAACTTGAGCCCGTTGGCCGTTCGCTCCGTGCTTGAGTTGCCGCTGTAATGGAGCCATGCCCACGAGTCGCTCCTCGTCACGCCTGCGGGGAACTCCACGGTCGTCGTCATCACGCCGATCGGCGTCTGGTTCTTCGCACCGAAGGGCTCCCACTGGAATTTCGCGACGTCGTTGTAGGCGGTCGTCACGCCCTCCCATGTCATGTCGATCTGGAATCGCTTGCTGCTGGACGATTGTGTGGCTGGGATGTTCCAACCTATCTCCACCGTCTTCGTCACCACACCATCACTGCCGCTTGAGGCGAGACCGTCGGTCAATGGTTCATAGGGCTTCGGGTTCGTGTCGCCGTCGGTGACATCGGCTATGTACCAGCGTCTGGCGAACTTCTCGTTCCAGGTGGAGTTCGAGATGCCGGAGGGCGACTGCGGTTCGGTCTGCGTGTATTCCTCCCCCCGAGGTGAGGTTCTTCACGCTGATGTTCGTGATGTTGGTCAGATTCGACGACCTGAGCGTGTACTGCTGGTACAGCTGTTTCCACGGCTTCGGATTGTCATCTTCGTCCTTGCGGGAGTCGAGCTTGACGTCGACGGTCTCGCGGATGCGCAGATCGCCGTTGTCTTCCACCCGCACATTGTAGTCGAGCGCACGGTAGCTCAGATCCGAATTGTTGGCGTCGGTGGCCACGAAGTAGCCGAGGAGCAGCGTCGCCACAATGATGATGCAGCTGATGGTGAATGAGCTGAAAACGGAGCGTGAGAGTTTCTTCATCGATGTCCTTGCATCGCACGCGAAGCGCGCAGAGTATACGAACGCCCCGCGTATACGGCCATGCGCATACGCGGGGCGCGGGAACTCAGAACTTGACTTGCGGGACCGAGCGATCGGCCTCGTCCGCGGCGAAATACTGGGCCGGCTGGAAGTGGAACATGCCGGCGATGATGTTCGTGGGCACCTGCATGATGCGGTTGTTGTACTTGAGCACGGTGTCGTTGTAGAACTGGCGGCCATAGGCGATCTTGTCTTCGAGGCTGGCGAGGCGTCCCTGCAGGTCGAGGAAGTTCTGGTTCGCCTTGAGGTCCGGGTATGCTTCGACAATCGCCCGCAGATTCACCATCGCGTTGGTGAGTGCCTGCTCGGCTGCAGCGCGCTGCTCGAGCGTGGAATTTGGGTTGTTCGCGACTTCCACGACGCCGGCGCGTGCTTTGTCGTCACCTGTTCGAAC
>ENA-OQDT01001562-OQDT01001562.1-human-gut-metagenome-genome-assembly--contig:-NODE-1562-length-13105-cov-2.265449_pt1 | contig 13105 bp, 16 predicted proteins | sample MGYA00242786_ERZ504617 | MGnify/ENA primary metagenome ERZ504617 (study PRJEB26092, sample SAMD00036337) | human gut metagenome | host: Homo sapiens | study: EMG produced TPA metagenomics assembly of...
CCAGCCGGTCCAGCAGATGGCGGTACACCGCCTTTCCATCCAGCGGATAGAGCAGCTTATTTTCCCCGAACCGTCTGCTGTTCCCGGCTGCCAGATAAGATCAATATCCGGTTCCCGATCGTATCTTGAAATATACGGAAATGCTCGTGCGGGATTATTTAGACCAAGAATTATGTGACAACCGGCCCCCCGAGGGAGTATTCGACCTTTTCGCTGCCGAAGGCGGAACTGCCGCCATGTGTTACATCTTCGATTCCTTGCAGCAGAATTTCTTGTTGAATAAGGGAGACAAGATCGTCCTTTTCGCTCCGGTATTCACTCCTTATATAGAGATTCCGGAACAGGCCCGTTATCTTTTTAATGTCATAGAGATAAAAGCTTTGAAGATGACAAAAGACGGCTATCACACGTGGCAATATCAAGAAAAGGATTTAGATGTCCTAAAAGATCCTAGCGTGAAAGCCGCTTTCATAACAAACCCGAGCAACCCGCCTTCATACGGATTGACAAAAGCATTGATGAATAGGATCGTTGAGATCGTACGGAACGACAATCCCAACCTTATGATTATTACGGATGACGTGTATGCGACATTTATTCCGCATTTTCGCTCGATGATGGCCGAATTACCAAAGAATACGTTATGTGTCTATTCTTTCTCCAAATATTTCGGGGCAACCGGATGGAGATTGGCGATAATCGCTTTACATCAAGATAATATTTACGACCGGATGATCCGTGAATTGCCAAGAGATAAACAGGAGCTTCTCAAAAAAACGATATAGCAGTCTATCCTTACATCCCGAGGATATCCGCTTTATTGATCGTATGGTAGCCGATAGCCGTCAAGTAGCCTTGAATCATACGGCCGGTCTTTCCCTGCCACAACAAACACAAATGTCTCTGTTTGCGTCTTTCGCTCTATTAGATGCGGAAAATACCTATAAGAAAAGGATGCAGGATATGATCCACGAGCGTTTACACACATTGTGGGAAAGCACCGGATTCACCTTATTAGATGACCCTTTGCGTGCGGGATATTATAGCGAGATCGATATGCTTGTCTGGGCTAAGAAATTCTATGGGGATGATTTCGTGGAATATCTAAAAAAGAATTACGAACCTCTGGATGTCGTTTTCCGTCTGGCACAGGAAACTTCCTTGGTTTTACTGAACGGAGGAGGTTTTGATGCTCCCGAGTGGTCTATCCGCGCATCTTTAGCCAACCTTAAACGGGAAGATTATGTCCGGATCGGAAAGGGTATCGCATCTATTTTGCATAGTTATGCCCAAAGATGGAAAGAAAGTCTCGATAAGTAGAAAAAACAGCTCCAAGGCTTGAACAAAACGGGCTAATGGTACGTTTTATTAATAAACGTGCGATTAGCCCGTTTTTCTAAGTTATCCGGGAGATTATAAATAACCTCTATAACCTCATAGAAATTATCGAACAAATTGTATTTCATTATATTATATATTTGTTGATAATAAAAACAAAGACTCATTGGCAGATGTCTTATTTATTACATTTTAGCTGGTTATAGATAAATATATTTGCGAAAAGGCTTACAATAAAAAACGAATATGAATATGGTGTACGACATTGACATGCTGAGAAGCTTTTATTCTAATTTCCCGAAGCGGGTGGATGCAGCCCGCGAACAGGTTGGCCGCCCGTTGACCCTGGCTGAAAAAATATTATATGCACATTTGTATGAAGAATCGGACATCTGTCCTTTCCGCCGTGGTGAAGATTATGTGAATTTCCGTCCTGACCGTGTCGCGATGCAGGATGCGACCGCGCAGATGGCGTTGCTTCAGTTCATGAATGCAGGAAAATCCAAATCGGCTGTTCCTGCCACCGTGCACTGCGATCATCTGATCCAAGCGAATATGGGAGCTAAGACGGATATCGCAACGGCTACGCAGAGCAACAGCGAGGTCTATGATTTCCTAAAATCCGTTTCCGACAAGTACGGTATCGGTTTCTGGAAACCGGGAGCCGGCATTATCCATCAGGTAGTGCTTGAGAACTATGCTTTTCCCGGCGGTATGATGATTGGTACGGACTCGCATACGCCAAATGCGGGTGGTCTGGGGATGATTGCCATCGGTGTAGGCGGCGCTGACGCAGTGGATGTGATGACAGGTATGGAATGGGAGTTGAAAATGCCGAAACTGATAGGTGTAAAACTGACTGGTAGCCTGAGCGGATGGGCATCTCCGAAGGACGTGATCTTGAAACTGGCAGGAATCCTCACTGTGAAGGGTGGGACGAATGCCATCATCGAATATTTCGGTCCCGGTGCCGCATCCTTGTCTGCGACGGGGAAAGCGACGATCTGTAATATGGGAGCCGAGGTGGGTGCCACGACTTCCCTTTTCCCGTTCGATCTGAACATGGCCACTTATTTGCGTGCTACGGGACGTGATGATGTGGCCGAGTGGGCAACAGCCGTTTCCGACTATTTGGAAGCCGATATGGACGTGCAGGCTCAACCGGATTCTTTTTATGACCGTGTGATTGTAATCAATTTGTCCGAATTGGAACCGCATATCAATGGCCCGTTCACGCCGGATGCGGCAACGCCTATTTCCGAGTTTGCTACCAAAGTGAAGGAGAATGGTTGGCCCCGCAAGATGGAAGTTGGACTGATCGGTTCTTGTACGAACTCGTCCTACCAAGATTTGAGCCGTGCCGCTTCAATTGCCCGCCAGGCAGCCGAAGACAAGATACCGGTGGCAGCTCCGCTGATTATCAACCCCGGCTCCGAACAGATACGCTATACGGCCGAACGGGACGGTATCCTCGGAGATTTCGAGCAAATTGGCGCGACAATTATGGCTAACGCCTGCGGTCCGTGTATCGGGCAATGGAAACGGCATACCGACGACAATACGCGCAAAAACTCCATCGTTACCTCCTTTAACCGTAATTTCGCCAAACGAGCAGACGGCAACCCGAACACGCATGCCTTTGTTGCTTCCCCGGAACTGACGCTCGCGCTGACCATCGCCGGAGACCTTTGTTTCAACCCGCTGACCGATACACTGAAAACCGCCGACGGCCGCGAAGTGAAACTGAAAGAACCGGAAGGCACCGACTTCCCGCCGAAAGGATTCGAAGTGAAGACAACGGGTATGTTGCCCCGACGGGGAAGGACGCCGAAGTGGTAATCAATCTCGGCTCCAACCGTTTACAGGTCTTGAAGCCTTTCGCCGCTTGGGACGGCAAAGAGCTGATCGAAATGCCGCTGTTGCTGAAGGCTGAAGGCAAATGTACGACCGACCATATCTCGATGGCTGGTCCGTGGCTTCGCTTCCGTGGTCATTTGGAGAATATTTCGGACAATATGCTGATGGGGCTGTGAATGCTTTCAACGGCAAGACAAACAGCATATTGAACCAGCTGAACGGCAAGTATGAGGCTGTGTCGGCCGTCGCCAAACAGTATAAGGCAAAGGGAATTTCATCTATCGTCGTAGCAGAAGAAAATTATGGTGAGGGATCGTCTCGCGAACATGCCGCTATGGAGCCTCGTTTCCTGAATGTAAAAGTGATCCTTGCCAAAAGCTTCGCCCGCATCCATGAAACGAACCTGAAAAAGCAGGGTATGCTTGCCCTCACTTTTGCCGATAAGGATGATTATAAGAAAGTACGCGAGGAAGACAAGATTTCGATTGTCGGCTTGAAAGAGTTCGCCCCCGGAAAGCCGCTGACGGCAATCCTTTACCATGCCGACGGCACAGAAGAATCGTTCGCGGTGAATCATACCTATAATGAGTTGCAGATAAAATGGTTTAAAGCGGGAGCAGCGTTGAATGCAGCCCGATGATAAATTATTGATTTATGGGCGAATTAAAACTGTCCTGTTCCCGCACTTGACGCGGGAACAAGGCTGTTAAATCATCATTTGTAAAAATAGAGAATAAGATTATGAATAAGATAACAAAACAAAACGGGACCCTCCTTGTCCCCGATAAAGTCGTCATTCCCTTTATAGAGGGAGATGGAGTAGGTGCGGAGATTACACCAGTTTGCCAGCGCATTGTCGATGAAGCGGTTGGCAGGGCGTATGGCGGCCAGCGAGTGATCGAATGGAAGGAAGTATTGGCAGGCGAAAAGCCTTCAAGCAGACCGGCAGTTGGTTGCCCGACGAGACGATGGAGGCTTTCCGCGAATATATGATCGGGATCAAAGGCCCGCTGACAACGCCTATCGGCGGTGGCATCCGTTCGTTGAACGTTGCTCTTAGGCAGACCCTTGACCTCTATGTCTGCCTCCGTCCGGTACGTTGGTTCCGCGGAGTTGTGACACCTGTCAAAGAGCCGGAAAAAGTTGATATGTATATCTTCCGCGAGAATACTGAAGATATCTATGCCGGCATCGAATGGCAGCAAGGGACGCCCGAAGCTCGCAAATTCCTCAAGTTCCTGACGGAAGAGATGGGTGTGACGAAGGTGCGTTTTCCCGAAACTTCCTCCTTCGGCGTGAAACCCGTTTCGGTCGAAGGTACGGAACGTCTTGTTCGCGCTGCCATCGAATTTGCTTTGGCCAACCGCTTGCCCAGTGTCACGTTGGTGCATAAGGGAAACATCATGAAGTTTACGGAAGGCGGCTTCAAACTGTGGGGATATGCGTTGGCCGAACGCGAATTCCCCGATAAGACTTTTACGTGGCCCCAGTATGAGAAGATCAAAAAAGAAAAAGGAGAGGATGCCGCCGCTACCGCTCTGTTGGATGCCGAAGCTGCCGGAAAGGTCGTCATCAAAGATGTGATTGCCGACGCTTTCCTTCAGAACACCCTCCTTATGCCGGAAGAATATTCGGTGATTGCCACGCTGAATCTCAATGGTGATTATGTCTCCGACCAGTTGGCGGCTATGGTTGGCGGTATCGGTATCGCACCGGGAGCCAACATCAACTACGACAGCGGCTATGCGATCTTCGAGGCGACACATGGGACGGCACCCAACATTGCCGGCAAGAATGTCGTGAATCCCTGCTCGCTTTTACTTTCTTCCGTCATGATGCTCGAATATATGGGATGGAACGAGGTCGGCCGGCTGATAACCGCCGCACTCGAACACGCTTTCTCCGAAGGGAAGGCCACTCGTGACTTGGCCCGCTTTATGCAAAATGGACAGCCTCTCGGCACTAAGGAGTTTGGTGAATATGTCATGTCGATCTTGTAACGGCATAGGAGTTGAATAAATTAAAATTTACTGTCATGAAAAAAGAATATATCATTTATAAATTGTCCGATGCATCCAAAGAAGCATGCAAGATTGACAACGAACTGTTCCCAATGTATAATGTGAAGCGCGGGCTTCGTAACGAAGACGGTACAGGAGTGCTGGTCGGACTGACGAAAGTCGGTAATGTGGTGGGTTACGAGCGTCTGCCTGAAGGCGGACTGAAAGCGATCCCTGGAAAACTGTTTTACCGCGGATACGATGTGGAAGACATCGCACACGGGTTGATCAAGGAGAAACGTTTCGGTTTCGAAGAGGTCGCTTACCTGCTTTTGTCCGGTAAATTGCCAGATAAAGAAGAACTGGCTGGTTTCAAGGAACTGATCTGTGACAATATGCCGCTCGAACAGAAGACGAAGATGAACATCCTGGATCTGGAGGGACAGAACATCATGAACATCCTGGCCCGTAGCGTCCTCGAAATGTACACGTTCGATCCGAACCCCGATGATACCTCTCGCGACAACTTGATGCGCCAGTCGATCGAGCTGATCTCACGTTTCCCGACCATCATCGCCTATGCTTACAACATTTACCGACATAGCCAGCAAGGTCGTTCGCTGCATATCCGCCACCCGCATGAAAATCTTTCGATCGCCGAAAACTTCCTTCATATGCTGAAAAAAGATTTTACCGATCTGGAAGCTCGTACGCTCGACTTACTGCTTGTTCTCCAGGCCGAACATGGAGGAGGTAACAACTCGACGTTCACAGTCCGCGTGACTAGCTCGACCGGTACGGATACCTATTCTTCCATAGCCGCTGGTATCGGTTCGCTGAAAGGTCCGTTGCACGGGGGAGCCAATATCCAGGTGGTTGATATGTTCCATCATCTGAAAGAAAACATAGCCGACTGGAAAAATGTAGACGAGATAGATACCTATTTCATGCGGATGCTGAACAAGGAAGCCTATAACAAGACCGGCCTGATCTACGGTATCGGACACGCTGTCTATACGATTTCCGATCCCCGCGCCGTCGTCTTGAAAGAACTGGCACGTGATCTCGCGAAAGAAAAAGGGCGTGAAGAGGAATTTGCTTTCCTCGAATTGCTCGAATCACGTGCCATCGAGTGTTTCGCCAAGCATAAAGGGACGAAGAAACGCGTTTCCTCAAACGTTGATTTCTATTCCGGTTTTGTGTATGAAATGATCGGATTGCCGCAGGAAATCTATACACCTCTGTTCGCGATGGCACGTATCGTCGGATGGACCGCCCACCGCATCGAAGAGTTGAACTTCGAAGGCAAGCGCATCATCCGTCCGGCCTACAAGAACGTCCTCGAAGAGCAGTCGTATCTCCCTATTGCAGACCGCTAATACCGGTTGGGCCTGCGAACTCCGCGATTTCCCTGATTATGATAATGACCCCGACAGCCCATTTCCATGCGGCAGCCGGGGTTTGCTGTTTTTCCGTCTTGTTGTCCGAGTGGCTGTCCTCTTTTTGCAGGACGGTTCTGGTGATGTTTTCGCGGAGCAACTTATCACGATAGGTGATATTGGAATTTTAAATTTCTTTTTGAACCCTCCTGTACGGTGTTCCACCTGGTGATTTCCGGATTAGTTGCTTTCAAAAGAAAGTCGGATACAAATGTCTGATTTTTTAAAATCGGGAAGGCGAGATTATGGAATAAGCCATTATCTTTGCACCTGATTTAGAAAAAATGATGAACTATGACACTTCCGGAAGATCCGATGATGCTTTTCAGCTTCATCAATATGAAATTACGTGATAATTATTCTTCTCTTGATGAACTGTGTGACGATATGCATCTTCAAAAGAGATGCTTGTCCAGAAACTGAAGAGTGCAGGATTCGAGTATAGTCAAGAGAATAACAAGTTTTGGTAATCGATGGAAGGAGATGACGTCCATTTGAAAAGTTGACTTGTCTCCATATGCCATGGCAGCGATGAAAAGCGAAGAAAAAGATGACCTGTTATTCTGGAAGAGTAAATTGTTGTTTGCAAGGCTGCCGATAGAAGATTGTTGATTGTGATTTTGGTGCAGTTGCCCTGAAGTCCTGCTGTATAGTGTAAGATTTATTCGTATATTTGCTATCATTGTAATAAAAATAAAAAAGATATGAAAACAAGATTGATGATGTTTTGTGGCGGTTATCGCCTTGTTTGTTTTTAATGGTTGCAGCGATTCCAAAGAATCGTATGTGAAAGATTTCAAGAAGTTTATCGAAAAGGTGGAAGCAGCCGGAAGCGATTATACAGAAGAAGATTGGAAGAAAGCCGATGAAAAGTTCGAAACTTTTACTGGTGACCGTTATGAGAAGTTCAGTTCCGAACTGACAATAGATGAGCAGGTAGAGATTACCAAACTGAAAGCAACCTATGCAACCCGTAGAGGACTTTCGAATTTGAAGAACGGAGTTGACAAGCTCCTCGACAGCGATATACTTAAAATGGAAAAGAACAAAAAATAGCGTTTATAGAGTCTGATACCATGAAACTTAAATTATCCATTTTAGCTCTTTTTATCCTGGTTGCCATATCGGTGAAGGGGGCGGTTGTCGATACGTTGGCCGTTTACAGTGAGGCGATGAAAAAGAATGTCCAAGTCGTTGTCGTTTCTCCGGAGAATAATCATGTGCCGAAACCGGTTGTCTACCTGTTGCACGGATATGGAGGAAATGCGAAAACCTGGCTTTCCATGAAGCCGGAGTTGAAAGATATTGCAGATCGCGACGGCCTGATTTTTGTCTGTCCCGATGGCAAGAATAGTTGGTATTGGGACAGCCCGAAAGATCCGTCCTACCGTTATGAGACATTCGTTTCCTCCGAATTAGTCAAATATATCGATTCTGAATATTCGACAGTGAAAGATCGTTCCGGTCGTGCTATTACTGGGTTGAGCATGGGCGGACACGGAGCCATGTGGCTATCTTTTCGTCATAAGGATGTGTTTGGTGCGGCCGGTAGTACGAGTGGCGGAGTCGATATCCGACCGTTCCCCAATAATTGGGAGATGAGCAAGCAGCTCGGAAACGAGAGCGACAATCAGGAGGTTTGGAACAATCATACGGCAATCATGCAAATTGACCGTATCAAGAACGGTGAACTGGCTATTATCTTCGATTGCGGTTACAGCGATTTCTTTTTCGAAGTGAATAACGACTTCCATAAGAAGCTGCTGAAATATAAGATCGACCATGATTTCCTTGTTCGTCCCGGATCACATAACGGTGAATACTGGAAGAACTCGATCGACTACCAAATCCTGTTCTTTAAGAAATTTTTCGATAAAAACAAGGGAAAGAATTAGGCTGGTATAGCCTAATATCAAAACACCGGTGATTCGTTTTCAAAACACCGGTGATTCGTTTTCAAAACACCGGTGATTCGTTTTCAAAACACCGGTGTTTTGCATATATAGGGATATGGTGGCTTGTCTTTTAGCTCAACCCTTCAATCACGCCGTCCACGATGTCGATACGTTTTGCCTGCGGGTCTTTCGGCAGTCCCGGCATGCGCATGATCTCGCCCATGATGACAACGATCATCTCTGCACCGTTGTTGATGATGATGTCGCGCACTTTCAACTCGAAATTCTTGGCTACCCCGTAGGCTTTCGGATCGGAAGAGAACGAATACTGCGTTTTGGCGATGCAGATCGGATAGTGGGAGATTCCGAGACTTTCGATCTGCTTGATTTTCTTGTCCGCCAATGTCGTATAGACAACAGAGGCTGCTCCATAGATCTGTTCGGACACCTTTTTTATCTTGCTACGGATCGGTTCGTTGTCCTCGTAGATGTATTTTAGCGGAGTGGAAGGTTTCTTTTCGATCGTGTCGACCACCAGTTTCGCGAGTTCGCACCTCCTTCGCCACCGGCAGCAAATACGTTGTTCATACAGAAACCAACACCGATCTCGCGGCAATGTTCTGCGACCAGTGCGATTTCCTCGTCCGTATCGGATGCGTACCTGTTGAAAGTCACGATCACTTCCTGACCGAAGCGTTTCATGTTCTCGACATGTTTGTCCAGATTCTCGAAACCGTTTTTCATCCCTTCGATATTCTGTTCCTTGATCTTGTTTTCCGGTACGCCTCCATGCAGCTTCAAGCTCTGGGCCGTCGCCACGATAACTGTCAGTTTCGGTGTCAGTCCGGCTTTGCGGCATTTGATGTCGAAGAACTTTTCAGCTCCTAGGTCGGCACCGAAGCCAGCCTCTGTAATGACGTAATCGCCATACGTCAGCGCCATCTTGGTCGCTAGAACGGAGTTGCAGCCGTGTGCGATGTTGGCGAATGGGCCTGCCCGTGTACGAATGCGGCCGTGTTTTCGGTTGTTTGCACCAGGTTGGGCAGGAGAGCGTCTTTCAGCAATACCGTGATCGCTCCGGCCACACCGAGATCGTTTACAGTGAAAGGCTTGTCATCGTTCGTATATCCCAACAGGATGTTGCCGATACGGCCGTTTCAAGTCTTCGATGTCCGTTGCCAGGCAAAGGATCGCCATGATTTCCGAAGCGGGTGTGATGTCAAAACCTGTCTCCGTCGGTACACCGTTGGCCGATCCGCCCAAGCCGGAAACGATGTTGCGCAGGCTGCGGTCGTTCACGTCCAGTACGCGTTTCCATTTGATTTCTTTCAGACCTTCACAGGTATTACGCGTCTGGTAGATGTAATTGTCCAGCAATGCCGTGATCATATTGTGGGCAGAAGTAACCGCATGGAAATCCCCCGTAAAATGCAGGTTGATGTTTTCCATCGGCAACACCTGCGAGTATCCGCCTCCGGCAGCTCCGCCCTTCATGCCGAAGCATGGACCCAATGATGGTTCGCGCAAGGCAACGACCGCCTTTTTACCGATTTTGTTCAATCCTAAAGCCAGCCCGATTGAAACGGTCGTCTTACCGATACCCGCTTTCGTAGGAGTGATGGCTGTAACCAGGATAAGATTGTGTTGTCTGATCTTCTCTTCGTCGATCAGATGGATAGGTATCTTGGCGATGTATCTGCCGTAATTCTGAACTTCTTCACGAGGGATACCTAATCCGGTCGCGATTTCTTTTATCTTGCGCAGAGAAACCTCTCTTGCAATTCTATGTCTGATTTCATGTCTTATGTAAGTTTAAGTGGAAAACAAAAGTAAATATATTTTGTATAATAACAAAATGAAAAGTCAGGTAGTTTAGATACTATTGGATGATCATAAGGGAAAAGTATGGGAATATTTTCCTCTGGATTTGTTTCCGGTCGGAGGTGTAAAACTCTTCTCCGGTCCCGATATTCTCAAAATAATGGAAGTTCGTTTCCGGATGCAACCGGATGCAGGTCTGGACGGCCTCCACACATTGGGACAGCTTCATGATGACGATCACATTACCGGTCTTGATCTTTTTCGACAATTCTTCCGCCGTCAGCATTCCGGGTATGACGATGATTTGTTCTTCCTGCTTGACAATATGCAAGCCGGCTAAGCACCCGCTGCAATGAAAGCTGGTATTCCGGCGGTTCGTTCCACTTCGATGTGGTTCTCTTTGAATTTGTCGTATATATATTGTATGGAAGAATAGAACCCTGCGTCGCCTTCCGCCACAATGACCACCTTTTTCTCTTTGTCCCTGGCGGATATGGCCTTTTCATACAAGGTATCGTAGACTTTCCAGACTTCGGTCCGATCTTTGCTCATCGGGAGCGTGAAGAACTGGACTACAGATTTCTCGATTTCCAGTCCTTCGATAATACGGGCCGCACGGGAGAGTAGTTGTCCGCTTTTGCTTATGGTGGCGGGGCAATAGATGATATCGGCCTGTCGGAGTTTTTTCAAGCCTTTCAAGGTGATCAGTTCGGGGTCTCCCGGACCGAGCGATACGAAGCAGATGGGGTACGACATGTGCGTTAGAATTATTTGGTGCGCAAAAGTGAGGAAAATTGCGGAACTTTCCAAATCTGCATTCCACAATTGTGGGGATAATTTCCACACTGCCTTTTCCACAGCCCGCTTTTTATTCTTTGGCATGCAATTTGTACTTGATGGAACGATTAGAAAAAGGTAAATAGATTGTTTAAGATTTTAGGTTATGAAGAAGTTTGTATTGATGGTGGCTATGGTGGTTTCGTGTGTCTGTATGGCTCAAAACAGTCATGCGCAGACTGGACGGGATGGGAATACGGATATCGATATGTTGAGTATGAAAAATTTCTATGCGATCGATATCGTCGATGTGGATCTTGCCGCACAGGAAGCGATTTACAACGCTTATGAAAATTGCTTGATCAAAGAGGTGTACAAGTCGAATGGTAGCGGCAGCCCTATCCAGTATAAGGTCTCTCTCGAGACGACTGATCAGCGGAATCTGGTTGTCGCTTTCGACGAAAGCGGCCATGTGCTGAAAGTCATGCCGGAAGACGAATATCTGGCGGCTCGTAAGAAAAACTGATTTGTCTGCCACTTTTCTCTTGAAAGAAAAAGTAATATTATTATATTTGCCCTTTGAAACAGGTTTCCCTGTCCTCCTTACAGGACAGGGATGAAAAGGGAACCGGGTGGGAATCCCGGACAGACCACGCTGCTGTGAAACTTCGGTAACATACTGGCAATACTCAATGCCACTGATCGGGGGATCGGGAAGGTGTCCGGGGATGGAAGTAAGTCAGAAGACCTGCCGTTTCGGTTTTGAAGAGTCTCGTCCTCGTGGGGTGGACAACGCTCGCCCGGTTATAATAAAAATAATATTGAATATGAAAAAAATGCCTGGCAGGGTGCTGCCTGCTTATGTCGTTGTGTGTCGCATCCTCGTGTACGACCAAAAAACAATCAACGGACCGATAAAGGTGGAAAACGACGGAAGAAAAGCGCGTTTTCCGGTGTCCATATTGTACCCGAGTATGCCCGTGGTTTCGAATTATCCTATCGGGGCGGGTATGTCTTGCTGGATATCCAGGACCCGCAGAATGAGGAAAGTACGACTTTTCATTATGCGCTTGTCAGGAGAGGAACGAAACCGGCCGGCATCCCCGGATCGTATACTGTGATCGAGACACCCATCAGAAGTGTTGTCTGTATGACATCTTTGCAGTTGTCCAATTTTATCAAGATGGGCGAACTGGACAAGGTCGTAGGGGTGACCAGTACCCGGCATCTGTTCAATAGGGAGATGAACGAACGTCTCAAGAGCGGGAAGACCGTCAAAATCGGCATAGAAGGGAATTTCGACAACGAGGTGATCATGAGTATGAACCCAGACCTGATCCTTGTTTCGCCTTTTAAACGGGGCGGATATGAGACCTTGAAGGATGTCGGTATCCCATTGATCCCGCATTTAGGCTATAAGGAGATGACGCCGTTGGGACAGGCGGAATGGGTGAAGTTCGTCGGCCTGTTGGTGGGACAGGAGCAAAAGGCAAACGAGACATTCGACGCCATCGCGGCCCGTTACAATGAATTGAAGGAGCTGACGGCGGAAGGAAAAGTGAAGAAACGTCCGGTCGTGTTGAGCGGCGAGATGCGGGGCGGTAACTGGTATGCCGTAGGAGGGGAGAGCTTTCTCGCCCAACTTTTCAAGGACGCCGGTGCTGACTATTTCCTCAAAAACGACAAACGTTCGGGAGGTGTGACACTTGATTTCGAAACTGTCTACAATCAGGGTGACGAAGCCGATTACTGGCGCATTGTGAACAGCTATCCGGGTACGTTCAGCTATGAGGCATTGAAGGAGCAGGACCCGCGTTATGCCGATTTCCGTGCCTTCAGAGAGAAAGGGATCATCTATTGCAACATGAAAGATACGCCTTTTTACGAAAGTATGCCGACCGAGCCGGAAGTCGTACTAGCCGACCTGCTGCATATATTCCATCCGGACCTGCTGCCTGATCATACACCTGTTTATTAT
>ENA-OQDT01001564-OQDT01001564.1-human-gut-metagenome-genome-assembly--contig:-NODE-1564-length-13096-cov-3.205104_pt1 | contig 13096 bp, 10 predicted proteins | sample MGYA00242786_ERZ504617 | MGnify/ENA primary metagenome ERZ504617 (study PRJEB26092, sample SAMD00036337) | human gut metagenome | host: Homo sapiens | study: EMG produced TPA metagenomics assembly of...
GGGTTTGGTGAACGCGGCCGCCACCACGCAGTTCCTCATTGACCTGGTGCATCCCGAGGCCGTGATCTTCTCCGGCATCGCCGGCAACCTCAACAAGAGCCTGCACATCAACGACATTGTGCTCGGCAAGACGCTGCGCTACCTCGACACCGACATGCGCCTGGTGGGCCAGTGGAAGCCGGGCACCAGCGAGTTCCATTCCGACCCGGCACTGCTTCAGATCGCCGAGGGCGCCCTTGACGAGATGGGCATCAACCACATCCAGGGCACCATCGCCTCCGGCAACTACTTTGTCGACACGCCGCAGAAGGTGAGCCAGGTCATCGAACAGACGCATGCGGACGCCGTCGAGATGGAAGGCGCGGCCGTTGCCCATGTGGCCGCGCGCAACGACGTGCCGGCGCTCGTCATCCGCGCCATGAGTGACTCTGCCGACACCGACTACGAGGAGTTCAAGGACTTCGACATCTCCGAATACGCCGATACGGCGGCCCGTCTCGTTGTGCGGATTCTGCGCGGGATGTGAATGGGGCACCGGTTCGCGATGGAAGGGCGTCATGACACCAGGTGAGATTGCCATGGCGATTGCCATGGGCGTGCTGCTCATAGCTGGGGGCTATGCCATCGCCTACCGTGCCGGTCGCAACCGGGAGCGCGAGCGGGAGCCCAGTGAGGCCGCGTTGTTCGCCGGGCATGCCGATGCCGATGCCGTGGATGGCGAACGCCGCATGCTTGCGATGCTCGAGGAGGCCGTCATCGTCACCGATTCCAGCGCCAATGTGCTCGTCGCGAATGAGGCGGCCATTGAACGTGGCCTGAGCGTGGACGGTCTGATCGTGGACGCCGGCATTCGCGATCTCGTGCAGGAGGCGGCGCAATCCGACGCGGCGGTGGAACGGGAGCTCGAACTCGCCCGAGATTCGCAGCGGCTGCATGTGGCCGTGACCGCGCAGTGCACGGCCGACGATCGGGTGACGGTGGTCTGTGCCGACACCGGGTACCGACGCAGCGTGGACCGCGTACGGCGTGATTTCGTGACCAATGTGTCGCATGAGCTCAAAACGCCGGTCGGCGCGATCATGCTGCTGGCCGAGACGATTGACGATGCCGGCGACGACGTCGACATGATCCGCCATTTCGCCGCGAGAATCGGTGTCGAGGCGAAACGGCTCGACGGCCTCGTGCGCAGACTCATCGAACTCGGCCGCATGCACGGCGATCGGGCCACGACGCGACGCACGGTGGATGCGCGGGAACTCGTACGGCAGGCGATCATCGACACCGAGGTCACCGCAGGGGCACGCCATACCATGGTGCGCATGCGCGATGACGCCGGCGAGAATCATCCGCTGCCGGTGACGGTCGATGCGGCGGCGGTGCATATCGCGCTCAAGAACCTCGTGGAGAATGCGATCAACTACTCACCCGAACATGCCGAGGTCACTGTGGAGGTCTCCCGCGGGGAAGACCAGGCTCGCATTCGCGTCGTCGATCACGGCATCGGCATACCCCGGCAACTGCAGGGCCGCATTTTCGAACGGTTCTACCGGGTGGACCCGGCGCGCTCGCGGCTGACGGGCGGCACCGGGCTTGGTCTGTCAATAGCCAGCCATCACATTCTGGCCAATCAGGGCAAACTCGAGGTATGGTCGAAACCAGGGGAGGGGTCCACATTCACGGTAATGTTGCCGTTGGCGATGCGAGACGATGACACCCCATGCAATCGGGATGCGGATGCCGAGGGCGATCCGGACGGAACAGGCAAGGAGGCCGACAGATGACGCGCATTCTCGTGGTGGAAGACGAACCTTCCTACCTCGACCCATTGCTCTACCAGCTCACCCGTGAGGGGTACGAGGCCCATGGAGCCGCCACCGGGGAGGAGGCGTGGGAGCTGTATGAGGAGATGGAGTTCGACCTCGTGTTGCTCGACCTCATGCTGCCCGGCATCTCAGGCACCACACTCTGCAGGCGCATGCACGAGCTGCGCCGTGTGCCGATCATCATGGTGACAGCGAAATCAACCGAGAATGATGTGATCGTAGGGCTCGAAATCGGTGCCGACGACTATGTGACCAAACCGTACTCCTTCCGCGAACTGCTCGCCAGGATCCATGCGGTGTTGCGTCGCAGTCTCGAGCCACGGGCTTCTGGAACACCCGGAGGGAACGATGAGACGCTTACATGCGGGCCCATCGAGATGTCGGTGGCCTCGCACGAAGTGCGCATTCACGGTGAACTGACCCAGTTCCCGCTCAAGGAATTCGAGGTGCTCGAATACCTGATGCGCAATAAGGGCCGCGTGCTCACCAGACAGCAGCTGATCGGCCGCGTCTGGGGCAGCGATTACGTGGGTGACACGAAAACGCTCGACGTGCATGTCAAGCGCATCCGGGCGAAGATCGAGGCCGATCCGTCGAATCCGGCACTGCTGACGACGGTGCGCGGTCTCGGGTACAGAATCTGCGACGAACGGTTCACGCTAAATTCACCGTTCGCCTCAATACGACTCCCCACCCTCCTCTACACTGAATTGGTTGGATACAATGGCATCGTGACCAAAGGAAACCACATGCGTAGCGAATCTTGCACGGCGCGTGCTCGCGGCACTGTGCGGCATGGCGTCATTGCCACGACCACGGCGTGCGGAGACAACACCAATCCGGCGAATCGCCCGGTCGCCAACGCCTCGTCGATCTCAGGCAGTTTCGCAGGAGCAGGGGCCTCCTCGCAGCAAACGGCGGTCGAGGCATGGGTGGCCGGCTACCAGAAGACGAATCCGGATGCGCGAATCTCCTACAATCCGTCGGGCTCAGGTGGCCCGGCGTGGGCCCACATTTCCCTGCAACCCGGGGGCAGCCGTATGGGGCCGCCTCTGACAAGCCACTGGATGCCCAAACAGGTCGAGGAGTCGACATCGGTATGCGCCGGCGCAAGCGCGTTCGACGTGCCGGTGTACATCTCGCCGCTCGCCATCGTGTTCAATCTGCAGGGCGTCTCCGATGCCGGCAAACACATCAACATGGATGCGGCCACCATCGCGAAGGTGTTCGACGGCAGAATCACACGGTGGAACGATGCCGAGCTCACGGCGCAGAACCCCGGACTCAGCCTTCCCGATCTGCCGATCACCGTCGTGCATCGCTCCGACAAATCGGGCACCACGCTCAATTTCCTCGAATACATCAAGGCGGCTGCGCCGGCCGATTGGCCGTACGAGCTTTCGGAGAACTGGCCCAACGACGTCGGGCAAGGCGCCAAAGGCACCTCGGGTGTGATCAGCACCATCGACCAGGCGAACGGCACCATCGGCTATGCGGACTTCTCCCAGGCGGGAGGCATGGGAACCGTCGCGGTGCAGGTGGGCGACACCCCTACCGTGATCTCGGCCGAGGCCGCCTCGAAGGCAGTCGCCGACTCCACACTCGACAAATCCGTTCCTGGCAAACACCGTGTGGTGCTCGACATCAACCATACGACCCGCGTGACGGGCGCCTACCCGATCGTGCTGGTCTCGTACGACATCGCATGCCCCGCCTACACGGATGCGAACACGGCGCGATTCGCCAAATCCTGGCTGAGCTACGTCACCAGCGAGGAAGGGCAGGCGCAGGCGATGAACGCGACCGGATCCGCGCCATTGCCCGCCAACATCGCCAAATACGTGCGTGAATCCATAGACGCCATGGAAGTGAAGTGAGCATATGTCATCGGCACCGAAACCACCCGCACAGCCAGCCGCAGACTCGTCGCTGACGAAACCGGTCAGCGGCGAGAAAGCCGACCGCATCTTCCGCGGCATCGCCTACGCATGCGGCATACTCATCCTCGTCGTGCTCGCCGCAGTCGCGCTGTTCCTGCTGTTCCGCGCATGGCCGCTCATCGGCGGAGACCAGCGGACGAACAGCGACGTCATCTCGAGTTTCACCGGCGGCAAGGCGACGAGCTTCTGGGGCTACGTCGGCCCGCTGCTGTTCGGCACCGTGCTCGTGGCGGCGCTCGCGCTCATCATCGCGTTCTTCGTCTCGATAGGCATCGCGCTGTTCATCTCGCACTATGCGCCCAAACGCCTCGCGGCCATGCTCAGCTACATCGTCGACATTCTCGCGGCGATCCCGTCCGTCATCTACGGCCTGTGGGGCGGCCTTGTGCTCGTCCCGGCAATCTATCCGTTCTGGAACTGGATCGCCGAGCATCTCGGATGGATCCCCATCTTCGCAGGCCCGGCCTCGAACCCGCCGCGCACCGTGGCGACGGTGGCACTCGTGCTCGCCATCATGATCCTGCCGATCATCACGTCGATCACGCGCGACATCTTCCTGCAGACCCCCAAGCTGCTTGAGGAGGCCGCCCTCGGCCTTGGCGCCACCAAGTGGGAGATGATTAAGATGTCGGTGCTGCCATTCGCCCGCTCGGGCATCATCTCGGCGTCGATGCTCGGCCTTGGTCGTGCGCTCGGCGAGACGATGGCCGTGCTCATGATCCTCTCGCCGGGCCTCAAATACTCGTTCAAACTGCTGCAGGCCTCGCAGAACCAGACAATCGCCGCGAACATCGCCGCGCAATACCCGAGGCCGATAGCATCGACGTCTCCGTGCTCATCGGCACAGGTCTCGTGCTGTTCGTGATCACGTTCCTCGTGAATCTGCTGGCACGCCGCATCACCGAGAAAGCGAGCAAATGATGAGTGAACCGCAGTCCACGCCGCACGCCGATGCGGCACCGGTGATCGACTTCGACAAATTCAAGCCGACGCGTTCGTACACCGCCGCGCGCAAACGCAAGGACATGGTGATGCGCGCGCTCATCATCCTCGCGTTCGTCGTCGCGCTCATCCCGCTCATCTCTGTGCTGTGGACGACATTGGCGCATGGCATACGCCGACTCAACTGGGATTTCCTCAGCCACAACATGACGAACGTGATCGGCGGCAACCAGACGCCGTCGGGCGGCTACGGCGGCATCCTCCATGCGATCATCGGCACGTTGGAGATCACGCTGGGCGCGATGGTCATCTCGATCCCGATCGGCGTGATGTGCGCGGTCTACTTGATTGAATACGCGGGCAAATCCAAGCTCGCGCGCACGATCCACCTGCTCGTCGACGTGATGAGTGGCATCCCGTCCATCGTGGCCGGCCTGTTCGCCTACTCCATGTTCGCGATCCTCGTCGGTCCCGGCACGCTCAACGGTTTCGAAGGCTCGGTGGCGTTGTCGCTGCTCATGATCCCGACCGTGGTGAAGACGACAGAGGAGATGCTCAAGATCGTCCCCAACGACCTGCGGGAGGCATCGCTGGCGCTCGGCGTGACCAAGCAGCGCACGATCACGAAGGTCGTGCTGCGCACCGCCCTTTCCGGCATCGTGTCGGGTTCCATCCTCGCCATCGCCCGCGTGATCGGCGAGACGGCTCCGCTGCTCATGACCGCCGGCTACATCGTCTCGACGAACGCGAATCTGTTCTTGGGTGAAATGACCACGTTGCCGGTGTACGTCTATCAGGAGTATTCGAAGTACCATGCGAACTGCCCGGCCGACGCCGGCAGCGGCTGCGTCACCGCCATACCGATGGAGCGTGCGTGGTCGGCCGCGCTCGTGCTCATCGTCATCGTGCTCATCCTCAACCTCATCGGACGGATCGTCGCGAAGGTGTTCGCGCCGAAGAAGAAATAGCACGCCAACACCATCACACCTAGATAAGGAATACGAATGGGACAACAAATCGACATTCGCCATCTCAACATCTATTACGGCAGTTTCCTTGCGGTCGAGGATGTCAATCTGCATATCGCCGCGAACAAGGTGACCGCGTTCATCGGGCCGTCCGGCTGCGGCAAATCCACCGTGCTGCGCACGCTCGACCGCATGCACGAGATCACGCCGGGCGCCCACGTGAAAGGCGACGTGCTGCTCGAGGGCAAGAACCTTTATGCAAAGGATGTGGATCCGGTGGCCGTGCGGCGTGACGTGGGCATGGTGTTCCAGCGGCCGAATCCGTTCCCCACCATGTCGATCCGTGAGAACGTGCTCGCGGGGGTGTCGCTCAACAACCGCAAGATCTCGAAGTCGGATGCCGATGACCTCGTGGAGTGGGCGTTGCGCGGCGCGAATCTGTGGAACGAGGTCAAGGATCGCCTCGACAACCCCGGCATCGGGCTCTCCGGTGGCCAGCAGCAGCGCCTGTGCATCGCTCGCGCCGTGGCCGTGCATCCGCAGGTGCTGTTGATGGACGAGCCATGCTCGGCGCTCGACCCGATCTCCACGCTCGCTGTCGAAGATCTCATCGAGGAGCTCAAGCAGGACTACACGATCGTCATCGTCACGCACAACATGCAGCAGGCCGCCCGCATCGCGGACTATACGGCGTTCTTCAACCTCAAGGCCGTGGGGCAGCCCGGGCACCTGGAGTATTTCGCCGATACGTCGACGATGTTCAACAACCCGCAGAACGAGGAGGCCGAGCGCTACGTTTCGGGCCGCTTCGGCTGAGAGAGAGGTTTGTTCCTGTGCCGTGGGGCTGGGCGGATGCGGGGCATCTTGCTGAGGAACGCCACGGAACGCGGACAACCGACGAAGCGGGAGACCTGCGGCCGACTGGGGGCATATCCGTGGCATAACGCGCCCATGTAACGACCGTGTTTTACACACCCGTGCTAGTTTTTAGCTGTCCTGTCGTTTGCGGCGGGGCGGCAGAAAAGAGTTCACGAGAAGAATACAGGGTTACTCATGGAGAAGTTTTTCCATTTGAAGGAAAACGGAACGTCGGTTTCCACTGAGGTCATGGCAGGCCTCACGACGTTCTTCGCAATGTCTTACATCATCGTCGTCAATCCGCAGATCCTGTCGCAGACGGGTATGCCGTGGGGCGGCGTCTTCCTGGCGACTATCATCGCAGCCATCATCGGCACGCTCGTCATGGGCCTGTTCGCGAACGTCCCGTACGCGCAGGCTCCTGGCATGGGCCTCAATGCCTTCTTCACCTACACCGTGTGCTTCGGTCTGGGCTTCACCTGGCAGGAAACGCTTGCCATGGTGTTCCTGTGCGGTCTGATCAACATTCTGATCACCGTGACCAAGGTGCGCAAGATGATCATCAAGGCCATCCCCGAACCGCTCCAGCAGGCGATCGGCGGCGGCATCGGCCTGTTCGTCGCCTACGTGGGCCTGCTCAACGTCAACTTCATCACCTTCACCCCGAAAGACACGAAGGCAGCCGGGCAGGGCCTCGCAACCGGCGCCACCCCGGGCATGGCCACGCTCAACAGCCCGGTGCTGTGGCTGTTCCTCATCGGCCTGCTGCTCGCCATCGTGTTCACGATCCTCAAGGTCAAGGGCGGCCTGCTGCTCACAATCATCATCACCGCCGTCATCGGCATCCCGATGGGTCTGACCACCATGAGCAACTCCGTTTCGCTCGGCGAGACCTTCTCGCAGCTGCCGCAGACCTTCGGCGCCCTGTTCACCGGCGAGGGCTTCGGCTCGCTGTTCTCCGACCCGGCCAAGCTCCCGCTCGTGCTGGTGACGATCTTCGCGTTCTCGATGTCCGACACCTTCGACACGCTGGGCACCTTCATCGGCACCGGTCGTCGCACCGGCATCTTCTCGAAGGCCGATGAGGAGTCGCTCGAGAACGGCCATGGCTTCTCGTCGAAGATGGACAAGGCCCTGTTCGCAGATTCCATCGCCACCTCGATCGGCGCGATCTGCGGCACGTCGAACACCACCACCTACGTCGAATCCTCGGCGGGCATCGCCGCCGGCGGCCGCACCGGCCTGACCTCCGTCATCGTCGCTGCCTGCTTCGCCGTCTCCGCGTTCTTCGCGCCGGTCATCTCCGCCGTGCCGAGCGCTGCGACCGCGGGTGTGCTCGTGATCGTCGGCTGCCTCATGGCCGCCTCGCTCAAGGAAGTCAAGTGGGACGACATCACCGAGGCAATCCCGGCGTTCTTCGCCGCCGTGTTCATGGCGTTCTCCTACTCGATCTCCTACGGCATCGCTGGCGGCTTCATCACCTACTGCATCGTCAAGGTGTGCAAGAAGAAGGCCAACGAGGTGCATCCGATCGTGTGGATCGTCTCCGCGCTGTTCATTCTCGACTTCATCTGCATGGCCGTGCTCTGACGGCCGCAGCGGAATCGCATCAAATAAGGCCCCGGCTATCCGGGGCCTTATCGTATGTTGTGAGCCGCTTGCCGCCAGACAATCTGCTGAGTTGTCTGCGTACTTGGTTTGTCTCAGGGTGAGCGGCTGGGTGAGACAAACCAAGTCATGAGAACCGGGTTTGTCTCACCTAGAGCGCGTCAGCGAGACGAACCAAGTCGCAGGAACTTAGTTTGTCTCATATGGAGCGTCTCAGTGAGACGAATCCGGTCATGACAACTTGATTCATCTCATTGAGGGTAGATTGGCGAGACAATCCACCCCACTGCAGCTGCATTTGTCTCGCTCGCGCCGATTACTTCTTCTTCTGCGTGGCCTGAATCTGCTCGGCGATCGCCTTCAGCCACTCGTTGAGCGTCTTGTACTGGCTTGGCATCTGTTCGGTGATGTCGACCACTGGGATGTTGCCCGAGTCCGCCGCGTCCGTCAGCTGGTCGCTCAGCTGGGACTTCTCCTGCGAATTTGCGATCAGCATCTTCATGTCGCCCTTCTTGAGCGCCTCGGTGAAGCTCTTGATGTCGGACGCCGTGGGCTCGCTCTCGTTGCTCGTCGCGTTCTTGTATCCCTTCGGCGTGACGTCGGTCATGCCCATGTCCTGCGCGAGGTAGTCGCCCACCGACTCTATGGCGCCGTACGGCATCTTGCCGTCGGCCTGCGCGACGGTCTGAAGCTGCGCTTCGAGATCGTCCTCCTCGGTATGCCAATCCTTGTTGAGCTTCTCGAATTCCGCCTTCTCGCTTGGCATGAGTTTGATGTAGGCGGCGGTGATCTCATCCGCCGTCTTGTTGCGTACGGCGGCGGAGAACCACACATGCGGATTGTCGCCGGTCTTCTTGCCTCCCGCGGCGGCCGCGTCGATCACGATCGCTTTGGACTGGCCGGCCGCCTTCGCCGCCCACTCGTCGTAGCCAGCGCCGTTGAGTATCGCGACCTGCGCATGCTGGAACTTGGAGATGTCGTTGGTCGAAGGCTCGTAATCGTGCGCATCGGTGCCGGTGTTGTTGAGAATGCTGGTGACGTCCACATACCGGCCGCCGAGTTGCTTGGCCACGGATCCCCACACGTTCGTCGAGGCGATCACCGTGATCACCTTCTCCTTGTCAATCTGGGTATCTCCGGCCTTTGAGTTCGAGCAGCCGGCCACCGCGAATATTGTGGCCAATGCGGCGAGCAGAATCGTGAGTGTGCGCAACAGTCTCTTCATATATTCATTCTCCATTCCGGGGTTTCTTCGAGTCTAACGGCATATGCAATGCCGCTGTATCTGTTTGCAGATTAGCAGAAAGTGAGAATCGTTCTCAATAGCAGTGTTGCGACACGCCGATGTTCACGAAATCCGCCCATATGGTTCATTTGTCGAGATGACTGTGTACCTTAATTCCCGTAAACCACAGACCGTTGGTTGAGCCGTGCGAGCGGTTCAATAATTTGGTTCAAGCCAACGCAGGTTGAGAAACATACTCCCGTCACCGGGAAGCCGATTGCGGCTGGATGATGCTCTGCCTGTGTGCAGGGCAATTTTTTTGCCCGCGCTTGTTCCGAAGTCAACGGCCGACTTAGGAAGGAACGCCATGAAGAGGCCCGAAAAGGAAGCGGTGGTTGCCGAGCTTACGGAACAGTTCCGTAACGCCAGCGCAGTCTACCTGACCGAGTACCGCGGGCTTACCGTTCCGCAGATCTCCGATCTGCGCGAAAAGCTAGGCCGCGATACTTCCTATACCGTGGCAAAGAACACGCTGTTCCGCATCGCTGCCAAGGAAGCTGGCATTGAGGGTCTCGACGAGATGCTCAAGGGTCCTTCCGCCGTTGTCTTCGTCGATGGAGACTTCATTGAGGCCGCGAAGGTGCTGCGTGACTTCGCCAAGACCAACAAGGCTCTGATCGTCAAGGGCGGTTTCGCAGACGGAACCGTGTACGACGCAGAAGGCGCCAAGCAGCTCGCAGACCTCAAGTCTCGTCCGGAACTGCTTGCCGAACTCGCCGGCGCGCTCAAGGGCACCATGTCCAAGGCCGCCTACCTGTTCAACGCGCTGCCCACGAAGGTCGTTCGCACGATCGACGCCCTGCGCGACAAGCAGGAGAAGGCTGCCTGAGACCCATCGCCTCGCGGCGTGAGTCTTGTATTTTCCGGAAAACAACAAAATTTGAGGTGTTGGCCACAACCCAATAATCCGGTCAACGCCATGATTGAAAGGAAGCCATAATGGCTAAGTTCACCCAGGATGAACTCCTCGAAGCTTTCGGCGAGATGACCCTCGTTGAGCTGTCCGACTTCGTCAAGGCCTTCGAAGAGAAGTTCGACGTCGAAGCCGCCGCTCCGGTCGCCGCTGTCGCCGCCGCCGCTCCGGGCGCTGCCCCGGCCGAGGAAGAGAAGGATGAGTTCACCGTCGTCCTCTCCGCCGTTGGTGACAAGAAGATCCAGGTCATCAAGGCTGTTCGCGCCATCACCAACCTCGGTCTGGCCGAGGCCAAGGCCCTCGTCGACGGCGCTCCGAAGCCGGTTCTCGAGAACGCCAAGAAGGAAGACGCCGAGAAGGCCAAGGCTCAGCTCGAAGAGGCTGGCGCCACCGTCGAACTCAAGTGATCCGTGCGGCTTGGCCGCATGACACCGCGTTCGCAGCTCAGGCTGCAAGAGGCTCCCGCATCGATATGCGGGGGCCTCTTTTCTTACCCTGTAGCGAGAAAAGCTCGCTCAATCGCTCCGGTCGCACGGTTTTGTTCACTTGATTGGTAGAATTGCTACAGACAAGAGGCGAGCGCGAATCGCAGATGCCAATACGACGGCGAACGCAGGAAAGGGTGGCCAACGGTGAGCAGCGAGCAGGGTGCTACAACCAGGTGGGTGATTCTTGTAGACGGCACACAATTGGCGAGTGTGGAGCCCGGCACAACCGTGGAGATCGGCCGCAAGCCATTGCGACCCTTGCCGGACGACGGCAAGAGACGCGTCGAGATTCTCGACGACTCCCGCTCCGTGTCGAAAAGGCATGCCCAGCTTATGGTGGCGCTCGATGGCCGTGCCTTTCTGCGTGACCTGAACTCCACGAACGGAACCTTCGTGGTGCGTGCTGGCGACGAGCTCGTGCGGCTGCAGAGTGGAGTCGATTATCCGCTGCAGTCGGATTCCGTACACGTGCAGTTCGGCGACGTGCCCGTGGATTTCACCAAGTTCATTGAAGACGACGATTCCAACGAAAGACGCGGACGCACCGGTGGTTCAATCTGTTCCGGACTATGGCAGTGGACGGGTTCGTCGAACGAGCCCGAGGCGGCAGACATGTCGGTGGACGACATTCTCAATCTGCGTGCCGGAGAGCCCACCGACATTTTCAATGCGAGCATGGTGCGCGCGCGTGCCAAGCGCATGCATGACGCCGAACAGCAGTCGTTCGTGCCGTTCACGCAGCCGATCAACCCGTTGCCGATGCAGGATCTCGACGACAGTGATGCCGGTGATGCCGCGCCGCGCGATCTGTTCGCCGATGCCAAGGACGTGGCCGAAGGCAAGATCTCGGAACCGGCGGCGGCCCAGGAGCACCCATACATTCCGAAGATGTCCGACAAGCCGAAGCATGCCGGCGCGCCTGCCGACCGTCTGATCAGCGTGAGCGAACTCGCCTCGGCGCATCCGCGAAGCATGCCACAGCCTCAGGAGAACATGCCGGAGCCTGCTGCGGAAGTAGACGCCGCATCCGAGTCGATCGTGGTGGAGCAGACCTCCGTCACGGAGGAGACGACACAGGAAGAACCTGCCGAGCCGGTCGCCGCAGAGCCCGCTGCGCAGGGCATTGGCGAGCACGGCGAGAGCGTGCAGCCATCTGCGAATGCACCCGCTGTTGAGGAGCCGGACGGGAATGCGGAGGAATCCGCGGCAGCCAGCGAGCAGGCGCCCGTAAGCGACGAGGAATCGCGCCAGAATGAGGAACCCTCCGGATCTGCGGGCACCACCTCCGACGAAGCTGCGTCGGAAACGGAAGTGAACGGCGACATCGCGTCACTCGCCGCGCAGGATGTGTCGCAGGACGAACAGGAATTGCGCGGCGACAACGCACCCGAGGTGGCGACGGTGACGGTGGATGCCGCGGACGTGGACTACTCCCGGTTCCAACGGCATGACGAGCCGCAGACGGACGAGTCTGCAGAGGGGGAATACGAGCCGGCGTTCGAACCCGGATCGGTGTTCGAGAAGGTGGCGAACGGCGATTTCGCCAAGTCGGAGCCGCTGGTCTCGGTGGCAGGGTTCACCTCGGACGACGCGCGGCGCAGCGACGACTTCTCGGAGCAGTTCGAAATGGCACGGCACCCGGAACTGCTGCCGTTCCTGGCCATGAACCCGTCGCTGTACGACGATCTGTACACATGGCTCGCCGCACAGGGCAATGCGGATATTGACGAGGCGCTCAGCAAGAACGCAGGATACGAAGACTATCGCAAGGCAATGGGGAAGTGAGCTCGATGTCGAACACCGATACACCAGAAACGAAGGCCCCTACGAGCGGTTCCATAGACAAGTTGCGCCGCTGGCGTGACGAATACAGGGCGAGCCTCATGGCCTCGCCGTTGGAGGATGTGAACCAGCTGAGCGCCAAGCTCGACCTGACCCATGCGCACCCCTCGGGCATCTCACAGCTGTTCGCCAGCGGAAGTGCCCCGTTGCATTCGCTGTTCCGCGACAGCGGCATGCTGCGCGCGGCGGCACGGCGTACCGAGCGTGTGCTCGACGACCAAAGCGCCAAGAAGCGCATCAGCGGCGTTGCCGAGCTCTCCCTGGTGGTGGGCGTGGCCACGTGGAAGGGCAACAAGATGCCTGTCAAAGCAAAGCCCACACATATATCGCCAAGCGGCCCCCAAAGAGCAAATATGGCCAGTCCGCAACCCGCTGACAACACCAATATGGAAAGGACTTTTGTAGAGAGCTTATGTAGAAAGAATGCAT
>ENA-OQDT01001567-OQDT01001567.1-human-gut-metagenome-genome-assembly--contig:-NODE-1567-length-13087-cov-2.286574_pt1 | contig 13087 bp, 15 predicted proteins | sample MGYA00242786_ERZ504617 | MGnify/ENA primary metagenome ERZ504617 (study PRJEB26092, sample SAMD00036337) | human gut metagenome | host: Homo sapiens | study: EMG produced TPA metagenomics assembly of...
CCGTAATTGCTGTCTGTGATGGAAGATTCCTGATGGCGAGCATGGGCTGGGCTGTCGGAGAAAAAAATCACGAGAGCGGTAGAACGCGCGACTAAGGAGAAACTTCCGGTCATTATTTTTGCCTGTTCCGGTGGAGCCAGAATGCAGGAGGGAATCACATCTCTGATGCAGATGGCAAAAACGTCCGCGGCACTTGAACGCCACAGTAAAGCAGGGCTTCTTTATGTCAGTATTCTGACTGAGCCGACGACCGGTGGAGTGACGGCAAGTTTTGCGATGCTGGGAGACATTATTCTTGCGGAACCTGGGGCATTGATCGGTTTTGCGGGACCTCGTGTGATCGAGCAGACGATTCGCCAGAAACTGCCAAAGGGTTTCCAGAGAGCAGAATTTCTTGTAGAGCACGGATTTGTTGATGATATTGTAAGACGTGAGAATCTGAAAGAGACGCTTGGGAAGATTCTGGAGATGCATGAGATTTCCGGTTCCTCAGACGATTTAATAGATGAAATGCACTCAGCGAAATCTTCATCGGAGTCAAATTTTGAGTTTGCAGACATCAACCCTTACCTTACAGCATGGGATCGTGTGCAGCTTTCACGTAAGATCGACCGACCGTCCGGCAGTGATTATATAGAAACTCTTTTTACAGATTTTATGGAATTCCATGGTGACCGCAATTACGGTGATGATAAGGCAATCATCGGCGGAATCGCGAAATTTCACGGCAGACCGGTCACGGTCATTGTACAGGAAAAAGGAACCAACACCAAAGAAAACATTGCACACAATTTCGGTATGCCGATGCCGGAAGGATATCGCAAGGCGCTGCGCCTGATGAAGCAGGCAGAAAAGTTTCAGCGTCCGGTAATCTGTTTTGTGGATACGCCGGGAGCTTTCTGTGGTATCGAGGCAGAGGAACGAGGACAGGGCGAGGCTATTGCCCGTAATCTCTGGGAGCTTGCCGGACTGAAAACACCGGTTCTGTCTATTGTGACAGGAGAAGGTGGAAGCGGTGGGGCACTTGCCCTGGCAGCAGGTGATCAGGTATGGATGTTGGAGAATTCCATATATTCTATTCTTTCACCGGAAGGATTTGCAAGTATTCTCTGGAAGGACAGTACTAAGGCAAAAGAAGCTGCCGCGGTCATGAAACTGACAGCATCGGATCTGTATGAGAAAGGAATCATTGAGCAGGTGATTCCTGAACCGGAGAATCTGACACCGGAAAGTATGTGGCAGGTGGCTGAACGCCTGAATGATAAAATCTGTACTTTCCTTCAAAAATATACATCTCTTTCCGAGGAAGAGCTTCTCGAAACAAGATACGCCCGTTTTCGTAAGTTCTGAATTGAAATATCACGCGACTCACTTCTTTCACTTTTCCTACATTATATAGAAAAAGGCGCGCAGGAAAAGAAAAATATCTGGGACAGAAAAGGAAAAGTGTGGAAAAACCGAACACTTTTCATTTTTTGTCTATACAAAAGGACAGAAACTGGAATTATAATATATAAAAAGAAGAAAAAATCGGAGGAGACACGAATGAAAGAAGTAAAATCGCCAAAGAAGCCGTTACTTTATTATTATGGAATCGTGCTTCTGATCATAATTGTTTTTAATGTGCTTGTAACCCCGATGCTCACAAAAACAATGGTCAAAGAAGTCGATTATGGAACTTTTATGTCGAAGATCGAAGATAAAAAGATTGATGATGTCCAGATTGAGGATAATCAGATCCTTTTTACAGATAAAGATGATAAAATACCATCTATAAAACAGGGCGTGATGGAAGACCCCGACTTTGACAGAACGTCTTTACAAGGCTGGTGCAAAATTCTCAAAAGAGATCGATCAGCAACTGTCACCGGTGGCAAGCTTTCTGCTGACAGGAGTACTTCCTCTGATCATCTTTATCGCCCTGGGACAGTACCTGAGCCGCAAAATGATGAATCAGATGGGCGGTAAGAATTCCATGGCATTTGGAATGGGAAAAAGCAATGCCAAAGTTTATGTACCGTCAACCGAAGGTATCCGCTTCAGTGATGTAGCCGGTGAAGAAGAAGCAAAAGAAAATCTGCAGGAAATCGTTGATTATCTGCATAATCCGGAGAAATACACCAAGGTGGGAGCTTCCATGCCGAAAGGCGTTCTGCTTGTCGGCCCTCCAGGTACCGGTAAAACCATGCTGGCAAAAGCAGTAGCCGGAGAATCCAATGTACCGTTCTTCTCGATGTCCGGTTCTGAATTTGTGGAAATGTTTGTTGGTATGGGCGCATCCAAAGTTCGTGATCTCTTTAAACAGGCAAAGGAAAAAGCACCTTGTATCGTATTCATTGATGAGATCGATGCTATCGGTAAGAAACGAGACGGACAGATGGCAGGTGGAAACGATGAACGTGAGCAGACCCTTGAACCAGCTGCTTACTGGAGATGGATGGTTTTGAGGGAAATAACGGTGTTATTATTCTGGCAGCAACCAACCGTCCGGAATCTCTTGACCCGGCACTGACCCGTCCGGGCCGTTTTGACCGCCGTGTACCTGTAGAACTTCCGGATCTTGAAGGATCGTGAAGCAATCCTTAAAGTACATGCCAAAAAAAGTTCAGCTTTCTGACGATGTGGATTTCCATACGATCGCAAGAATGGCATCCGGAGCTTCCGGCGCAGAGCTTGCCAATATTGTAAATGAGGCAGCTCTTCGTGCTGTTCGTGATAATCGTGAAGTGGTCACAGAAGCAGATCTGGAAGAAAGCATTGAAGTTGTTATTGCAGGATATCAGAAGAAAAATGCGGTACTTTCAGATCAGGAGAAAAAGGTAGTTGCATATCATGAGATTGGACACGCTCTTGTAGCAGCAATGCAGACACATTCTGCACCGGTTCAGAAGATTACGATCATTCCAAGAACTTCCGGCGCGCTTGGTTATACCATGCAGGTAGAGCAGGGAGACAAATATCTTCTGACAAAGCAGGAACTGGAGAATAAGATTGCAACATTTACCGGTGGCCGTGCTGCGGAGGAAGTGGTATTTGGTGAGATAACGACCGGTGCATCCAATGACATTGAACAGGCAACCAAGATTGCCCGGGCCATGATCACCCGCTATGGTATGAGTGATGACTTTGATATGGTGGCTATGGAAACCGTGACAAATCAGTATCTTGGCGGTGACGCATCCCTGGCATGCTCTGCGGATACGCAGAATGAGATTGACCGTAAGGTTGTGGAACTGGTTAAGAGAGAGCATGAGAAAGCGAAAAAAATTCTTCTTGATAACCGTCAGAAACTGGATGAGTTATCCAATTATCTCTATGAAAAAGAGACGATCACAGGAGATGAATTTATGGCAATCCTGAATGGTGAGGCAAAAAATGAGACAAATACAGAAACGAAAATAGAATCAGGAGCTGAGAAGAAGGAGGCGGATGCAGATGAACAGACGATCTGATATTGGATGGTTTGAATTAATCGTGGGTATCATTCTGATCATATTTGGTGTTGTGATCATGCGTCAGCCGGTAGGGGTACTTACCTGGATCGTGATTCTGTGTGGTGTGCTTGCAATCTTAAGCGGAATTGGGGATATTGTTCTGTATGTCAAAATGGAACACTTTACCGGGTTTGGACCGATAGTTTCACTTGTCACAGGAATCCTGAGTGTGATGGCCGGATTTATGCTCGCGGCACATCCGGAAGCAGGAAACTGGGCGATTGCAATGATTCTTCCAATCTGGATTATTGCGCATTGTATTTCCAGACTTTCGCATCTGCAGTATATGAAGATGCATTACGGAATGACTTATTATACGATTTCACTGATTCTGAATATCCTTGGTCTGCTCGTTGGAATCCTTCTGATCTTCCGGCCGATGATCACGATCCTTTCCATGGGTGTGCTTGTAGGAGGCTTTATGATCATTGAGGGAGTGGAGCTCATTCTTGTTGGACTGGACGGCAGACAATATTACAGATAAAAAAGAAATTCAGGTACAGGTGGATCTGGTATTGGCCTGTCAGTTGCAAAAGCAATCGTACAGGCGCATAAAGGTAAAATTACCGCAGAAAATAAAAACGGAAAAGGATTGACGATCACGATTCTTCTATAAAAAGAAGAATATGTGAACAAAGCCGCCGCACTCTTGTGCGGTGGCTTTTTATATTGTAAAATATATAAAAATAAAACTTCTTAGGGTTCAATGACAAAGGGAGGAGAAGTTTTGAAAAATAATTATACCGTAAGCAGCAGAAAAAGATTTCTGTTCTATATTCTGATGATATTAAGTCTGCTCTGTATCATAGCATTGCAGTTTTTTTGGACAGAATGAAAGGGATGGAAATACAACAGAAAAAATCTTATTTACCAGGGAACTTTTACCTGGCAGAAATCAGATGGAAGCAGTGAAAAGATCAGCGTTCCGGGACAGTATGATGTAAAAGCAAAGGATACGATGACTATCCTGACCAGACTGCCGGAAGATTATCATGAGAATACACTGGCAATCCGTTCATCACTTCAGTCGGTCCGATTTTATGTGGATGGAGAACTGAGAATGGAATATGATACATCAGGGACTAGACTTGTCGGAAAAAACTCAGCAAGCTGTTATGTGTTCTGTCCGACATCAGAAGATGATGCAGGAAAAGAAGTGCGTATTGAACTTACCACAAATACAGCAAAATATTCTGGAGTGGTAAATACTGTTTATTGTGGAGATGAGGCAGCAATCTGGGGGTATCTGTTTCAGACGTATGGACTGGAGACTGTCATTGCTCTTTTTTTGTTGTTTGCCGGAATCATTACGATCATTTTTGGGTTTTCTCTCGGGATTGCCTATCAGACGAAATTTGATATGGAATATCTGGGCTGGTGCGTTTTTATGGCAGCAATCTGGATGCTTGGTGAGTCCAAGATGCGGCAGCTGTTTTTTCCGAATCCGTCAGCACTTGCAACGCTGTGTTTTGTAATGATCATGTTAAGTCCGATCGCAATCGGATATTATATGGATACGCTGCAGAAAGGAAGATACCGGAAAGTATTTGGAGCGGTAGAAAGCATAGCATTTCTGAATGCTCTGATCTGTTCAGCACTTCATATTCTTGGGATTGCGGATTATATCGAGACACTTCCTGTTGCCCATGTGATCCTTGCAGGCAGCGTTCTGATTGGGTTCATTACGATGGTCTGTGACCTGAAAAGAGGATATGTGTCAGAAAAATATACTTTTTTCAGTATTATATTGGCAATGATCGCTATTATAGCAGAGTCGAGCCTGGTTTATTTCAGAGTTTCCGCATCAGGAATCTTTATAGGAATCGGAATGATCATACTGCTGTGCACAAACCTGCTGAAAACGATCAAAAATATCCAGAAAGTGGAAAGCCGCCGTCAGAGAGCAGAGTTAAATAAGCGCAGGAAACAGATGGAAACCATGTCACTGCAGATGATGCGGACACTTTCCACAACGATTGAGGCGAAAGATGAGTATACAAGAGGACATTCTTATCGGGTGGCAGAATACGCAGCTCTGATTGCAGAAGAACTTGGGTGGGATAAAAAAGAAATCAGAAATCTTAAAAATGCAGCACATCTGCATGATATCGGTAAGATCGGTATTCCGGATAACATTCTGAACAGGCCAACCAGACTGACGGAAGAAGAGTTTCAGGTAATTAAAGAGCATACCGTCATTGGAGCAGAGATACTAAAAAATATTACGTTGATCGATCATGTGAAAGAGGTGGCTCGAAGCCATCATGAAAGATACGATGGTATGGGGTATCCGGATGGATTGAAGGGCGAAGAAATTCCGCTGTATGCAAGAGTTATAGCCATAGCAGACTGTTATGATGCTATGAAGTCAAGGCGGATTTACAGAAATCCGCTTGGAGATGAAGTTATATATAATGAAATATCCAGAAACTGTGGATCACAGTTTGACCCCAAGATCGCAGGAGTCTTTCTGAAAATGTTGAATGAAGGTCGCGTAGTGATCAGAGAAGACGGCAAGCTTGCAGATAAAGAAGATAATCTTCTGAATATGGAAGCAGAAATTGAAAAGTTCATCTCCACTGTAATGATAACAATGAAAACACAGGAAGACAGTGAAGGATTTGATTTTCTGACAGGATTGCCAATGAGAAATCGTGGTGAAAAGCTTGCGGCACAGTTTATGCAGCAGGACAGCGGTTATCTGGTATTTCTTGACATGGATAACCTCAAGAAGATGAATGACCTTTATGGACACAAAGCAGGAGACAGAGCATTGAAATTACTTGGATCTTTCTTGATGGAATATGCACATCATTCCGTTGTCTGCCGCCTGGGTGGGGATGAATTCCTGATGTTTGTGCCGAACGTTTCAAAAGAAAAGATAACAGAGATCGTCACAGAAATCCAGGAAAAATTTGAACAGAGCAAGGAAAAGGATGTAGCGATCCGTTGTGCTTCTGTTTCTGCCGGAATCTGTGAAGTAAATAAAGGAGATCCTTTTGAAGAATGCTATTCAAAGGCAGATAAGGCCCTGTATTATGTGAAACAGAATGGAAAAGGAAGCTTTTTCTTCTATCAACAGATGGAAGGGGAAAAGATTGTTGGCTATGGAACAGGAAAAGATCTGGCACTGGTTTCCAAAGCACTGAGCACCAGCGGCGATTATTCCGGGGCACTTGAGCTGGATTATCGTGAATTCGCCAAGATATATGAATATATGAATAGTATGGAAAAAAGATACAAATGTCATTGTTATCTGGTGATGGTAACACTGGAAACAGAAGCGGATTCTGCATCAAATATCGAAGACATAGAATTTGCACTGGAATGTATGGAGCAGGCAATACGACAAAAAATACGAAAGGTTGATGTGTGCACGCGTTACAGTTCCATGCAGTATCTGATCATTCTGTTTGAACCAGATGAAAAAACAATTCCAAATATCATGGAACGTATTTTCGGTCAATATCGTGAGCAGTGCGGAAAGAAAAAACTGCTTCTTAATTATGAATATATGTCAATGACGGAAAAATAATACAGAGGCTGAATTGTTGGAACATTACGGAGTAATTTCCTATAAAGTAAAGTAAAAAGCGCGGTCGTAATAAATGCGACTGCGCTTTTTGAGGTTAAAGAATGATTTTAATTAATGGCATATTCTGATTAAAGAACATCTTCTCTGCGGATATATCCAGGATGTCCTTCTTCTGCGATGATCTCATTGCCGTGGATGACCTTGGCCCATTTATCCATTACCTGATTTTCAAGATGAGCATTCTCGCCGACAACAGTATGAGACAATACAATGCTGTTTTTAATGACAGCACCGGCTTTGATCTGGCATCCACGTCCGATAACGGAATTTTCGACTGTTCCTTCGATCAGACAGCCATTGGAGATAACAGAATTCTTGACAGATGCACCTTCCAGATACTGGGTCGGGCAGGAATCGTTGGTTTTGGTATAAATTGGCCATTCCGGATTGAACAGTCCATTCTGCAGTTTTGATGTCGATCAGAGAGATATTTGCGTTGTAATAACTGTTAAAGTCAGTAATGGATGCAAAATATCCTCTGTGTGAAACACCGCGGATATTCGAGATCCGCAGAAGATTCATTGACAATCTGAGGCAGAGTGTACATCGAAGAAATTTTTCCGGGCTTTTTTGATCAGTTCAATGAAAAGCTTCTTTACTCATAACATATGTATCCATTGAAGATGTTGCGTTTCTGGGCACTTCCACGGTTTTTTTCGATGGATTCAACACCTTTCTGTTTGTTCAGATTCAGAATATCACAGTTCAGGAATTTTTCTCTTGCATTGTCCACAGAATGATACAGGAGTGTGATATCAGCACCGGAATCAATATGTGTCTGAAGAAGTTCCCTGTAATCTTCTGCATATACCATGTAAGATGGCGCGATGATCACATATGGCTCATGCATTCTTTCAATGAATTCAATATTTTCATAAAATGATGCGATATCTGTATTGTATACATCATTTTCGGAACTGTTCTGAGCGAACATAAGCTGCAGCTTGCCACGTTTGGAGTTGATGTTGTAATGACGTCCGGTTCCGAGATGTTCTGCCAGAGAACGTGGCTTGGTTCTTACATATACCTGGATGCGGTCGATACCGCTGTTGCTCATATTTGAAATAGGAAAGTCGATGACACGATATCTTCCAAGGAAGGAGAAAGCACCGATCGGACGATACTGCTGAAGTCCTTCTACTTTGATATGGGTTCCGGAAGATGTGACAATTCCAAATGCTCTTGCCATATTATTCTACCCCCTTTACACGTTTGGACACGAGTTCGATATTTTCACTGTCTGCACTGCCTACAACAGCATCCTGGCCAATCTTGACATTATCAGCAACAAGTGCACGCTGAACAACTGCGCCGGCGGCAACTTCTACGCCTGGCATCAGTACACTGTCAATGATCTTGGCACCCTCGCCGACTTTGCATCCGGTGAACAGTACAGAATGCTTAACTTCACCTTCGACAACACAGCCCTGTGTGATAAATGCTTTGTCGATTTTGGCATTTGGTCCTATGTACTGAGGAAGAGCAGGTGTGTCTTCCGTGTAGATCTTCCATGTTGGATCGTTCAGATTCAGCTCATTTCTGGAATCAATGAGGTCCATATTTGCTTCCCAGAGAGAATCGATGGTTCCTACATCTTTCCAGTAACCTTTGAATTTATATGCGGCAAGTGTTTTATTGTCGTTAAGGAGACACGGGATAACATCCTTACCAAAGTCATGGTGGGAATCAGGATTCTTCATATCTGCAAGAAGGATCTTGCGGAGAAGCTTCCAGTTGAAAATATAAATACCCATAGAAGCAAGGTTGCTCTTCGGATGCTCTGGTTTTTCTTCGAATTCAACGATGCGGCCGTTGCCATCTGTGTTCATGATACCGAAACGGCTTGCTTCTTTCATCGGTACTTCAATGACTGCGATCGTTGCATCGGCATTCATTTCCTTATGGTAATCCAGCATTTTGTCGTAATTCATTTTATAAATATGGTCGCCGGAAAGAACTAAAAGATATTCCGGAGAATATTTATCGATAAAATCGATATTCTGAGAAATCGCGTCAGCAGTACCTCTGTAAACGTCAAGATCTGCATCAGCTTTTTCACGTGGTGGAAGAACAAAGACTCCACTTTCTCTGGCATCAAGTCCCCAGCGTCCGCCAGCTGCTACATAACTATTCAGAAGAACGGATTCGTACTGAGTCAGTACACCGACAATGTCCACACCGCTGTTAGCGCAGTTGCTGAGCGGGAAATCAACAATGCGGTATTTTCCACCATAAGAAACTGCCGGCTTGGCTACTTTGTTGGTGAGTTCATGAAGACGGCTTCCACGTCCGCCAGCCAGGATCATCGCTAACATGTTGTTTTGTTCATAGTAGAACCCTCACTTTCCTTTAGATTGCTTATATGAATCTATTATACATTTTTTACAAAAACATTTTCTACATTTTTTGAGACAAAAAAGTGTGGCTTGATTGATACTTTTTTTTTGATGATTGTTAAGTGTGTATTAAATTGATGGAAAAATTTCGACAAAAACATAAAAAAGTAACAAAAACAGAGGAGCGGACGAGAAATGCTGTATACAAGGCTGGAAAGGAGCCGACAATCACTGGACGAAAAGTATGTTTTACGTTATAATAACAAGGTTAAAGGGAAAAATAAAAGTGCTATTTGACGGATGAGAGGGATATAGTGAACAGACGAGAGGATTTTAAACGTTTTATAGTATTTTGTCTGGCAAGTCTTGTTGTGATTGCACAGACAGCTGTTTTTGCATATATCTGGTATGACTATTACAGAGGACTTATTTTTGAACCTTTCTGGAGAAAAGGTAACTGGGTTCTGATCGCGATCTACGGATTGATCAATGTTTTGTTTTCCAGACTTTATGGAGGACTGAAGGTAGGATATCTGAAGCGCATAGATGTGTTTTATTCTCTGACACTGGCTACGATCTGTACAAATATCGTGACATATTTTCAGATCACGCTGATCAACCGATGGTTCCTGAAACCATGGCCAATGGTAGAGATGACACTGATTCAGTTTGTGATCATCCTTGTATGGATATGGGGTTCCAGATATATTTATTCAAAATTATATCAGGCGAGGAAACTTTTGGTGATTTATGGAGACCGTGATCCTGGTGATCTGATCAGTAAAATGAATTCCAGACGTGATAAATATGATATCAGCGGAAAAGTTCATATCAGTGTGGGTGAGAAAGAAATTTATCGGATGATGAAGGAATATGATGGAGTGATCATATGGGATCTTCCGGCGAATATCCGTAACCGTTATCTGAAACATTGTTTTGCACATTCTATCCGGTGCTATCTCAGTCCGAAGATTTCTGATGTGATTCTGATGGGAAGCGAACGCATTCATTTGTTTGATACACCGCTTCTTGTTGCGAAGAACATGGGACTTTCTATTGAGCAGCGTGCAGCGAAACGGCTGTTGGATATTATTATTTCCGGCATCGGAATCATAGTTGCATCTCCGCTGATGCTGATTATTGCATTGTGTGTGAAGCTTTATGACAGAGGCCCGGTCTTATATCGACAGGAAAGACTTACGGAGGGCGGAAGACCATTTAAGATCTGTAAGTTCCGTAGTATGTGCGTAGATTCCGAGAAGAACGGTGCAAGACTTGCATCCAAACATGACAGCAGGATCACCCCGGTAGGAAGAGTACTCCGCAATCTGCATCTGGATGAACTGCCTCAGTTATTTAATGTATTTATGGGGGATATGTCTCTGGTTGGACCGAGACCGGAAAGACAGACGCTTGTCCGCGAATACTGCAAGGAAATTCCAGAGTTTTATTATCGCCTGAAGGTTAAGGCAGGACTTACCGGTTATGCGCAGGTATATGGTAAATACAACACCACACCTTATGATAAACTGAAGCTGGACCTGTTCTATATTGAGAATTACTCTTTTGTACTTGACCTGAAACTGCTTATGATGACAGTGAAGATATTCTTCCAGAAAGAAGTTTCTGAAGGAGTAAATGATAATCAGACAAATGCACTGAAGGATTCAGTGGATCCGGTAAAAGAACTTTCTGAGAAAGAACCGGTGGATCCGGAAGAAAAAGAATAAGCCACGGGGGTTTACCCCGTGACTTTTTTTCAGCCTTTTTCCATAAAAGCTACATATTCATCAAGGACTTCGTTCGGATCACCGATTCGCTTGATCTGTCCTTCGTGCATCCACATAACAGTATCGCAAAGCTGTTTCAGAGTTTCGATACTATGGGAGACGATAACTACGGTACGATCTTTGTTGGAGATCAGGCTCTTCATCTTTTCATAGCTCTTCTTTTTGAATTTCTGGTCGCCGACACTCAATACTTCGTCGATCAGCATAATGTCTGTTTCAAGAATAGCTGTGATGGAAAAAGCCAGTTTGGAATACATACCGCTGGAATAAGTTCTGACTGGCATATCAATGAACTCGCCGATTTCAGCAAAATCAATGATTTCCTGTTCTTTGGCTTTGACCTGTTCTTCAGTAAAAACCAAGAAGCATACCGGAAAGAGTGATATTTTCACGGCCGGTCATCTCACGGATGAAACCGACACCGATGGACAGGAGTGAAATACTGTGTCCGTTCAGGTCAATAGAACCACTGTCCGGAGAAAAGATACCAGCCAGTGCGTTCAGTGTGGTGGATTTTCCACTTCCGTTCTTACCGATGATACCAAGGATCTCGCCTTCGCGAACGTAGAAGGAAATTCCTTTTACTGCAACAAAACGGTCAGGTTTCTGACGTTTCAGATGAAGCAGAGTTTTTTTAATAGAAGTTTTTTTCAGATTCTGGTAGCTGATAACCAGATCTTTGACTTCGATTGCATGCTTTTTCTTCCATATTAAATCACCTTTACATAGCTTGTTTTCGCTCTTATAGATTTTGCGGATACCAAGGGCACAGAGTACCAGCCCGATCAGGAACCACAGAAGCAGAAGCTTACGATGAGGTGCCTGTCCGTAGATTACGCACTGACGCATGGATGTGATCAGAAATGCGATCGGGTTTCCCTTGCCGATGTAGTTGTTGTATGGTGCCGGCAGACGACTCATGATGTTCCAGAATACACCGGTCAGGTAGAATACAAGGCGAAGTGCGATACGCAGAACATTGCCAAGGTCTTCTACAAATACACCATAATGAAGCAGAAAACAACTGATACCAAAAACTACAGTAACCAGTGTGATCAGAATTGGAATCACATACAGGATATTCAGAGTCAGCGGAACGCGCCATATAGCAAGCATAGCAACGATGATCAGCAGAGAAATGCACATCTTGAAGCCGTTGACACATATTCTGATAACCAGAAGGATGAATTTTGGTATATATACTTTGGATACGATTGGTTTGTTGTTCTTGATGATCTTGACACTCTGCAACAGACACTTGTTAAAAAAGGTCCCAGAGAGTGATGCCGACAAAAATCGAAGATCGCAAAGTACTGTTCTTTAGACTTAAATACATATCCGAACATGAATACATAGATCAACATGAAGCACAGAGGATCCAGTACCCACCAGAGCCAGTTCAGATAGGAATTGGCTACTTCAGCTTTCAACTGGGCTTTAGAAGAGTAAATGGCATACTTCCAGTACTTCTTCATGTCATCCCTAAATCGTTTAAACATAAAATCCGCTCCTATATTTTCTTTATTAAATTATAGAACCCCCAGTAATCTGAGGGCTGTGACCTTACTTATCATACACTACCAAAGGTTTGTTGACAAGAGAAATCTATTGTTCTTTCTTTATTATTTTGCAAGAAAGCTTGTATTTTGCAGGAAAAAGCTTGACTTATATAGTATGGTTGTGCTAAACTAGACGAGCGACATGGAAGTTAGGTCTTTTTTTTATGCCCGAAAAGGCAAAAGGCCCACGCAAATGAAAACACTGGAGGTGGAAGTTGTGCGCGTTAAGATTACATTGGCATGTACGGAGTGCAAGCAGCGTAACTACAATATGACCAAGGAGAAAAAGAATCATCCTGAGCGTCTTGAAACA
>ENA-OQDT01001568-OQDT01001568.1-human-gut-metagenome-genome-assembly--contig:-NODE-1568-length-13085-cov-3.180892_pt1 | contig 13085 bp, 14 predicted proteins | sample MGYA00242786_ERZ504617 | MGnify/ENA primary metagenome ERZ504617 (study PRJEB26092, sample SAMD00036337) | human gut metagenome | host: Homo sapiens | study: EMG produced TPA metagenomics assembly of...
TCGTCGTCTCGCTGATCGCCGCCGTCACGGCAGGCCCGATCACCGACCGTCTCGGCAGGCGCAAGCTGCCGGTGGCGCTCGCAAGCTGCCTGTTCGCCGTCGGTGCCGCGATGCCGCTGTTCTTCCGCTCGCCGATGGGCATGTATCTGTTCGCCGCCGTCGCCGGCCTCGGTTACGGCGTCTACAACGCGATCGACCAGGCGCTCAACGTGGCCGTGCTGCCGAATCCGAAGGAAGCCGGCAAGGATCTGGGTATTCTCAACCTCGCCAACACGCTTTCCACAGTGATCGGCACGGCAATGACCTCGCTCGTCGTCTCCATCGTCAAGAGCTCGATGCACGTCTCCACCACGCCCGCCGTCGCCTACGCATGGGTGTTCGGCGTCGCGATCGTGATTGTGCTCGCCGCGGCCGCACTCATCATGCGCATCCGCAACGTCAAGTAATCCCTTACCTCTCTCCAGACCGCAGGCCGGCAGCGTTCGCGTTGCCGGCCTGTTCCATATCACCTTGTGTTTCGAACGCTTTTCCGCGTTCATGCGAGCGTAACGCGGCGCTCACGCGCTCGGTTTGTGGCGCACGTAATCTGCAGACAGATTCACGCAAGAAGTCTAGGGATGTGAATCGAAACCACCGCTTCGCCTGCTTGCGAAGAGTTGCATTCGCAGATTCGCGCGGGCAAGAGATCAGAGAGAGGAAACGGTGATTGCAATGAACAATGCGAAAATCAAGTCATGGATGGTCACGGCGACGGCAATGGCCGCGGCGGCGATGCTCACGCTGTCGGGCTGCGGCTCGGGCGCGGAAAGCAAGGCGGACGCCGACGAGGCCACGTTCACGGCGGCCGGGCTCCTCCCGCTCACCGGCTCCATGGCATATTTGGGACCGGCGAACATCGCGACGATGAAGCTCGCACAGAACGACATCAACGCGGCCGGCGGCGTGCTCGGCAAGGACATCGATATCGTCTCGGCCGACACCTCGGACGCCGACCACGCGGACCAGAACACGTCGTCGGCGCAGTCGGTGCTCGCCAGGGAGCCGTCGGTCGTGGTCGGGCCGCCGTCGAGCTCGGTGGTGAAGAACACGTTCAAGCAGGTGACGTCGTCGCAGGTGCCGATGATCTCGTCGGGCGCCACATCCACCGCGTTCTCGGGTCTCAACGACTACTTCTTCCGCACGATTCCGCCGGACACGGTACAGGGCGTGGTGCTCGGGCAGATCATCGTGCAGGATGGCGTGAAGAACCTCGCCATCGCGGTGTTCAACGACGAGTATGGCACGTCGCTGCGTGACGTGGTGGCCAAGACCGTCGGCGATGCCGGCGTCAACGTGGTGTATGGCGAGAAGGAGACCTTCGACCCGACCGAGACGAGCTTCTCGTCGATGGTCACGAACATCAAGTCCACGAAGCCGGACGCACTGCGATAGTCGGCTACGCGGAGCCGGATGCCGACGCGCTGTTCGTGCGTCTGGCCGACGAAGCGTACGCACTGGGTGCGGCCGAGACCGCCGACACCTACCTGAACATCGACGCGATGGCGAGCGCCGCCGTGCGCGCACACGCCGACGCCGTGCATCCGGGGCACGGATTCCTCGCCGAGAACGCCGACTTCGCTCAGGCCGTGATCGACGCGGGAATGGTGTGGGTGGGGCCGAAGCCGGAGACGATCCGCGTGCTCGGCTCGAAAGTCGCGGCGCGCCGGATCGCCGCCGAAGTGGTCGAGTTCGCACGCGAACACGGCTTGCCCATCGCGATCAAGGCGGTCTACGGCGGTGGGGGCCGTGGCCTGAAGGTGGTGCACGAGCCCGACGAGGTGGCGGCCGCCTTCGAATCGGCAATGCATGAGGCCGAGGTGGCGTTCGGCAACGGCGATTGCTTCGTCGAGCGCTTCCTCGCACGGCTATGGCATGTGGAGGTGCAGGTGCTCGGCGACCAGTTCGGCACCGTGCTCGCCGTGGGCACGCGCGATTGCTCGCTGCAGCGGCGCAACCAGAAGCTCATCGAGGAGGCGCCCGCACCGTTCCTGGCTGCCGAGACCGTGCGGGAGCTCGAGCGCGCCGCGGTGGCGATCTGCTCACGCGCGCACTACGAAAGCGCGGGAACGGTGGGGTTCCTCGTCGACGACGGCACGATGAGCTTCATGGAGGTCAATACGCACATCCAGGTGGAACACCCCGTCACCGAGGCGGTCACCGGCGTCGATCTCGTGGCCGCCCAACTCGCCATTGCCGAGGGCGCGCCGGTGGAGGCGGTGCCCGGGCTTGAATCCGGCGTCACACCAGAGCCGCGGGGGGGGCATGCGATGGAATTCCGCATCAACGCCGAAGACCCCTCACTCGGCTTCGTGCCGTTCCCCGGCGTCGTCGAAAGCCTGCAGGTGCCCACCGGCCCCGGCATCCGCTTCGATTCGGGCGTCGCGGCCGGCGACTCCATCTCAAGCCGTTACGATTCGATGATCGCCGAGCTCATCGTCAAGGCCTCCACGCGCGCCGAATGCCTGCGCAGAGCCGAACGCGCGCTCGCCGAACTGCACATTCACGGCGTGCCCACTGTGGTGCCCTTCGACAAGGCGGTGCTCGAATCAGCGGATTTCGGCGCGGGTGCAGACTGGAGGGCCGACGACGATGTGTCCAATGCGAATTTCCGCGTGTACACGCGCTGGATCGAGGAGGAACTGCTGCCGAATCTGCCCTCGGAAACGCTTGAGGACTGGCGTCGCGCCGGCGAGCGGGCGATGGGCGAACGCCGGCGGGCCGGGTAATCCGGGGGTGGATTCAGGCCTGCTCGCCGCACGGCTCGGCGGCCTCTCCCGTCCCGCGCCCACATCGGACGCCAACACCGCGGCGGACGGCACGCCGGTCACGGCGGAACTCGGCGGCACCGTGGTGCGTTGGCTCGCCGACGACGGCGCCCCGGTGCGCGAAGGCGACCCGATCGTCGTGCTCGAGGCGATGAAGATGGAACGCGAAGCGCTTGCGCCGGCACCGGAACGCTTCATATCACCGTGCCGGTCGGCGAGCAGGCGGACTACGGCGCCGTGCTCGGCACAATCGACTAGCGGGCGCATCTGCACACGGCAATCGGCAACCGAACATTCATCGAGGAGAATATGGGCAGCATCACGGACTGGAGTAAATACCCACGCATCTCACGCATCGCCACCGCGGCGGCCGCCGACGTGGGACGCGGGTCGGAAACACTGATGACCTATGTGCGCGGCGACCTGTTTCGCTCGGCACGCCATCTTGCCCTCGGCACGGAGCAGCCGCGGCGTGCTCGACGCGAGAACCGGCGCAAAACTAAGCGACCCGCACGCGCGCTCGTCGTCACCGGATTCTACATTCCGCAGGCGCAGCAGCCGGCCGCCGAAACGGACGGACCGCTGGGCGCACTCGAAGTGTGCATGGCACTACGCGCGGTGGGCGGCGACGCGTGGCTCATCAGCGACGAACATTGTGCGCCGGTCATCTGCGCGGCGGCGGGCGATCTGCTCCCCGAGGACCGCGTGCTCATCGCGCCGCATGCGAAACCCGAATTCGACGCATGGTTCAACATGGTCATCGATCTGGTGAAACGCCACGGTATAGACACGCTCGTGTTCATCGAACGCGTCGGGCCGGCGCGCGACGGCAGACCGCGGAACATGCGCGGCGTCGACATCGCCGAATGGACGGCCCCGCTCAGCCAGCTCGCTTTGCTTGAATTGCATACGATAGGCGTGGGTGACGGCGGCAACGAGATCGGCATGGGACGCGTGGCCGATTATGCGATCAGCGGCGTGGTCGCGCACGGCGAGAGCATCGCATGCACGGTGGCGGCAGACCAGCTCGTCGTCGCCGGCACGTCGAACTGGGGTGCGCATGCGCTCGTCTGCGCCATGCGCGCGCTGGGATGCCCGCAGGTCGAGCCGTACCTGGAACCCGATTGGCACCGCGCCGTGCTCGACGCAATCGTCGCGGCGGGCGGCCTCGATGGCGTGCATATGACGAACGTGCCCACGGTGGACGGGCTCGACCCGGCGCGCTATTTCGGCACGGTCGCCCAGCTGAGCGCCTTCGCCAGGCATTAGGTAATCCGAACCAGCGCCTGGGTGGCAGAATAGAGAACGGCGAATTCACTCGGCGTTCATCGAACGCCGGGCATGGCGCGGCGGCGAGCGGTTACTGTGGGAAATATGAGTAATGAGAGCAAGAACAGCAATGATTCCGCAGTGCCGCAGTCGCAGCAATCGGAACCGCAGACCCCGCGTACGTTCCCGAAATCGAACTATATTCGCCCCGGCATTGACGACCGGCCCGATCTCGACAAGGCGCTGAGTGCCGAAGACAAGTCGGCGGTCGCGCGCTTGGCCGTGCGGCAGAAGCCGGTCACCGCACCGCCCGCCGCCACACACCCGGAGGTGCAGGCCGCCGCGCTCGCCGATGCGGCCGGACTGTCTCACCCGGCCTCCGACGAGCCGATTCCCGACGTGGAATCCGCGTTCTTCGACCTGCGTGATCCGATGGCTCGATTCCACCGGCTACCGCCCGACGCACACGCAGGTGTTGCGCATGAAAACGCGGCTTTCGCCGCGGCGTCGCTGCTGCTGTCGTTCGCCATGGTCGCGCTCACCGTGGTGCATTGTGCCGCTGCGACTCGACGATTCGCGGCGCTTTCGACGGCACCGTGAATCTGGCGGTGCTGATTGGCGTGGGCATTGTGGTCGCGATGTTCATGACGGCATTCGCCTCCGCGATGTCGGACCGCACGCGAGCTTCTCTGGGGCGTCGCACACCCTGGCTCATCGGCGGCACCGTGGTCGCCACACTGTTTGCATTCGCGCTGTCCGCATGCCATACGAACGTCGCGATGATTCTCGTCTGGGTGTTCATGCAGCTCGGCTATGCGGTGATGGCGATGGCGTGCTCCGCAATGGTGGGCGAGATGGTGCCCGACAAGTTCCGTAACGCGGTGGCCACGTGGCGCAATGTCGCCATGTTCGCGGGGTCGCTCGCCGGCGCTGCATTCGCCGCTGGCATGGCAGACCATGTCGAGGCCGCGATGGACATATGCGCCGGTGCCATACTCGCCGCCGGCGTCGTCGTGCTGTTCGTGCCGCCGCGCGAGCATTCGAGCGAATACCTGCACGTCACTCCGCTCGACGAAGACAAGCTGCTCGTGGCCTTCCGCGCGCCGCAGGGCGTGAGGCACTGGGGCGTGATCGCCGTGATCCGCCTGCTCGTCTCGGCCACGCTCGCCGTCTCGATCACGTACGTGGGGTTCCTGGTGCGCTATGAGCATGGGGTGCATGCCCCGAATTCACTGCAGTACACGGCGGTGACGATTGCCGCCATGGCCGTGGTGGCCTATGTGCTCGCCGCGATATCCTCCGTGCTGCTCGACCCGATCACCAGCCGATTCTCCAGTGCCAGGGCACCGCTCGCCCTCGCGTCGACCGTCATGCTTCTCGCGTCGATCTGCGGCATCGCGATGCCCAATCGCGCCGGACTCATATTGTTCGCCGCATTCGGCGGCTGCGCGCTGGCCATGCTCGATTCGCTCGCGCAAACCCAGGCGCTTCATGCGATCGAAGATCTGCAGCACACCGGCCATGTGCTCGCCGTGCTGCACAGCCTCGACAGTGTGGGCAGACTGCTCGGCGTCGTCGTCGGCGCGATTGTGGTGGTTGCCGCAGACGCATTTGCCCCGCTGTTCATTGTCGCCGGCGTGCTGGCGTTGGCGCTGCTCGTCGTTGTGCTCTGCACCTCCTCGCGTCTCGCCGACTGACGGGGTCTCCGGCGCGCGCTCAGAGCGTTCGTGGGTAATTCGGCATGCGGAAATACATTCGCGTTTCGCCGTTGAATCCTTCGAACCCCAATGAATCGTAGAACATTGTCAGATTGCTGTTCAGCGGATCCACCACCAGCGCACGTATGCCAATCGTCAGACTGAGCTGAAGCGTCCTGTCGACCGCGTCGCGGATAAGCGCCTTGGCCAATCCCCGGTGTTGGAAGTGGTTGGCAACCGCAAGTTGCCCGAGGAGCGCCGCCGGTACCAGAATTGGGGAATTCCTGCGCATCCACGGCGCATACGTTTCGTCGCGTGCGACCGTTGTGGAGCTGAGCGTGTACACGCCGGCGAGCTCGTTCGTCTCATGATCGTAAGACAGATACAATGCGGCGCTTCCATTTTTGTTGGAGGCGTTGGCATGGTGCTTCAGCCAGTCGTTGATCTGCTGTTCCCCGCAGTCGAATCCGGTGAAGTCGACAGGGCACTGGGCGCGTTCCGGGCGAGTGAATGGCATCGCGGTCATGCCCATTCCGGCTGATATGCGAGGAACTGCTGCTGTTTCTCGGTCAATGGCCTGTCCAGATTCTCGACGAACCTGTCGAAGGCCTCATCTGATAGGCGAATGATGGCGTTGGCGTGCAGGTCGCGTTTGGCGTCGTTGATGAGGTTGTTGATGCACCAGGTGGTGAGGCGAGATCCCGTCGCAGCGCTGGCCTGTTCAATGAGTCGTTTTTCCTCTTCGGTGAGTCGCATGTCGATGCGGGCGGTTCGTGTCATGGTTGCCATGACAATATTGTACGGCATTACGCCGTACATTTCAAAATCTCAGCAGCGGGCCTGCGTGATGATGTAGGCGGGCCAGAACGTCGAGATGAGGGCGAAGCGAATGTAGTAGGCAGAGGGCTCGTAATCTTCGGTCCAGAAGGTGAGCAGATGGGGGAGGGCAAACCAGATTGCGAGAAATACGGCGACGCAAGGGGCGATAGTGCAGGCGCGGGCGAGCGGGGTCTTATCGCGCTCGAGGCAGGCGGCAAGCGCCGGGAACGGGAGAACGACGCATAGGATCCACAATCCCAGTGAGCAGCTGGCTATTGTGATTTCGCGATGCCGCTGAATCGGCGTGGCCGGACATGGACTGATTGGCGCGCAATCAGGAGGATTGTCAGGAGCGTTGTTTTCGCTGCCAACGAAGGCGCACCATCCCCGAAACAGCACGGGAGGGATGTCGAGGAAGAAGACGATGCCGCGAATCCATGACAGCGCGACCGAAGGTTTGCGGAAGCGTGAGGTGGTGCGAGCTGGTGCCGATGGCACGGGAGCCTGTGATGTAGGTGAGGTCATAGGTGTGCGGTGGGATTCATCGGGCATGGAACGAGTGTAGTGTATGGAGATGGCGTGCGTCGCCCTAGCTGTGCGCACCCATGATGCCACTGGGCGATATGGCTTGTTATGTCTATGCATTGAAAGCAAAAGTGCCGCATTATATCTCGCTGACCAGATTCGAAAATCTCACTATATGGACACCTCGTGCGCTCGGTCGCAGGCCAGGGAGTAGGTTCTAACCCAACACGGCGCCGCGGCAAGCGCGCGCCGCGCACAGCAACGCAAACGGATACGCGGAAAGGAGGCTCGCGATGAGTGAGACCATGGTCGCACGACTGCAGATTGTACGAATTATTATCTCGCCATCGGCGAGCTGATTCGTATACCCAGAATCCAGCCCTGCCGATGTGGCAGGGCGACGCACATGACATCTCGAACCCTGCCGAAGAGCAGGGTTTTGCATATCGCAACACAGAAAGAAGGAGATTCATGACCGCGGTCGAAACGGAAACGGAAGCGGGGCGCCGCGCCCCGGCGCTGGCGGGGGAGCGCGCGCATGCGCTCAGACGGGCGGGAAAGTCGTCGGTGGGCACGATCATCGCCGCCTCGATGGTGGGCACGACGATCGAGTTCTACGACTTCTACGCCTATGGCACCGCGGCGGCGAACTACTTCCCGCGCGTGTTCTTCTCCGATGCGACGAACCCGACCGTCGCGCTGCTGCTCTCGCTCGTCACTTTCGCCGTCGCGTTCCTGGCCCGCCCGGTGGGGCTCGCTCATCTTCGGTCATTTCGGCGACTCGATCGGCCGCAAGGCGACCCTCGTCGTCTCACTGATGACCATGGGCGTCGCGACCTTCCTCATCGGCTGCCTGCCCGGCTACGACATGTGGGGCGTGTGGGCCGTGCTCGCATTGTGTGTCTGCCGGTTCGTGCAGGGCATCGGACTCGGCGGCGAATGGTCGGGCGCCGCGCTCGTGGCCACCGAGAACGCGCCTGCGAACAAGCGCGCGCTGTATGGCTCGTTCCCCGAGCTTGGCGCGCCGATCGGGTTCTTCCTGTGCAACGGCACCTATGTGCTGCTCGAGCTGTTCAACGATGACGCCGCGATGCTCGCATGGGGCTGGCGCGTGCCGTTCCTGCTCTCGTCGCTGTTGGTGGTCGTAGGACTGCTCGTGCGTGTGCACATGGAGGAGACCCCGGCATTCCGCGCCGCGAAGCAAGACCAGCGCGTCGTCAAGGCACCTGCGCTCGAGGTGTTCCGCACCAGCTGGCGGCAGGTATTGCAGGCCACGTTCCTCGTCGCCGTCACCTACACGCTGTTCTACACGCTCGCCACATGGTCGCTCGCATGGGCCACGAAGAGCGATGCGCAGGGCGGCGGTGGACTCGGCTTCTCCACCAAGGAGTACATGACGATGCTCATGGTCTCCGTCTGCGTGTTCGCCCTGTTCATCGTGCTCTCCTGCGTGTTTGCAGACCGCATTGGCCGCCGTCGCGTGATCATCGGCTCGTCGGTCGCGCTGCTCGCGTTCGCCGCATTGTTCCCGCTGCTCATGAACCGCGCCGTGGTCGGCGTGCACAACACCGCCGCCGCAATGCTGTTCCTGTGCCTCGGCTTTGCGCTGATGGGCATCGCCTTCGGTCCGATTGGCGCATTGCTGCCCGAGCTATTCAGTGTGAACGTGCGCTACACGGGCTCCGGCATCGGCTACAACATCGCCGCAATCGTTGGCGCGGCGTTCGTCCCGTCGGTCGCCACATGGCTGTCGTCGCACTGGGGTGTCGGCTCGGTGGGGCTCTATCTGGGCGTCATGGCGCTGTGCTGCCTGGTGGCGATCTTGACGTGCCGTGAGACCAAGAACGTGGATTACATGCAGTGAACATATGAATCCTTGGAATCCGTGTGAGAGGAAAGGAGTTCGGCAGGGCAATAGGAAACAGTCCGATAGGGATAGGCAATACGTAATACAAAATGTCCAGAATATGGTCAATCTATCTCCGCGGTAATCAATGATCTATGGACGAATGCCCGGTATTTTCCAAAAGAAACGGAGGGCGTTCCAAAACGCGGCACCGCCGGTATCCAAAAGATGGACGCGATGCGGGCGTGCGTGGAGATTTCGGTAAGATGAGATTTCAGTTTTGGGGACAAAATCTCCAACACATAGGGATTACAGACGCCACCGCCCGAGCGGGCCAACACGGCGCGACCGGCGCGGCGGCAGACAACATCAAGCATGGGCATGGGCTAGGAGGCCCACGCCGAACACAAATAAAAGGAGTGTGCCACATGGCAGCACAGATCTGGTACGAAGACGACGGCGATCTTTCGGTTCTCGACGGCAAGAAGGTCGCAATCATCGGTTACGGCTCGCAGGGCCACGCGCATGCGCTCAACCTGCGTGACTCCGGTGTCGACGTCGTCGTCGGCCTGCGTCCGAACTCGAAGTCCGTGGAATTCGCCAAGGAGCAGGGTCTGGAAGTCAAGAGCGTTCCGGAAGCCGCTGCCGAGGCCGACGTCATCATGATCCTGGCCCCTGACCAGTACCAGAAGGGAATCTGGGAGAACGACATCGAGCCGAACATCAAGCCGGGCGCCGCCCTGGCCTTCGCACACGGCTTCAACATCCACTACGGCTACATCAAGCCGAGCGAGGACCACCCGGTCTTCATGGTCGCCCCGAAGGGCCCAGGCCACATCGTCCGCCGTGAGTATGTCGCAGGCCGTGGCGTCCCGGTTGTGACCGCAGTCGAGCAGGATCCGCGCGGCGACGGCTGGGATCTCGCACTGGCTTACGCGAAGGCCCTCGGTGCACTGCGCGCCGGCGCCATCAAGACCACGTTCAAGGAAGAGACCGAAACCGATCTGTTCGGCGAGCAGAACGTGCTGCTCGGCGGCGTGAACAAGCTCGTCGAAATGGGCTTCGAGGTACTCACCGACGCCGGCTACCAGCCGGAGATCGCCTACTTCGAGGTGTGCCACGAGCTCAAGATGATCGTCGACCTCATGAACGAAGGCGGCCTGAACAAGGATCGCTGGAGCTGCTCCGACACCGCTCAGTACGGCGACTACGTCAGCACCGTCATCGACGAGCATACCCGTGAGCGCATGCAGTACCACCTGCAGCGCATTCAGGACGGCTCCTTCGCCAAGGAGTTCATGGACGACCAGGCTGCCGGCGCCCCGAAGTTCAAGCAGCTGCAGGAGGAGTACTCCAACGTCCGCATCGAAGAGGTCGGCCCGAAGCTGCGCGCCATGTTCTCCTGGAACAACGACGCCGCGAAGGACGCCGACGAAGCCAACTCCTTCACCGGCAAGATCGCCCGCGCCCAGGTTCAGTGAGCCGCGTGCGGTGCGTCCGCGCATGAAGCCGTGAGCTTCGCATCTGTCAAGGTGGGGCATGCATAGGCATGCCCCACCTTTTGCGTTCTCCTGCATTGAGCGGCCTTCTGCACTGAGCGTTCTCCCGCCGTGGCGCAGTTTGCGGAAGTTTCCGTGAACCGCGCCGCAAAGCAACTCGCGCGCGGTAGTTTTCGCGGATGCTTCCGTTTGTTTGACCGCAAATGAGGGCAAAAGTGGTAATTCTTTCGGATGATTCCGTAAGCTGTGCCGCGGAGGTGTCTGCAAACGGCATGGTTTTCGGATGGTTCCGTGTGTTTGGCCGCCGATAGACGCAGTGACGGCATATCTTTCGGACGCGTCCGTGTGCTATGCCGGGGCGCGGGCTGTACGTAGCAGATTTCGCGGATGCTTCCGTAAGCTGTGCCGCGGAGCGGTCTGCAAACGGCATATCGTACGGAAGACTCCGTGAAATAGACCGCGTATGCCCGCATGCATGGTGGATTACCCGGAAGTTTCCGAGAAACGAGCCGCAGTCATAGCTGCGGCTGCCCGAGACGCGCGCCGGTGACCGCAGTGATCTCGGCAACCACGGCAGCCGCGGCATACAACCGGAGCATAGGCGGCAATGACCGGGCTACTTGGCGAACGGGAACGCGGGCAGGCCGTCGTCGTTGAACAGTGGTGCCGGACCCCAGCTGCGCCAGGCATAGCGCGCGTGGGTCGGCTTCGGCACCTCCGGTGAGAATAGGTGCACGACGCGCATGTCGCTGCCGAGATCGTCGCTCGGCTCGATGCGCGCGTGTGCCGGGACGAACTCGGAGTCCGCACTCGCGGCGATCTCGAAACCGGATTCGCCGGCCTTGCGCTCGGTGCTTTCGGCAATGTCCGCAATCGCGCGCATGGAATCCGGCGTCGTGCCGTGCCAATGGAGTCCCTGCGCATGGTTGAACGTGGCGACCATCTCGCCGCCGCCCTCGCTCACCTGCAGATCGACGAGCTCGGGGCTGGCACAGGGAATCTGCAGACCGTAGACGTCGTGCAATGCCGTGTCGCCGAGCCGCATGCCGAGCGTGCGCTTGTCGACGGGGTGGATGTTGTCGAATTCGCCGCAGTCCATGGCACAGACGATGTTCGTGTGCGGTGTTTCACGTGCAACAGTGAACTGTTCGTCGCGCAGTACCGGCCAACGCAGCGGATCATGTTCGGCGTTGGCCGCGGCGATCCACTGCGGCAACTGCACCACGAGGAACGGCAGCGCATCGTCATGCCATGTCGTGCGCCATTCCGCAATCAGACCGCGCAACAGCTCGCCGTACCCAGCCGCGTTGAGTTCGTCCTCCTCGCCTTGGTACCACAGGATTCCGGCAAGCGTATACGGTGCCACGCGGCGGATCATCGCCTCGTACAGCGCGTACGGCCTGCGCTCGGCGAACGGCGTGACTGGCGGCGGCCATGGGCACGGGCCGAGCATCGCGTCAATCTGCGGCTGCGAATAATCCGGGTGTTCCTCCTTGACGGCGGCGACGTCGGCGTTCCACTTGTCGAACACCTGCTGCCAGGCGGTCTGCGCGGCGAGCATCTCCTCATCCGTCTTGCCGGCAATCGCGTCACGATATGCCTGTAGATACTTACGCCCGAGCCCGGTTTGCTCCAGCAGATGCTCGCTCATCCATGCGCTGATCGACGTGCCGCCGATGTAGCAATCCACGACGCCGACCGCAATGCCGTTCGCCAGCGCGTCGCGCAGCTGCTTGCCGAAGTAGTAGCCGATGGCGCTCATGTGGGCGACTTGCGGCGCTTCGGCGGTCTGCCAACCGGACGCGGATTCCGTGGCCAGATTGACCCGCGCGGACTTCGGCGTGTTGTAGAAGCGCAGCAGTGGGTCGTGCGCGTCGGCGACGGCCTCCTTGCCGAATTCGCTGTTGTGCAACTCGAACTCGATGTTGCTTTGGCCGCCGGCGAGCCAGACTTCGCCGACCATCACGTCGTGGAACACGAGCTCGTCGGCGCCGCATCGCACGCGCAATGCGAGTGGTCCGCCTGCCGGCAGCGCGGGCAATGTGAGCATGAACGTGCCGTCGCCGTTCGCATGGTTTTCAGATTGCGCGATCTCCTGTCCGCGCGCATCGGTGAGGAATGCGGCGACGACTTCTCCAGCGGGTGCCTCGCCGAATACGGCGATCGGCTTGCCGCGCTGCAGCACCATGTGGTCGCTGAATATGGCGTCCACACGCAGATTGCCGCTTCTGGTGCGGTCGTGCGCGCCGTCGTTGTCGCTGGTAGGTTCGGCCATTCCCGATGCCCCCGGTGCGATGCCGGTCACAGTTGTCATGTTGTGTCTCCTTATGCGTCTGAAAGCGTTGTCGATGGTTTCTCGGTCCCCACCCTCTCGGCGCTGTTGTGCAGGGCGCCCGGGCGCGGTCTCGTCACTGGATCGCAAGCGCCCTTTACGTTCCTCAACCCCGCCCGGCCGCCCTGCACAGCAGCGCCGGTTCGAGGCGGAATGCATGGTGGGCAGGGGGGCTTCGTGACTCGATCCGTTCCTCAACCCTGTCCCTCCGCCCGGCATGACGACACCTGTTTCAGACGTTCTGGATATTCGCTGGTTAGGTCGGAGAGCGGGTGGGTCGTACCGGTGTTCCCT
>ENA-OQDT01001569-OQDT01001569.1-human-gut-metagenome-genome-assembly--contig:-NODE-1569-length-13077-cov-3.054749_pt1 | contig 13077 bp, 11 predicted proteins | sample MGYA00242786_ERZ504617 | MGnify/ENA primary metagenome ERZ504617 (study PRJEB26092, sample SAMD00036337) | human gut metagenome | host: Homo sapiens | study: EMG produced TPA metagenomics assembly of...
TCCCACAGTTCTCTTGTAAATACCTTGTCATCCAGTGGAAGGACAAAGGTTAATGCGATGGTGTTGGTTGTATGTGCGTGATAAATAACACGATGTCTGCCGTTTGTAAGCTTCTTTTTTACCTCATGATTCATAAGGTGGGTTGGAAGCTCGCTGGTTGGACGGCCGCCTTCTACCAGTCCCCAACGGATTCTGTAATTAACGCCTTTATCATCCAGTTCAATGATTGCAAGACATGCTTCCGGGTCAACTGCTATGTTTCTGAAATATTTGCCGCTTCCGGTTACCAGAAAAACCTCTCCTGCAAGTCCCGGCACCTCTGTGCCGATAGGCTGCCACTCGCCTGGTGCATTCAGACGGGGACGGATCATTTCTACTTCTTCTGCTTTCAGACGATAGCTTAAGTTTCCACCGTTTCTCTCATGCCAGCCCTGCTGGAAACCATCGTCCGCCATTTTGATAAAGCCCTTCATAAATTTGGAATCTAAAATCTTCATACCATCTTCTCCTCTTCTATTTTTCGTATCGCCAACTGACGTTTCCTAATAGGAAAAACAATTGTCAGCTGATCGCAATTATGGTCTCAAGGCGTGTTTGTGAGCCCTTTCTTATGAGACCATACGAATACGCTGCGTCCGTTCTTTTTCTTCTTACAGGTATCCGGTATGCTTTTGTTTGCTCTTCTTGTTTACAGACTCAGTATAACACCAATTCTCATTTTGGAAAGAACCTTACTTGCCAAATTGTTTTCCGCTTTTTGCAAATAAGGACCCAAAATAAAAATTTCTGTTTCCAGAGCTTGTTTGAGAAAGGCTTTCTGCAATCTGCACGCCCCACTTTGCGGGAGATTTTGCAAACAGGCTCTAGTTTTCTTTTTTTCCAATAAAATAGTAAAAAAATATAATTCTAAATTTTTTTGAAAAAATTAAAAAAAGTTGTTGACAATTTGCGACAGTTAATAGTATAATAGCAAAGCGAGCTGCGGAAGAGAAGATACTTCACAGTTTGTATATGGGGTCTTAGCTCAGCTGGGAGAGCATCTGCCTTACAAGCAGAGGGTCACAGGTTCGAGCCCTGTAGGCCCCATACTTATGAAATGAATATGGCGAGATAGCTCAGTTGGCTAGAGCACGCGGTTCATACCCGCGGTGTCGAGGGTTCGAATCCCCCTCTCGCTACTTTGCTGATAGTCTTTTATACGCACAGACTTTTCAGCAAAAGTTTTTAATTGAATATGGCGAGATAGCTCAGTTGGCTAGAGCACGCGGTTCATACCCGCGGTGTCGAGGGTTCGAATCCCCCTCTCGCTATTATAGATGTTGCAGATTGCAGCATCTAATTTTTTTTATCTATCAGCGAAGCGGACCTGGAATGTCCGCTTCGCTACTTGCTCATGAACGCAGTCGCTTCGCGATCTGTCAGTGGGAGTTTTCAAGTCAAACGCCATAAAACTTGGCATGTATTTTTTCCAGTTAATAATTTTTAAAGGAGTAACTGCATGAATATTGACCCATCTATCCGTAAACTTCTTGATAATGAAACTACCATCCACGAAGCTCAGATCCGCGCTTTGTTCCAGACTCTTGACCGCAAATTTGGTCTTCGGGGGGCTTCTGTACCTATCCGCTTTGGTTACGATGAAGCTGTACTTGGCTCTTATACCCCGGCTTCTGCCCACGAAAAAGAAAGCTTCTATTTTTCCCTTCTGTTTATTGGTTATGCCGTAAAGAAGCCTCTTTCCAAAGAGGATCGCCTGGATCTTTATAAGCACGAATACGCCCATTATATGCAATACAATATGAAAATACCGGCGCAGTACAACTGGCAGGCCGGGAAGCACGGGAGCGCCTGGAAATACTGCTGCTCTCTTGTGGGCGCCGCACCTACGCCTTATTACAGAATTGGAGAAAGCCTTCTGAAGCACGATTATGACAAAGCTCTGAAAAACCCTATTCACGACAAGACAGTTCCCATCCGGGACACCTACCGCCGTGAACAGGCCTACAAAAGCGCCAAACATAGCGAAATAAAATTCCAGGTAAACGATGTGGTAACTCATCCCAAATTTGGGGAAGGTACTGTAGAGGAAATCGTACAACTGTCCAATTCCGTCAGACTGCATATCCGGTTTGCAGATGATGAGGTAAAAAAGATTGACCAGAAATGGCTGCTACGGTCTGGTCATAAATAGTTATATTTTTACAAAACCCAATAAACTTATCATATAAAAGGAGTAAAAAGCCATGAAAAAAAATCATCATCTACACCGGCAGATTCACCTCTGCCTCATCATTTTACTGCTTCTGTTTTGCAGTTCAAGCCAGGTATTTGCCGCAGCAAGGGTAAATGTGAAAAATACCAGGATTAAATTATCAGCCACAAAGCTTACCTATAATAAAAAGGTACAGCGTCCAAAAGTAAGAGTAACTTATAAAGGAAAAGTCTTGAAGGAAAAGAAAAACTATATTGTAAAGTACTCTAAAGGCTGCAAAAAAGTAGGAACTTACACGGTTCAGATTATTGGAAAAGGCACTTATACCGGCACTGCTAAAAAACAGTTTGTTATTTTACCGCCGAAAGCCCAGATAATGAATATCTATGCAAAAACAGCAGCTGCAACTGTAGTAGTAAAAAGACAAACCTCCCAGACCAGTGGTTACCAGCTGCGCTATGCCACTAATTCAAAACTAAAAAATGCAAAAACTATAACAGTCAAAGGTAACAAAAACAACACAATTTTTCTCAATGGCCTCCGTGCCGGGACTACATATTATATGCAAACCCGCAACTTACATGACCGTTAAAGGAAAAAAATACTATTCCAAATGGTCTTCTACAGGCCATTGCACAACAAACAGAGAGACAAACAGTACCCACCAAAGTGCAACCCCTACACCTACACCAACGCCTACATCCACACCGGTTCCTACACCCACACCGATTCCCAAAGCTGATCTGCCTGCACACGACCAAAAAGAAAATGCACCAGCTAAATATACATATGAAATTTACGGTCTGGACAAACAGAAGGCAGATATTTACACCGATTGTCTCAAACCTCTTTTTATAAAGACAGACAATCCGGATCCGAACTCTTTTTCCTTGATTTTTAATGGAAATGACTCGCGGACCAGCGCATACAGAAGTGGTTCATCTCGTTTCTTTGATGATATTCCTTTAGAAAACAATGACTCAGAAACTACTTCATTAGAGAAAGTAAAAGGCGGTTATATCAAATACGTGAAATTTTTCGAAGCAGGAACCTACACTGTAGAATTCAGGGAATATTCATTATCAGGTTATACGGTTGCAAATACAGTGACATTAAATGTTCTGGATTATGATCAGGCAGAAAACGCATGGCTGATTGACATTATTAACAAAACTACAACTGCTGATATGACTCCTTTTGAAAAGATGGACGCTATAAGTGCCTACCTCAGAGAACCAGGCCGCTTTAAATATTTAACCAGATATAACGATCATACAGTCGATCTGGCAGCAGATCCCAATGAGCCATTTTTTGTAACTTACCGTTGGAACTCTAGCACATCACCGTCAGTTCTCGGTGAGTTCGCTGAATTAGTCGGTGGTATTTGATGATATTCATTATTGCTTTGGTGATTATCCGGTTGGCTCTCCATCATGGTCCATATGGCATTATGTGGTAAAGCTTACTATAGGAAATGAGACGCGAAACTACGCCGTTTGCCCAATGGGCTCAACCGGCAACATTGAAGAAATCAAAATGATTGATTTTTCCGATCTGAGCAATATGCGAAAGTTCGGATAATCTTAATTTAACAAATCAAATAAGTCCCCATCCCACTGTTTTAATTGCAAAAAACAGTGAATGGGGACTTTTTTCGATTATTCTATTTCTTAAGCTTCATTTTTACCGGCTCATACGTGGTATTCGTTTCATAGTCATATCCCCGTATTCCGATTTCGTCGGCAAGGTCCGTTTTCTGATAGCTTCTCTGGAAGGTGGCTTCTTTTCCAACCTCTGCCACCTCTGAACCACCGCCAAGGTCGGAAAGCTGCCACAGATTTCCATTCAGATCCATTACGTCAAGGGAAATACTGTCGCACTCTTCTAAGAAGATGCAATGGATTGTGACGTAATCGCCCACTTCTGTTTCTTCTATATCTGCGGACAGGATCTTTACTTTTCCAGCTGCAGTTATCCCTTCACCATCCACAGGCACATAGGTCATACTTTTCCCCTGGCTCTTATCTTCCAGCTGGAAAGTAATATTTGTACGCATCACATCATCAACGCACTTAGCATCCGGAAGCGTGGCAGTTCCGATGCAGGAAATGGTAAGATTCTTACTCTCATTTGTCTTTACCGCGGAAGAATAGAAATCTACTACATCATCTTCCAGATTTCGATAATCTCCCACTGCTGTTTCAATGCCAAGATCTGAATCAAAATCAAAGCTGGCTCCAACCTTTACGATGATCAGCCCTTTTTCTGCGGCATATTCTCCTATTGTCTTGTCACTTTCAATTCCAAGATTTCTTACAGGATCCTCATTCATGGTGTCTTGTCCTGCCAGAAGATATTTGCCTCTTTCTTTCGCTGTGACTTCCACCACCACCTGGACACTGTTCTTATCACATAGGGCTTCCTTCACGGTGTAAGTGAGAATGGAATCGCCATCTTCCTGCTGCACCGGATCTTTTTCAATCAGCCCCTTGGCTTCTTCCGGCATCTTATTTCCAGCTTCCTGGAAAAAGCCGGAAATTCCTATATACTTCTCTGCTGCAAAAACAGTGGCACCAAATGCCATCACTGCCGCAAATGTCAGGATTAAACTGCGCTTCCAGTTTTTCCGTGTACCAATTTTTTCCCATTCTGTCAGTGCCATTTATTACTTTTCCCGTTTTTTCTTCTTTCTGATACCCTCTATCGGACTCTGCCGAATTCTCTATCATTTCCAATGTCTCATCTACACGCCTGCGCACACATTCCGGCACTTCTGTTTCTTCTGAAAAAACATCAAACAATTTATCATCCATGAATATATCCTCCTTCATACTCTGCACGAAGCTGTTTTCTGGCTCTGGAGAGCCTTGTAAGCACTGTATTCTGGCTGATTTCCAGAAGAGCGGCAATTTCCTTTACACTAAGGGATTTGCTGTAATACAAAAGCATCACCACCTGGTACTTCTCTTCCAGGGATGCCAGGATTTCCTTCCACTCACAATCTACATAGCCTGATTCCTCGAAGATTCCCTCTTCCATTTCCATCGTAGGAAAAACACGGCCTTTATGCCGAAGCATTTCATTGCAGTTATTGATCAAAATCCGAATCATCCAGGTTTTGAAGTAAGAATCCTTTTTTAAAGTGGAAAGCTTCTCATAACACTTTAAAATCGTTTCCTGTATGGCATCTGCCACATCTTCGTCATTCTTCAGATAGGCCCAGGCTACTTTATACATGCTCTGGGTATTCATCCGGATGAGCTGTGCAAATGCACCGGAATCTCCGGATTTTGCCTTTTTCACCAAATTCTCCATAAGGTTTTTCGCTCCTTTTTGTGTTCTGCAGTACACGAAATCAATTGCTGTATTTCCTTTTACATACATTAGATGGAAATAGCCGGGAAAATATTTCATTAAAATCATTAAATATAGCGCAAGAACTATATTGATGGCAATGCATCTGCGGCGACGAAAATCAAAGTAATGAAGATACAAAAAATATCCTGGATAAGTTACAATGCGGAAAAAGCTTTGTACTTACCAGGATATTTCTTTTTTAACGTTTTATTTGCAACGTTTTATTTGAAGTACTCAACACCGGACTCAAAGATCTGAATATCCTGCTGTCCATAGATGTTGATTGCAACGCCATTGTCGCGGCGCTCGCTGTGTGCCATCTTACCAAGGACACGTCCATCCGGGCTTGTGATACCCTCAATGTTATAGGTAGATCCGTTGATATTGGATTCTTCGGACTGATCCAGCTCTCCGTTTGGATTTACATACTGGGTAGCTACCTGACCGTTTGCAAGGAGCTTAGCAAGCCATTCATCGTTTGCTACGAAGCGTCCCTCACCGTGGGAAGCCGGGTTGCAGTATACACCGCCAAGTGTGGCTTTCTGCAGCCATGGAGACTTGTTGCTTACAACCTTTGTGTAAACCATCTTGGAAATATGACGTCCGATGGTGTTATAGGTAAGTGTAGGAGAATCCTCTTTCTGTCCGCAGATCTCGCCGTATGGAACAAGTCCCAGCTTGATCAGCGCCTGGAATCCGTTACAGATACCAAGTGCAAGACCATCTCTCTCATTTAACAGCTTCATAACTGCCTCTTTGATCTTTGCATTCTGAAAAGCAGTTGCAAAGAATTTCGCAGAACCATCCGGCTCATCACCAGCGGAGAAGCCGCCTGGGAACATGATCATCTGTGCCTGATCAATGGATTTCTCAAAGATTTCCACAGAATCACGGATATCCTCTGCACTTAAGTTCTTAAATACCTTAACGTCAACCTCAGCTCCGGCTCTCTCGAATGCCTTTGTACTGTCGTACTCACAGTTTGTTCCTGGGAATACAGGAATGAATACGCGAGGTTTTGCTACTTTATGCTTGCAGACATAAATATTCTTTGTATTATAAATACCATTCTCATAGGTTGCTTCCGGATCTGCTGTCTTTACAGCCATGGCAACTGGTCCATCGTTTTCTTCACCAGAGGTTGTCTTAAAGACCTTCTCCAGAGTGCCTGTCCATGCCTTGTAAGCCTCATCTACTGTGAGCTCAGCATTTCCATATGAGAATTTACCATTATCTGTTACTTCACCGATTACTGTGTAAGTAATGGAAAGCTGACCAACCTTTTCAGCCGGAACTTCCAGAACCAGATCGCCGAAGCCTGGTGCAAAGAAGTCTCTTGGATCCAGGTTATGCTCAATCTTCACACCCATTGCATTTCCAAATGCCATCTTGCTGACAGCTGCCGCAATACCGTGACGGTCAAGTGCATAAGCGGAAACCACTTTGCCTGCCTGCATGTCATTGTGTAATTTCTCGTACTGATCCATAATTGCTGCATAGTCTGGTAAATCGTACTGATCTTTCGGAGCACGAAGCCATACCAGCTTGTTTCCAGCCTTCTTCAGCTCTGGTGTGATCACATCCTGAAGCTTAGCAACGTCTACAGCGAAGGATACCAGTGTAGGCGGAACATCAATGTCATTAAAGGTTCCGGACATACTGTCCTTACCACCGATAGACGGAAGGCCGAAGCCCATCTGTGCTGCATAGGCACCAAGAAGTGCTGCAAATGGCTGGCTCCATCTCTTTGGATCCTCTGTCATACGACGGAAGTATTCCTGGAAGGTGAAACGGATCTTCTTATAATCACCGCCTGCTGCCACGATTCTTGCAACAGATTCTGTCACTGCATAAGCAGCTCCGTGATATGGGCTCCAGGAAGATAAGTATGGATCAAATCCATAGCTCATCATGGTTACTGTATTGGTAGTTCCATTTCTGTACCGGTACCTTGGCAACCATTGCCTGAGTCTCTGTAAGCTGAATTTTTTCCCCTCCATAAAGGCATCAGAACGCTTCCTGCACCAATGGAGCTGTCAAACATCTCTACAAGGCCCTTCTGGGAGCATACATTTAAGTCTGCCAGTGTGGAGAGCCATTTTTCTCTCACATCGGCTACGTCCGGACGCTCTTCCAAAAAGGTTGCCCTCTTTATTCGGAATTTCAACTTCTACAGTTGTCTCCTGATGTGCACCGTTGGTATCAAGGAATGCACGGGAAATATTTACAACCTCTTTTCCTCTCCAGGAAAGCACCAGTCTTGGCTCTTTTGTTACAACTGCAACCGGAACTGCTTCCAGGTTCTCTTCGTTTGCAAAACCAAGGAATTTCTCTACGTCTTCCGGAGCAACAACAACTGCCATACGCTCCTGGGACTCGGAAATTGCGATCTCAGTACCGTCAAGACCTGCATATTTTTTCGGAACTTTGTCAAGGTCGATCTGAAGACCAGGTGCCAGCTCTCCGATTGCTACGGATACACCGCCTGCACCGAAGTCGTTACATTTCTTAATGATATAGCTGACTTCCTCACGACGGAACATACGCTGGATCTTACGCTCTGTAGGTGCATTTCCTTTCTGTACCTCAGCGCCGCAGACCTCGATAGAAGCCTCTGTATGTACCTTGGAGGAACCGGTAGCACCACCGATACCGTCACGTCCGGTACGTCCGCCAAGAAGGATGATGATATCTCCCGGATCAGAGTTCTCACGGATAACTGCACGTCTTGGAGCAGCACCCATAACTGCACCGATCTCCATACGTTTTGCAACGTAATTCGGATGATAGATTTCTTTTACATAACCGGTAGCAAGACCGATCTGGTTGCCGTAGGAGCTGTAGCCGTGGGCTGCGCCACGAACCAATTTCTTCTGCGGAAGCTTGCCCTTCAGAGTCTCTTTTACAGAAACAGTAGGATCTGCTGCTCCTGTTACACGCATTGCCTGATATACATAAGTACGTCCGGAAAGTGGGTCACGGATTGCACCGCCAAGACAGGTAGCTGCGCCACCAAATGGCTCGATTTCTGTCGGATGGTTGTGTGTCTCATTCTTGAAGTTGATCAGCCATTCCTCTTCTTTTCCATTTACATCAACCGGCACTACAATACTGCAGGCATTGATCTCGTCGGACTCTTCCTGATCCTGAAGCTTGCCTTCGGATTTCAGTTTCTTCATAGCCATAAGAGCAAGATCCATCAGGCAGACGAATTTGTCGTCCCGTCCCTTATAAAGGACTTCTCTGTCGGAAAGATATCTGTTATAGGTATCAACGATAGGAGTTTTATAATCACCTTCGTCAAATTTCACCTGTGTAAGCTCAGTGGAGAATGTGGTATGACGGCAATGATCAGACCAGTATGTATCCAGAACACGGATCTCGGTCATGGATGGATCACGTTTCTCCTCGTTCTTAAAATAGTTCTGAATATGAAGGAAATCCTTAAATGTCATAGCAAGGTTCAGGGAGCTGTAAAGCTCTTTTAATGGTGCTTCCTCCATATCACGGAAGCCATCAAAGATCTTAACATCTTCCGGATCCTTGAACTCTGTAACCAGTGTCTCCGGCTTCTGAAGGCCTGTCTCACGGGAATCTACAGGGTTAATGCAGTGATTCTTGATTGCCTCGAATTCTTCCTCTGTAATGTCACCTTCGATCACATAGGTAGTGGCAGAGCGGATGATCGGCTGTGCATTTTCATCCAGGAACTGCACGCACTGAACAGCAGAATCTGCTCTCTGGTCAAACTGGCCAGGAAGGAATTCTACAGAAAAAATATGTGCGCCATCTGCTGCCTCGAATTTCTCCAGGTAAAGATCATCTACCGGAGGCTCGGCAAACACGGTATGGCATGCTTTCTCAAATACATCATCAGAAATATTCTCTACGTCATAGCGGATCAGAACCCGCACAGCTGTTACAGTCTTAATGCCCAGATAAGAGCTGATCTCATTCTTCAGTTCTTTGGCTTTTACGGCAAAGGATGGTTTCTTTTCTACGTATACTCGTCTTACGTTACTCATTGGAAAACTCCTTTCGTGAATGTGAAATCATAGTGTGGTGTGCTTTTTCATTTTGAAAAAATTGGATGACTGCGCAAAACTGCATCCATTCTTGCACATTTTCGTTTATTATAGTATCATAGGTTTTGTCATAAGTAAAATTAATATATCTTATATTTTTTATTACTATTACTTCTATATGTAAATAAACATGGCTCATCAGTCAAAGGAGAGTTTGAGTTACTGTTCACTGACAATATTCCGCGAGGTGTTTTTGTGAACAAAGTTCACAGAAAACCCGAGAATCTCAGCGCGAAATCATGCGAATGCATGATTTCTGTGCATCGCGAAGCGTGTTACTGGTCACGGAGTGGACAGTAACGAGTTTGATTTTGGAGGATTTATATATGGATATCAATCTTGAATTATACAAATGCTTTTACTACGTTGCCACCACCTTAAGCTTCTCTGAAGCCTCCCGCCAGCTGTTCATTTCCCAGTCTGCAGTAAGCCAGGGAATCAAGACTCTGGAAAAAAAGCTGGGACGGGAACTGTTTTTCCGAAGCACCAAGAAGGTTTCCCTTACCCCTGAGGGAGAAATACTTTTCCAGCATGTCAAACCGGCCCTGGAAATGCTTTCCCAGGGGGAGGCACAGCTTCTTGAGGAAGACAGACTTCAGGGGCAGCTGCGGATCGGGGCAAGCGATACCATCTGCCGGTACTTTCTGATTGACTACCTGAAGCGATTTCATCAGGATTATCCGGGAGTGCGGATCAAGGTCACAAACAGCACCTCCATGGGCTGCGTGGAGCTTCTGGAAAACCGTCAGGTGGACCTGATCGTAAGCAATCTTCCCAATTCCCGGCTTACCGCACACACAAAAAGTAATCAGGGTGGATTAAAAGAAATTTCGGGATTCATTTTTTGATTGCCGAAATCCGGCACTTCATTTACCACTTGAAGGGAAAAAGCCCTGGAAATAAAGAAGCTGACTTGGAATATCCTACTTCTCACCCTTTCGTCCAAAAGCACAACAAGTGAATATCTTCATTCAGCTTTTTTGCATCCCACAGACAGAATCTGATTCCGGAGGTTGAGCTTAACAGCAATGATCTGCTCATTGATCTGGCACGCATTGGTCTTGGAATTGCCTGTGTTCCGGATTACATGCTGGGCTTCTTTGCGGGGACAGGAAACCTCTCTGATAGAGGTCAGCCTGAAGCAGCAGCTTCCCCCCAGACACTTAGCCCTTGTATATCACGAAAGCCTTCCTTTATCCCAGGCTGCCCAGAAGTTTTTTGACTATTTTTCATCAAAAAGCACAAAAACTACTTCTTTTTAGCATATTTTGATAGCTAAATATTACCATATCATGTACAATGTAGATGTATAAAAAAACAATGGGAGGTATTAAATTTTATGGATCTTTCAACTTTGGTAAAAATGTCAAACACTTACGGAAGCAATCCAGCTTACGTTCTTGCAGGCGGTGGAAATACTTCTGTCAAAGATGAAACCACACTGTATGTAAAGGGCTCCGGTACACAGCTTGCCACCATTAAGGCAGAGGAATTCGTTGAGATGAGCCGCGCCCGTCTCAATGAGATCATGAAAACAGAGTATCCGGGAAATGACACTGAGCGTGAAGCTGCCTATCTTGCAGATGTAATGGCTGCAGTGACCGATGCAGATAAGACCAAGCGTCCAAGCGTGGAAGCATTACTTCACAATTTATTTGCATATACCTATGTACTGCATGTTCATCCTACTCTTGTAAATGGTCTGACATGCGGCAATGGCGCAAAGGCACTTTCCGAGCAGCTCCTTGGTAAAGAGGTTCTCTGGATCGACATCTGTAAACCAGGATACACACTTGCACGTATCTGTTATGAGAAAATGAATGCTTATAAAGAAGAATTTGGAAAAGATGTTCAGGTTCTTCTGCTTCAGAATCACGGTATTTTCGTAGCTGCAAATACCGTAGAAGAGATTGGTGTTTTATTTGATGGCGTGATCTCCACCCTTGAAAAACAGGTAAAACGAACAGCTGACGTCAGTGATGCTGTTACCCCTGAAAAAGAGGCTGCTGCACAGAAGCTTTCCCAGCTGCTCGGACATGCTGTAGAGGTTGTACCGGCTGCTGAAGCAGATAATTTTGTAAAAAATATAGAAGCTGCCGCACCGCTTCTGAAACCATTCACCCCTGATCACATAGTATATTGCGGTCCATATCCTTTATTTGTTGAAAACATTGATCAGGCAAAAGAAGCACTGGATGCATTTATGGCTGAAAATGATAAAGAACCAAGACTGATCCTGGTTCAGGGCGTTGGTGCATTTATTATGGAAGATGACAAGGGGAAAGCTGCCAAGGCTCAGCTTCTTGCTAAGGATGCCATCAAGCTTGCTGTCTATGCAGAAAAGCTTCGGCGGTCCGCTTCAGATGACAGATGAGATCACTTATTTCATTACCCATTGGGAAGCAGAGGCTTACCGCAGTAAGAAATAAAGAAAAGAAAAGATTCTGGTAAAAACAGGATGTTATCAATCTTGTTTTTACACAGAATCTTTTTTTGCAAAATGTTCGCCACAATTTGTGTGTTTTTCTATAGTGCTCCCAGCCTCTTACTGTGGCAGAACTCCATCTGCTGCTTCAATATACGGATTATCGATCTCATCAAAGGCGCCCTCGTCAACCTTGGCTGCATAGGCCGGGTCGATTGGCATTTTGCCAAGAACCGGAACATTCAGGGATGCGGCAATCTCATCAATGTGGCTTTCGCCAAATACTTTCAGTTCTTTGCCGCAGTCTGGACATTTCACATAGCTGTAGTTCTCTACAAGGCCCAGAACCGGCACCTTCATCATTCCAGCCATATTGTATGCCTTCTTCACGATCATGCTTACAAGATCCTGTGGAGAGGTTACGATCACGATTCCCTGAATCGGAAGGGACTGGAATACAGTCAGCGGAACGTCTCCTGTTCCTGGTGGCATATCTACGAACAGGTAATCTACATCACCCCAGATAACATCTGTCCAGAACTGTTTTACCATGTTGCCAAGAATCGGTCCCCGCCAGATTACCGGAGTGTCCTCAGTTGGAAGAAGCAGGTTAATGGACATAACCTTGATTCCGTTTTTGGTCTCCATAGGGAAAATACCGCTGTCGTTTGCCTGGGCAGCACCTTTCAGGCCGTACATTTTCGGAATGGATGGTCCGGTAATGTCTGCGTCAAGGATTCCTACTTTATAGCCTTTCTTTGCCATTCTGTTTGCAAGAGATGCTGTCACGAAGGATTTTCCAACGCCGCCTTTACCACTTACAATACCGATCACATGCTTTTACATTGGACATTGCATTCATTGCAGCCTGCATGCTTCTGCGGATTTTTCTTGCTTGGCACAGCCTTCACAGCTTGATTTGTCGCAAGTCTTGCTGTCACATTCTTTGCCATTTTTATCTATCTCCTTTTTCCTTATTTATTTCATAAACCTGTCAA
>ENA-OQDT01001570-OQDT01001570.1-human-gut-metagenome-genome-assembly--contig:-NODE-1570-length-13067-cov-8.926275_pt1 | contig 13067 bp, 10 predicted proteins | sample MGYA00242786_ERZ504617 | MGnify/ENA primary metagenome ERZ504617 (study PRJEB26092, sample SAMD00036337) | human gut metagenome | host: Homo sapiens | study: EMG produced TPA metagenomics assembly of...
TCTACGCTGTCCCACTCCTGCAAATATAACAATTCAGACTTCATAAGTCCAAAGAAGTTCTCCATCATTGCATTGTCCAGGCAATTTCCTTTGCGCGACATACTTTGTACTATATGTTTATCTTTCAATGCTTTCTGATACCTCATATGCTGATAGTGCCATCCCTGGTCAGAGTGTAATATAAGTCCCTCTGGGATGTCCGTTTTCCTGAATGCTTTGTCCAACCTACTCATTGCCATCTTAAGGTCAGGATGGTATGATATGGTGTAGGATATGATCTCTCCGTTGAACATATCCAGGATAGGAGAAAGATATATCTTATTATCCTTTATTTTGACTTCAGTAACATCGGTTGTCCATTTCTGGTTCGGTGCAGTTGCGATGAAGTCCCTGTCTATGACATTAGGAGCTACCTTGCCTATTTCGCCTTTATAAGACTTATATTTCGCCTTCTTTCTCCTACCATACAAGCTCATCTCTACCATAAGTTTCTGTACAGTCTTATGGTTAAGATGTATGCCATCATTACTCAGCTGAGAGGTTATTCTACGATAGCCGTAGCGTCCTTTATGATGGTCATATATCTTACGGATTGCAGCTCTTGCATCATCGTAACCGTCAGGTTCTGATAGCCTTTTCGTATGATAGTAGTATGTAGATCTAGCCATCCCTGTCTTCTCGAGGAGAATCTCAAGACCATGTTCCTGCCTTAGTTCTTGGATGGCTTCCGCCCAATCTCTCTGAGACGGGCTTCTCTTGCTTCTACTAAGGCCTCACTTTTTTTAACAGAGCATTCTCCGCCTCCAGTTCCTTTACGCTGTAACTGTAAGAGTTCCAACTCTGTTCATTTCGTCCGGTTTCTTTTTCCGTGGTCTTCCCATATCGTTCTTTGGTGGTCGGCCTTTAGGCCTGATGATAGACAATGCATCATAGCCGTGAACTCTAGCGATTCTTTTCCATTCGGATATTTGACTAGAAGACACATCATATTTCAACGATGCCGCCACCAAAGTTAAATGATTTTCCTCAATATCACGAAGAATTTGAAGTTTAAAGGCATAATCTGCCTTAACATTTTCTTCTTAATCAACCCAGAGTACCCTTCTGACTGATAACGAATCCACAAAGAACTTAACAGCTGTTTACCTATTCCATAATGAAGATGAATATGATTGATGCTAAGTCCATTCTCAAGCATATGCATATACTTCAATCGTTCTGCATAGCCGTGTTTCTTTCTCTTTTAGACATAACAAAACCCCGAAAGTTTTTTGTCCAACTTTCGGGGTTCATGTCAAGAAACGAGACTCGTTTTTATATAAGAATAATAATCTTTAGGCTTGTTCCAATTTTAATGTTTCTGTCGGTTGGTCGCAAACTTCTGTCGGTCCGAAGTATTGGATCGGTCCGGGATAAACATAGCAAGTCTCTTTAGCCCATTGTTCGCGCTGTGCTACAAAATGTTTAAAAGGAGCACCGTCCAATCTTACCAAAGCTTTCTGGATAACCGGTTTCATTTCGCCGTGACGGCGTTCCATATTCATCATCATTGTAATAGGCACACCACCTGCAATCCACTCTTCGGCAGGAGCAGTAGTATTACGCACGGAAGACATGTAACCGGTCTTACCGTTAGCAATCAGCGCAGATGCCGCATAACCCAAAGAGTAGCAGTAGTCGGCATCGAAATTAGACGGAGCAGCGCAACGTCCTTCGTAACCGAAGAAGTGATGCTGTGCCGCGAACTTACCTACATATTTACCTTCTTCTTTCCACTGAGCCAATTTGGCAGCTACCATTTCGGACAACAGTTTCTCCGTTTCAATGAGAGATACCTGTACGTTTCCGTGCGGGTCACGGTCCAATGACAACTGACGCGCTACACCTTCGGGAAGGCTGGCATAGATAGCGGCATTTTCCGGAGAAAGTTTGCGGATGATATAGTCGCGTTGGTGTGATTTCTTAATCTGAGAGAACTCTTCTGCATTGGCAGCCAAGAAATCATTCAACTCAGCGATAAGACGTTTCATAGCGGGGATGAACTCAACCAAGCCCTCGGGGATAAGAACCGTACCGAAGTTATTGCCCTGTGCGGCACGATTAGCCACCACCTGAGCGATACCCGTTACGATATCATCCAAAGACATATCCTTAGCTTCAACTTCTTCGGAGATAATGCAGATATTAGGCTGTACCTGCAATGCACATTCCAAAGCAATATGAGAAGCGGAACGTCCCATCAGTTTTATGAAATGCCAGTACTTACGTGCCGAGTTACAGTCGCGCTGGATATTACCGATTACTTCAGCATACGTTTTGCAAGCTGTATCGAATCCGAAAGAAGTTTCAATCATATCATTCTTCAAGTCACCGTCGATAGTTTTCGGACATCCGATAACCTGTACACCGCAATTCTTCGCAGCATAATACTCAGCTAATACGCAGGCATTTGTATTAGAATCGTCACCACCGATAATAACCAGTGCTTTGATATTCAATTCTTTCAAGATTTCCAGTCCTTTTTCAAACTGTTCCTCTTTCTCCAATTTAGTACGGCCTGAACCTATGATATCGAAACCGCCGGTATTACGATATTCATCGATGATATCGGCCGTCAGTTCCATATAGTTATGGTCTACCAAACCACCGGGGCCAAGAATAAAACCGTACAGTTTGCTATCTTTGTTCAACTTTTTAATACCGTCAAAAATACCGGATATCACATTGTGACCACCGGGAGCCTGACCACCGGAAAGGATTACACCCACATTCATAGCAGGGAAATCAACGGTCTCATCGGTATTTTCGAACTTAATCAAAGGCATCCCATAAGTATTGGGAAACAATTTCTTGATTTCTTCCTGATCGGCAACTGACTGGGTAGCTGCGCCGGCCACTGCTTTTACAGTACCTTTCAGCCCTTTCGGAAGTTTGGGCTGATAGGCAGCCCTTGCAATTTGCAATGCACTTTTAGTCATTTCTCTTAATTATTTAAAGGTGTTAGTAAAGTTCCGTTTAAAAGCGTCGCAAATTTCGCTTTTTTTCGTAAGATATGCAAACGAGAGGCCGAAATAATGTATAAAATGACATTTATCGTTTTTTATCCTAAAATAAAAAGGAGAAGAAAGCAATTAACTGATTTATTGTGTTATCTTTGCCGCAAAGTTTGAGTTACGAGTCGTTATCGCATTGTTCTTCTTTTAATATACAACTATTATTAGGCGGTCTCTTCCATAATTATTCTCCATACTCCAATTTAATAATTACAATTAATTAAAATTTCAAATGAACATTTACATTTCAGGTTTAAATTTCAGCACAACAGACGCTGACTTAAACGATTTATTTTCAGAGTACGGAGAAGTTTCTTCTGCAAGAATCATTACAGACAGAGAAACAAGAAGATCCAGAGGTTTCGGTTTCGTAGAAATGCCGGACGATGCAGCAGGCCAAAAAGCCATTGACGAATTGAACGGTGCTGAATTTGACCACAAACAAATCTCGGTAAACGTGGCACGCCCCCGCGAAGAAAGACCTTCCAATGGCGGCAATCGCGACAGAAGAGGCGGTTACAACTCTAGAAGATATTAATATTCTTAACTACTGACAAAAGCAGGAGGTGTTGTAGCAATGCCCCCTGCTTTTTTTATAACTCAATAAATAAAAATACATGGCCAAATCCATCTCCGCAGACAAGCGTGAAAATGAAAAGAAAAGACTCGCCCGACGAGCTGAAAAAACAAAAAAAGGAAAGAAGAAAAAAAAACTATCCAACAAAGCCAATAGCTTTGAAGATATGATTGCCTATGTTGACAAAAACGGCATGATAACCTCTACTCCTCCGGCAGAAAACACTCCCAAAGAAGAAATAAAGCTGGAAGAAATCGTCATATCAACTCCCAAAAAAGACAAGGAAGAACCGGTCATCCGCAGAGGACGTATCGAGTTTTTCAATGAATCGAAAGGCTTCGGCTTCATCAAGGACTTATCCGGGGTCGAAAAATACTTTTTCCACATTAACAATGTGCTGACAGATATAGCAGAAAACAATATTGTGACGTTCGACCTCGAACGTGGCCTTAAAGGCATGAATGCCGTAAACGTAGCTCTTGAAGTAGAAAAGGCAAAGGAAAAGAAAGAAAACAAGGAGACTCTAAATACAGAATCCTAGATGAAATAAGCCAATTATAGAACAAGGGCGTGTATATACCATCAAATATTTCGGTACATACACGCCCTTGCTGTTTTCTTTAATCACACGTCATTCGGTTTGCCAGCCACCCCCCAATGCCTTATAGACATTTACCATGGCAATAAGTTCGTCGCGGATGGCATTGCTCACCCCTATTTGGGCATCGAAATAACCACGCTGGGCATCGAGCACATCCATATAATTGATGACGCCGTTGATGTATTGCAACTGTGCCAAATCCACATATCCCTTGGCAGAACGTTCAAGTTTGGCACGCAGTTGGTAGACCTCCTTTATCTTATTGAAATCCACAATGGCATTCTGCGCTTCCTTAAAAGCATTCAGCACTGTCTTTTCATAGCTATGCACTTCGGCTTCAAAAGAAGCCTTCTGTGCATTCAATGCAGCACGGTTCTTTCCCCAACCGAAAAGTGGTGCCAAGACTACCCCATTCAATAAGGAATAGGGAGATTCCAGGAAATTGGATAACACATCACTTTCCAATCCAAATTGTCCGGTCAGGGCCAAACGGGGGAACATATTGGTATAAGCAACTTTCACTCTGGCATGTTCAGCCCTCAACTGCTGCTCCGCCACACGGACATCGGGGCGACGTTCCAACAAATCGGAAGGCAGACCTACCGGTAAGGACTCCGGCACATCCAGTTCCTGCAGAAAATTGACACGCTTGATACGGGTAGGGAATTCCCCCACAAGGAAGGATATATCATTTTCTTTCAGAGAGATACGGCGTTCCAAATCCGGAACAAGAGTAGCCGTACGAGCCAACTCCACTTGAGCCTGTTGATAAGAGGTCTCCGAGGTCAGCCCTCCTTCAAAACGGATACGCGCCAAGCGCACTCCCTCTTCACGCGCCTTTTGTGTCTGGCGCACAATCTCCAGTTCCGTATCAAGGGCTACCAGCTCATAATAAGCCTGCGCCACTTCGGCAACGATGGTCATGCGCAACGCACGCTGCGCCTCCACACTTTGCAAATATTCGGCCACAGCAGCCACTTTCTTCCATCTCAAGTTTCCCCAAAGGTCCAGTTCCCAAGAGAGCAACGCCTTGGCTTCGTAAGTATTGCCTACATCACGGCTATGACCACCGTAATTCTCCACCTCGCGCTCAGCCTCCACCTTTCCGGTGAGCTGCGGCAGAAGGTTGGCAACACTGATACGTTTTTGGGCAGCCATCTCCTTGACACGGGAAGCTGCAATCAGCATGTCTTTGTTATATTCCAGAGCACGGTCTATCAAAGCACGCAGCGTGCTGTCCGTATAAACCGCCTGCCACTGTTCATCGGCTATGCTCATGCTATCCTGCTGCTGTGCCAGGCTATCCGGCAATGCCATCTCCGGACGCACATAGCTCTTGCCCACCTTGCATGAGGTAAGGGCAAACATACTCAGCAACAAAATAATATATATGTTCTTTCTTTTCATAAACGTTGTCTTTAAAATCAGTCTTTCTTAATCTTATGCTGCACTTTGGCTTTTGTCTTGTATACCAGGACAAAGAAGAACGGTACAAGCACAATACCGAATACAATGGCAAATATCATTCCGAAGAAAACACCCGTACCGATGGCCTGACGGCTCGCCGAGCCCGGTCCGCTTGCCAACACCATAGGAAGCATTCCCAATACAAAGGCGAGGGAAGTCATCAGGATAGGCCGGAAACGGAGTTGGGCAGCATGGATGGCAGACTGTATCAAGTCTCCTCCCTTGTCAACCTGCACCTTGGCAAACTCCACAATCAAAATGGCATTCTTTGCCGCAAGCCCCACCAGCATCACCAAGCCGATCTGGAAATAAATATCATTCTCCAATCCGCATATCACAACGCCCAGATAGGCACCCAAAGCGGCAACCGGCAGTGAAAGCAATACAGCGATAGGCACCGTCCAACTTTCATATTGCGCAGCCAAAAAGAGGAATACGAAAAGGAATACCAGCGTAAGCACAAGACCCGTCTGTCCTCCCGCCTTCTTTTCCTGATAGGAAAGGCCACTCCACTCCAGACCGATATTGTCCGGCAAGTGGTTACGTGCAATCTGCTCCATAATCTCCATTGCCTGGCCGGAACTGTAGCCTTGTGCCGCAGAACCGCGGATGACGGCAGTGGTAAACATATTGAAACGCTTGATACTGCCCGGACCGGTGGTATAAGAGGCATTTCCCAAGGAAGTAAGCGGCACCATCACTCCGTCCTTTGCCTTTACAAAGAACAAGTTGATATTGTCCTTATGCTCACGATAAGGAGCCTCGGCCTGGATATACACCTTATATATACGGTTGAACATATTGAAGTCATTCACATATACTGAACCGGTATAGGCCTTCATGGTAGAGAATACATCCGCCAGGGGCACACCCAGCATTTTCACCTTATCACGGTCCACATCAAAATAAAGTTGCGGTATTTCAGACTGCAAGGATGATGAAAGCCCCGTCAGCTCCTTATGCTTCTGGGCATAATACATCAGCGTATCTGCCGCCTGCACCAAGTTGTCAAACGTCGCCTCTCCACGCGCCTCAAGCTGCATTTCGAAACCTCCCGAGGTACCCAATCCCGGAATGACCGGAGGCGTGGAAAGATAGACCTTGCATTCGGGATATTCCTTCAAATCCTTCTCCACATTCTCCATTATCTTATCGATGGAAATCCCCTTACGCTCTTCCCACGGTTTCAGAATAACCGTCAGCTCACTGCGTGCCTGGTTGCTACCCACACGGGGGCTGCTACCCGTCACGTTCTGCACATAGGCCACATAGGGATTCTTCTCCAAGTATTGCACGGCACGGTCGGTCACCACACGGGTTCGCTCCAAAGTAGCACCTTCCGGCAACTCCAACTCTATCTTAAAATAGCCCTGGTCTTCTACCGGCAGGAAGCTGGTAGGCACCAACCGGTGGATAATGAAAATGGCAACCAGTACCAGGCCGAACGCACTCATCAAGCGGCGGGGATTCCTGATGACCCGGTTAATGACAGCCACGTATTTGTGATTGCCCAAGTTCAGCCATTCATTGATTTTGCGGAAAACTATGTTCTTTTTCTTTCCACTGTCGGGCTTCAATATGAGCGAACACATGACGGGACTAAGCGTCAGGGCCACTACCGTAGAAAGCAATACGGAAACGGCGATAGTAATGGTAAACTGACGGTATAACTGTCCGGTGATTCCGCTCAAGAAACTTACCGGCACAAACACGGCACAGAGCACCAACGATGTGGCAATCAAGGCACTTGCCAATCCGTTCATCGCCTTTTTGGTAGCTTCATACGGGCTCAATTTCTCCGTCTCCATAAGATGTTCTACATTCTCCACCACCACAATGGCATCATCCACCACAATACCGATGGCGAGAATCAATCCAAGCAAAGTCAGTATGTTCAGAGAGAAACCGAAAATAAGCATGAAACCGAAGGTACCAATCAGGGAAATAGGTACCGCAACAATCGGTATCACCGTCGCACGCCAACTTTGCAAGGATAGAAATACAACCAGCACCACCAGAATCAGCGCTTCGAACAACGTCTTGTACACTTCGTGAATGGATTCGGAAATATAAGTCGTCATGTCGAAGGGAATCTCATAACTCATCCCCTCAGGGAAATTTGCACTGATTTCCTCCATAGCAGCCTTTACGCTCTTTGCAACTTCCATTGCATTGGCCCCGGGAAGCATATAGATACCGAGAACGGCAGCATTCTCACCGTTGATGCCACTCTCCGTGCTATATGAAGATGCTTCCAATGAAACACGCGCCACATCGCGCAGACGGATAATGGAACCGTTGGCATTGGCACGGACCACAATGTCCTCAAACTGCTTTGCCGAACTTAAGCGTCCCTGGGTAGTGATAGGGATAGTAATGTCGAGTCCCTTCACCGGCTGTTGTCCCAAAACACCCGCAGCAGACTCACGGTTCTGGTCCTTCAGGGCATTCTGCAAATCCTGCACCGTCAGTCCGAAGTTGGCAAGTTTGTCGGGCAACGCCCATATCTGCATGGCATAGTAGCGGCTACCGATGTTGGAAACACGTCCCACACCGGGGATACGGCGCAACAAGTCGAGTACATTGATAGTAGCAAAGTTACTCAAATAAATTTCGTCGAACTTCGGGTCACTGGAAGTCAGACAGATAGTCATCAATTGGCTGGGAGCCTGCTTTTCCACAGAAATACCGTTCTGAATCACTTCGGCTGGCAAACGGCTCTCCGCCAGTTTCACACGGTTCTGTATTTCTACGGCAGCCAAATCCGGGTCGGCAGACACGTCGAAAGTGACCGTAGCTGAAAATCCTCCGGAATTAGAACTGTTGGACTCCATGTACAGCATACCGGGAGTACCGTTTATCTCTTGCTCGATAGGGGTTGCCACCGCCTGCGAAACAGTCAATGCACTGGCTCCCGGATAGGAAGCACTGATTTTCACTACGGGAGGCGTTATCTGCGGATATTGGTCTACCGGCAGCATGGTCAGGCCAATGATACCGACAATTACAATCACAATCGATATCACCGCCGAGAATACCGGGCGGTCTATAAAGAAACTTACTTTCATAACATCATTACTTTGAAGGGTTGTTGTCCTTTGATTTATTCTCAGCCGGAGTAGTCTGCTTCGTTTCGGAAACAACCTGCTTGTTCAGAGAATCACTCGTCTGCTCTTCCTCCTTTTTAGGAACGGCAGCCTGGGCACGTACTTTCATACCCGGAGTCAGCTTGTGGAAACCTTCAGTCACAATTTGTTCTCCGGCAACCAGACCACGCTCAACCACCCAATTGTTGCCAAATTCAGGTCCCAGTTCAATGAAACGCTTTTCAACCGTAGAGTCCCGGCGCATCACAAAAATATATGCACCACCTTTCTCAATGGTAACCGCCTTTTGAGGAACGGCGACAGCACCCTCACGTACATCCAGCAATAGCTTAACCTTTGTAAACTGCCCCGGTAACAACACTTTGTTAGGGTTCGGCATTTCGGCACGCACGGAGAATGTTCCGGTCTGAGGGTCCACCTGAGGTTCGGCAAAATCCACATAGCCCTTATAAGGATAGACGGTATTATCCGCCAAAGTAATCGTAATGTTCGGCTGCCAGGAACGTGTAGAGTCCTGACGCCCTATATCGATATTCCGTTCCTTGCTTTTCAGGTAATCCAATGCCGTCATGCTGAAATCTACCAGAACCGTATCACTTTTCACAACCGTAGCCAGCAAGGACTTGCCTCCCGGTCCGACCAATGTTCCCAAATCCACATTTCTTTCACTGATATGTCCCGATAGCGGAGAACGAACCAACGTATATCCCAATTCCAATTCAGCCTGGTCCAAATCGGCCTGGCTCATCGCTACTGAGGCTTCTGCAGTCTCGTAAGCAGCCTGAGCATTGTCCAAATCCAGCTGGCTGGCAGCGTTCTGCGCATAGAGGGGGCGGATACGCTCCAAATCGCGCTTTGCCTTCAATGCCTGCGCTTCATCCTTCTTTAACTGTGCACGAGCTTTGTCAGCCTTTGCCCTATACTGGTCCTGGTTTATCACAAAAAGTACCTGGTTCTTGGTGACATATGTTCCTTCTGCGAAAAGCATATTCTCCAAATACCCTTCCACACGCGCACGTACCTCTACAAACTGCTGAGCGCGAATACGTCCCACGTACTCGCCATATATCTCCACATCTCCTTTTTCCGCAGATTCCACAATCACGGTAGGAGCTTCCGATTCCACCTTCTTAGGCCAAGTCAGAATAACGTAACCTGCCAACAATACCAATACCGCCATGCAGGCAACCATCATCAGCAACCTCTTCTTCTTTAGTTTCAATTCTTTTTCGTAAAAAACTGTCTCATGCTTGTTTGTATATTAAATTTAACCCTGTTTCTTTCTATTAAAGCAAATCCGATGCCAATCTATCACCATCTCATCCATTACGTCTAACAAACTATATATCAAGCAGAAAAGCAGACGGCAGTTCTTATTCATGTGGCATCCTCCATTTTTCCCTGTGGAATGTGTCCACAGTTTGTGGAATAATTTCCACAAAACTACTAAATTAAAAACACATAAAAACCCTTTTTTGCTCTACACTAACAAAGAAAAAATCAATTATCTTTACCAGTAAAATAATTCAGATTATTCATTTTAAACGTAAAAGATTATGGCAAGTAAGAAAAGAACTAAAGAAGAATATAAACTATATTGCAGGTGAATTGTTCAACAGAGTGTCTTGTAAACAGCTTATATGTGCCTGGAACAGACAAACAAAAAAGCCGATGAACTGATGGCTGAAATTCTGAAAATGCAAGATGAATTCATAAGCCGCATCAGCCACACCGAGCCAGGAAATGTAAAAGGTTTCTACAAAAAACTTCGTGCTGACTTCAATGCAAAAGTAGACGAAATTATTGACGCAATGGGCAAACTGAAATAAGATGAAGAAAGCCTTTTATAGCTTCATTTATTATCGCCTGCTGGGCTGGAAGACAAACGTGACGGTGCCCGACTACGACAAATGTGTAATTTGTGCGGCACCCCATACTTCCAATTGGGACTTATTTATCGGTAAATTGTTTTATGGTGCCATCGGCCGCAAGACCAGTTTCATGATGAAAAAGGAATGGTTCTTTTTTCCTCTGGGACTGATATTCAAAGCCGTTGGCGGCATTCCGGTGAACCGGGGACGTAAATCTTCCTTAGTGGACCAAATGACCGAAAAGTTTGCAAACAGCAAGCATTTCCACCTGGCTATTACACCGGAAGGAACCCGTAAAGCCAATCCCAACTGGAAGAAAGGTTTTTATTACATAGCACTTAAAGCACAAGTGCCCATCATGCTTATCGGGATTGATTATCCTTCCAAGACCATCTCCTCTACCAAGGCTGTCATGCCTACCGGAGACATCGAAAAGGATATGCGCGAGATAAAACTGTACTTCAAGAACTTTAAAGGAAAAAATCCCGAAAATTTTGATTTAGGAAATATCTAATCAGGTATTAAGCATTAATGCCATGCGAATAAGCATCTTGCAAACAGACATCGTCTGGGAAAATAAACAAGAAAATCTCCGTCGTCTCCGCGAGAAGTTAGAAACTCTTCGTGGAACAACGGAGATTGTTGTTTTACCGGAAACATTCTCCACCGGCTTTAGTATGGACACCGCCAGCTTGGCCGAACCCACAACGGGAGAAACCATAGCAACACTGCGCCAATGGTCCGAAGAGTACCGGCTTGCTCTTGCCGGCAGCTATATTGCCTGCGAAACAGCCTCGGAAGGCGGAAAGCCATCCTACTACAACCGCGCATTCTTCCTTACGCCCGAAGGCAATGCTTACTATTACGACAAACGCCACCTCTTCCGGATGGGGCACGAGACAGAACATTTCACCCCCGGCAACCGGCGTCCCATCATCCGATATCGCGGCTGGAATATACTGCTGCTTGTATGCTATGACCTTCGTTTCCCGGTCTGGAGCCGCAATACGAGCAATGAATACGACCTCCTGATTTACGTCGCCAACTGGCCCATTCCCCGCCGGAAAGTCTGGGACATCCTGCTGCAAGCGCGCGCGCTGGAAAACATCAGTTATGTCTGCGGTGTCAACCGTATCGGCAAGGACGGCAGAGACATTCCACACAGCGGAGGCAGTGTGGTCTACTCTCCGAAGGGGGAAGTGCTTGCCACTGTGCCCGACAACGAAGAGGCGATTGCCACCGCCTCCCTCAACCTTTCCTCCCTGCAGGAGTTCAGGCTAAAGTTTCCCGCTTGGAAAGATGCGGACGAGTTCGTTATTTCTTCAAATAATAGTTCACAGTAGTCACTACACGTACGCTTTTTATATAAGGAGTATAGGCATCGCGGTCACTTATGGAGAACTGCCCTTGCGAGGCATTGCGGATTTTCCCCAGTTCACTGTCCGAATCCTTGGCAAACTTCTCGGCTGCAGCACGAGCGTTCTTCGTGGCCTCCTCTATCATTCTGGGCTTCACTTCGTTGAGACCGGTGAATTCATAAGACACATTATATTTATAATCCCCTCCCGTGATGGCAATACCCTGCTTCAAGAGTTCAGCCTGCCCCGACATGAGCTTACGCACCCTATCCACATTCTTGGAAGTGACAGTGATGACAGACGTGGCATTATAACGATAGGCCACGTTGCGGTCAACGTAACGTTCGGCCTGCATGTCAATCACTTCGGGCGGTGCAATACTGATTTCCTCCTTCTCAATACCATTGTTTTCAAGGAAACTCACGATGGCAGCGTTTTTCTTCTCCATATTGGCATAAAGCAGTGCAGGGTCATTACCTATGTCTTTGTAGACAAGAGGCCAGACTACCTTGTCAGCAGGCACTTCCATTTCGGCCAGCCCTTTCACACTGACCACACGGTCCTTATTCACAAAATTGTTGATACCGCCTTTTACCATGATTCCCAACAAAAGCAGCCCCACGGCTATGATGGCTGCTTCTACTTTCCAGCTTTTCATACATTGATATTTTAGAGTTTATAAACACACACAAATATAACAAACCCAAACGACAAAAAGTGCGATGAATGGTCTATTTTTATATGATTATCCTCACTTATACCCCAAACGAACGAGACATTATACAAAATGCACCAAATCCTCTTTTTTAGAGTATTTAATGAAAATACCCAAAAGAAGGAGTACATCTTCTCCAAAAAGTACCTATTTTTGTCCTTCGAAACAATGTCAAAGCGACAACATGATTAATTTATGCGAATCAGTAGTTGAAATCACTAGCTGATTCAGTTAGTTAAATTGTTATTATTCAATTAATTATCTCATTTATTTATTTCTTAATCTCCTTGAAAATCAGTATATTAGAAGAATAAAACC
>ENA-OQDT01001571-OQDT01001571.1-human-gut-metagenome-genome-assembly--contig:-NODE-1571-length-13060-cov-3.240161_pt1 | contig 13060 bp, 11 predicted proteins | sample MGYA00242786_ERZ504617 | MGnify/ENA primary metagenome ERZ504617 (study PRJEB26092, sample SAMD00036337) | human gut metagenome | host: Homo sapiens | study: EMG produced TPA metagenomics assembly of...
GGAACGATACACAGCCTCGCTCCATCTCCTTCTCTCCATTCTTCCGGAAGTTCGATCACCGTTCTGTAATACCCGATTCCCGATACCTCCTTACCTACGGCCGGAATGTCCTTCCATGGGATCAATTCCGTCTCCCCGGCATCGATCATCGTCTTCTTCGTCTCATAGTACACTTCCCTGGTCACGATGCCCGCCCGGCGTTCTTCCGAGATTTCCCTTTTCTCTCCCGCCGTCCAGCTTTCCACCTGCAGATTCCAGCGCGGCAGTTCTCTCTCCGCGTATATGGTCTCCTCCGGAAGCGTCTCCGGTTTCTCCGTCCTGTCAAAGATCAGCATCGTCGCCTCTCCGGGATTCAGCGCGAGGGATACCGCTGTGCCGCCCTCGTATTCCGTCCCGGAAATTTCCCTGATCTCACCTGTCCAGCAGTCCGCTTCGTAGGGTCTTCCGCCTCCCTCTACGCAGAGCGATACCTTCGAAACGGTCTGTCGTGTATACTGCATGTCATAGACCAAGACATAACGTCGATCTCCGTCCTCTCTCATGCAGGTCAGGATCTGCGGATTCGGCTCCAAAAAGGCCGCGCGCGGCTTCACTCCCATTTTTTCCAGGCAGGCGACGACGCCTGTCTGGCCATCCATCTCCATCACGCCCGGAAATTCCTTGATCTCGGAGACAATCTCCCTCAGTTTTTCATCCGATTCCATAACGTACGGCGTCCGGGAAGCCGCTTTTTTATGAAACGTGCATCCTCCCAGCGGCAGATTCTCCTCTGTCACGCCGTTGACAAAGAGGATCTTCTGCCCTTCCCCGGCCAGACGGAGGAGTTTTTTCGCGGAGGAGAGAGGCATTTCCTCCTGATACACGATCAGCGCCTGATATCCGGGGCCCTCCGGACACAATGAGGCGCCGTCCGTGACAACGAAGTCCTCTTCCAGGATCTGCGGAGCAAAATAATCCCAGGTATATCCCGCTGCCTGCAGACCGATGTCCTTCCAGTAGAGGCCCTCACAGCCTCTCATCCCCTTTTCACTGTAAAACGCCTCCTCGCCATCCGGTGCAAAGACCGCGTTATTGTAATGGTAATCCAGCCGGAGAATCCCCAGGTCCATTCGGGGAATTCCCGCCCTCAGCAGTTTCTGAAATCTGCCCAGCATGCAGGTCCAGTCCCTGTAGTGCCGATATGCGGGCTGACGGCACCCGAACCTCTCGGAAATCAGGGGATACATGCCCTCGTGTCCCGGCCAGTACGTCGCCTCTTCCGATCCGCAGATGCTGGCGTATCCGTGAAAAACGGTTTTGGACACCCCTGCCGCAAACTGGGAGAAACAGATCTGATTATAGAAATCCAACGGCATCATATAATTCAGAAGCGTCGCCCCCGTCTCACTGGAAAAGATCCTGCCGTACAGATGGGCGGTCCCCGCCAGTCCCCTGTGGCTTTCCACCTGGGAGCCAAACTCCAGGGACTCGGTTTCCACTCCATCCACATATCTGCCGGGAAGCGAGATCTCAAAGGGCATCCCATAGGAAATTTCCGCCCGCAGTTCCATTCCCAGCCCGTGCAGCCATTCCCGGACAGGGCACAGCATATTTTCCATATACAGTTCCGTCATGGTCTGATACAGGTCGTTGTGAAATTTGTTCAGAAATACCGTATCCTCCAGGGTACAGCGATATTCATCCCGCCCGGGCATACCCCCTTTTCTGCGGATGACGAAGGGAAGATAGCGCTCAATACCGTACCCCCTCCTCCTGCGAAACTCTTCATTCAGATGATATCCCCATAACTGTCTGCACGCCCCGAACGCGGTCAGTTCCAGGGAGTCCATATACATCATTCCCCTGCCGCTCTCCCTGAGGGTCTTCCTCAGATCTTCCGTCATCACCTCATGATCCCAATAGTCGATCAGCGCCTCCGCCCCATAGCGGTCCAGATAATTGACGGTATAGGAAATCCCGCAGGAAGGCCTGGCCGTCTGCCCGGTTCCATGCAGCCAGAACACAAAAAGTTCATACGTTCCGTCCGCCGGAGCGGTCCCAGTCCAGCTGTCCCTCCGCGACGAGATCCGTCAGCACCGTTGTCTCCGGATCCAGGCAGACACAACCGTCCTTTTCCCACATCCGTCTGGCCGCTACCACTGCCACCAGTTCCTGCGCCTCCACATGCTCTGTCTGAATTTCGCATTTCGGCAATGCGCCGCAGAATCGTTCCCCCGCTTCCAACGGTATGATCACACAGTCCAGTTCCTTGGAAGCGGCGCGGTCATCCGGCGTGATGGACGTCAGATTCGCGTTCGACCAGTTGGTACCGCTGGTCATGCTGATCCCCAGTCCCCGCTTCGCCGCCTCTCCGATCAGAAGCCGGGAATCATGCACCCACTCTTCCGATCCCCATCCGTAAAGTTTTGGATCCGCTCCCGGTTCCTCCATCGCCAGAAACTCCACCGCGCCCATGCCCATCTCATCCAGCATTTCCATCTCGCGGCGCAGCGTTCCGTCCGTATGCATTCCCTCCGCGAGCCACCATCGTATCTCCGGCCGATACTTCTTTTCCGGTTCTTCCATAAAATATCTGATCATCTGTTTTTCCTCCTTTGTCCCTCTATTTTATCCTCTCCGAAAACGCTCTTCATCAACCAAACTTCACTGAATTGCGGACGAAACTTCAGGTCGTTTCCGGCCGCCGGACCGCCCCTGATCTCTTCCCGGTCTTCGGAGCATACCGGCCTTTCTTGCCAGCCGTTTTCTCTGTGGCGCCGTGCACCGGATTCCGCCCCAGGCGGAGAATCCTGCGCCGCCGGATGCTTTCTTGTTCATCCTGGGATAATTTCCATGTTTTCTATTGTTAAATTTGCATAAATTTCAGAAATTACTATTTTTTGATCAAATGGTATAATAAAAAAAGGGCACTGAAAAACTTCCATTTCTTCTTAAGATGGAAGTTTTTCTTTTATATTATTTTCAATTCTTTGTTTAGAAAAATTACAAAAAAGCTATGGTTTACTCCATAGCCAGCTCCTCTAATCTTACTATTCGTTTTACATTTGCTGTAAATGCCGTAAAATACATTTGCAGATGCATAGCAAATAAACCTCTCGAATCTGCTTTACGCAAACCGTGAGCTTCTTTTAGTTCTCCATTCTTTTCTTCTATCCTGTGCCGGATCTTCATTCGCTCCTGAAAATATTCGCTTTCTTCAAATTTAAGCCTTTCAAGATTTTTCTCGCTTGCTTGCGTGATGCTGTAGCTTCGTGTCTTAGCGTTTGATCTTCCCGCACGGCATTTTTCTTTTTGAGGGCATTTCCGGCACTTTACTTTGCTAAATATATATCTTAAATATGTGTTCCCGTTTTTTGCCGTTCTTTTTTCTACACGCGTGGAAAGCTCTCCGGCAGGACACTGTGGCATCCCGGCATCTTTATTAAAGTAGAAACCTTCCTCAAGGTTCCCGTTTGCTGCAGCAGCAACTGCTGTATTGGTCCTGGCAATCAATGTAATCTCTTTTCCGCAGACTTCCAGATTATTATCACTGACATATGCCATATCACCTATAACTTCTGTAACTTTTATTCCATTTTCCTTTGCTTTTTCTATCAGTTTTGGCAGTTCCTGTCCATCTGGCGCTCCTCCGTCTGTTACACTGATCCCCGCAATGAGACGTTCTTCTGTCATCGCAAGATGATTCTTATATCCATAAAACGTACTGGCTGCCGTTTTATGTCCAAACCGTGCATCTTTATCATCTTTGGAACGGATCTCTTTGAGCTGTTCATCTTCTAGTAGTTCTTTCATTTCCTGAGAGAGTTTCTGTATCTTTTTATTTCCACTGGATTCTATTCCTTTCTCCAGAACCCGGAGGAGTTCTTTAGTATAGGTAATTTCTTCATCCAGCCCTGCTTCCAAAGAGGGTTTCTCAGGAAATCGCTCTGATAATTCAAAAGCTGTTTTATAAACCTCTTTCCGAAGTTGTTTGCTCATATCCCGCAGAATCTGCGTTGGAGATTTTGCCCGGACAGAAGCAATTGTATGGGTGGAATCAACGATAATGGTTCCCGATTTGATCAGGTTTTTATCCAAAGCCTGTTGAATGGTTTCTTTTAACATTTCTTCCAGAATATCTTCTGTAATACGAGTTTTTCTGAATTTTGTGAGAAGACTGGGATCTATCATTTTTGCTTCTGGTTCCAGATCAAGGAAAAATTTATATGCCATGTCCGTCTGGGCGTTGCTAATCAGGGCTTCGTCAGAAAGATCATACAGTTTTTTCAGAAAAAGTAGTTTAAACATCATTTCCGGTTCTTTCGCCGGACGACCAAAATTTTCACAATATTGCTTACGAAGCATTGGATTTACAAAGCTGAAATCTATATTTTCTTTTATTCTGCGCAAAAGATGATCTTCAGGAATGATTGCATCGTAAAGCCCCTGATATGGCGACAATGATAATTGTAACTGTGAATGATCTTTTAACATGGCAGCCGCTCCTTCCTTATATTTCTATTATAATGGAAATACTAAAAAAGCCCAATTCTTTTTTTAGAATCAGACTTTTTCAGTGCCCTTAAAAAATAAAGGATTCCGAGACATTAACCACGAGTTCGAGTCTCGCTATCTCCACTCGAAAATCCGCCGGTTATGCGGGTTCCCGGAGACGGGTAATCACAAAGCTGCCGCACAGATCAAGTGTGGCAGCTTTTTGTATCCCCTCTTTTACAAATTTCTGTCCCGCTTTTCGCGGAATCCGTCGATACAGCCATACAAAAACTGCAGCAATTCTTCCTTTGCGCTCTCATCCTCATAGTAGCGAACCAGCAGCGTAAAAAACGATTCCAGTTTTTCCTGGCTAACAGAAAGGACACCGCAGCCATGGCTGATCAGAACCTGATTTGCCGCGAGCATCGCAATCCGTTTATTGCCATCATAAAACAACTGATTTTTCATCAGAAAAGCAGACAATTCCAACGCCTTTTTTGTCCACCCCTCCTCCGAAGAAAGGATTTCCCGGATCTTCTCATCATCATACGCAGCGTCCAGTATCGGCGGAATATAGGAACTCCCGGCAATACGTACTTCATCCAGGCGGAGCGAACCGGCGTTAATGACCGTCATCTTTCCAATGATAAGGTGCATTTTCTTTATGTAGGAAAGATCTATTTCTTCATCCAGGGAATCAAACAGCATTCAGCATATCCGCCTTCATCTGCATCCAGACTGCCGAGTGGGCCCCGCCGCCGGTGGCGTGCATGCTGGTAAAGCGGGCGCCGGATCCCTCCAACGCATCCACATTGAGTTTCATCTCATAGACCACACCCTCCATGCACGCCCGGTAAAGATCCGCCGCGCTGGTATCCGTGGTCAGCCCGAGAATCGCTCCCCGGGAGCCGGTGTCCATGTAGGGAGTCGCCGCCCCGGCAAAATGAGGCAGCACCAGAAGGCCGCTGGGTTCCTCGGCCCGTTCCCCGCGGTAGGCCTGCTCCAGATACTCGTTGACCGAGCATCCCGCCTCCTTTGCCAGCTCCTTCTCCTTCTTGGCCAGCGTGTCCGTGCACCACTGCATCAGGGCGCCGCCGGTATAGGAAAAGGCGTATGCCACATATTTTCCGGGGATCACATAGGGCACGATGGAAAAATATCCGTTGTACATCACATCCACATCCGGCATAGCGTCAAAGACCGGCGTCACGCACTCCACCGTCCCCGCGCCGTCCACCGCCACGGAGGAGTCAAAAACTCCGGCTCCCACCGCGGCAGCCACCTGGTCATGGCTGACAGAAATCACATGGCAGTCCGGGGAGAGCCCGATCTCCTCCGCCGCCGACTCCAGAATCTTTCCGGCGTCCGTTCCTGTGGGCACCGGGGCGGACATTTTCGATACGTCAATCTCCGCCGCCTCAAAAATCTCCCGGCTCCAGGTCAGAGACGAGATGTCGAAAGCCATGGTCCGGGTGGCCAGGGAGTAGTCAATCTGCCGCACGCCGGTCAGATGATACACCACATAATCCTCCATCAAAAAGACATAGGCCGCCTTCTCATAAACCTCCGGCCGGTTTTCCCGAATCCACATCAGCTTGGAAATGCTGTACATCTCGTGGGGACGAAGGCCGGTAATCCGGGCAATCTCCTTCTCTCCGATCTTTTCCCGGAGACGGGCGCACTGCCGGGCTCCCCTGGGATCCGTGTAAAGCATGGCCGTATGCAGAGGTTTTCCCTCCCCGTCCGTCATCACGAAAGTTTCCCCGAAACTGGTCACTCCGATGCCGGCAATGTCGGGATACTGCCCCGCCATCTCCCGGAGAACGCCGAAAACTCCCTCCATAATGGCGGAAACGTCCATCTCATGGCCCCCGACGGAGCGCCTGACGGGATAATCCCGGTATGCTTTGCCCAGGTACGCTCCCTTTTCATCAAACACCGTGCACTTGCAGCCGGTGGTTCCGATATCCAGTCCTGCTATCTTCACGCTCTGTCTCTCCTCTCTCATCCTGGCCGCAGGCTGTCATATCCACACCCTGCGGCCGCTTCCCTTGCTCCATCCCGGAGCTCTCCCGGACTTTGTACACCGACACTGTTATCAATGAATGGCCAATATCCGGACAAAATGATATGGTTGGAATATCAAAGCACTCCCGGAGGATCAAGGTTTGGCCGTGTTTTCCATCGCAGGGCGTCAGGATGAGTTCGGCTTTGCCAACGTAGAAGCACAGCTTCCGGCGTTGGAAAAAACACTGGGCAGAGAAAATGTGAGCGTCAAAATCATTGACGGTCTGGGGCATGGCTTTGGCATTGGGTCAGAAACCAAAGTGAAAAACTGGCTTCAGGAAGCAGTTGTCTTTTGGGAAGCGCACAGATAACAGCGAAATGAGGAAAACCGTATGGGCGAGATTTATGCTGCAAAAACCAATCACATCACAAACCCTGTAGGCTATGCTCTGAAGCCGCTGGTGTTTTCGTGGAAGGTAAAAGGGTGCAAAGGGCAGGAACAGCGCCACGCAAGGATCGTGATCAGCAAAGAGCCGACCTTTACCACGCTTTGCTTCGATACGGGAGAGGCCGCACTTGACAGCCGCGCCGCAAGGGTAGAATTTGATCCACAACCCTACACAAGATATTACTGGAAAGTCCTTGTGGCAACGGATGCCGCAGAAACGATCGAGTCCGACGTGCAGTTTTTTGAGACCGCCAAAATGGAGGAGCCATGGACAAGCCCAGTGGATCACCTGTGACAGCAGCCAGCAACGTCATCCGACTTTTTTCCAAGCGGATCAGCCCGACCCGGGCAGTTGCACGCGCAAGGCTGTATATTTGCGGTCTGGGATTGTACGAAGCATATTTTCTGGGGGAAACCAGCAAAGTATCGAGCAAAATCGGCGACGAGTATTTAACGCCGTACTGTAACAATTATGCACAGTGGATTCAGTACCAGACTTATGATGTTACGGAGCAGGTATCAGAAGGTGGTATGCTGTCGATCCTGCTGGGAAACGGCTGGTACAAAGGGCGGTTCGGATTCAGCGATCCTGAGCGGAAAGAATACTATGGAAGTGAATGGAAGCTGATCGCGGAGATTCACATTGCGTACCAAGATGGCACAAACGAGGTGGTCGGCACCGATGAGACTTGGTCGGTAAAACGAAGCAACCTGTGGTTCTCCAACATTTATGACGGCGAACGGCGGGATGATACCTTGCCGCCTACCCCGGAATGCTGCGCTCGGATCGCACAGGCACCGAAGGGGCGGCTTATGGAACGGCTGTCTATCCCGGTCAAGGCACAAATGCTGCGGAAGCCGGTGGCGTTGATCCATACGCCGCGCGGTGAAGAAGTATTCGATTTGGGGCAGGAAATCACAGGAATTTTCCAACTGCGTGTGCGGGAACCGGCGGGGACAACGATTCGCATTCAAACCGGCGAGGTGCTTCAAGATGGGTGTTTCTATAACGAAAACCTGAGAACGGCACTTTCGGAATATATCTATGTCTCAGATGGAAAAGAAAAAACCATTGTTCCCCATTTTACATACTATGGCTACCGTTATGTAAAGGTCAGCGGTGTTTCCAACCTGTCATGCGAGGATTTTACAGCCATCGTGCTGCACAGCGATTACGAGAGCATCGGCAACGTGAAAACGGGCAATGCGCTGGTAAATCAACTGATCTCTAATGTAGAATGGGGCATGAGGGGAAACTTTCTCGATGTGCCAACCGATTGCCCGCAACGCGATGAGCGAATGGGCTGGACCGGCGATACGCAGGTCTTTTCCGCAACGGCAAGCTATCTGGCCGATTCGTTTGCCTTCTATCGGAAATATTTATACGATCTGTATCAGGAACAGCTCTTGGCTGGCGGTATGGTCCCCGAGGTCGTCCCCACATTCGGCCGAGCAAGTGTTCCTGCGCATGGGGCGATGCTGCGTGTATCATTCCGTGGAATGTATATTTGTTCAGCGGTGACAAAACGATCCTTGAAAACCAGATCGAGAGCATGAAAGCATGGGTCGATTATATCCGCAAGATTGACGGCGATCACCATGGATGGAGACAGGTTTTTCATTACGGAGACTGGCTGGCGCTTGACCGTGCCGGGGCCGTTGCAAACAGCGTTTACGGGGCGACGGACGAAGCCTACATCGCTGACATCTACTATGCGGCGAGTGCCCAGATCGTTGCCAAAGCGGCCGCAGTTCTCGGTCTGGAAGAAACAAGACAGAACTACCAGGCCATCGCCGACCGCCAGTGGCAGGTGGTGAAGGAAGAATATTTTACCGCTACCGGCAGATGTGCCGTGAAAACGCAGACAGGGCTCGTCCTTGCACTGAAATACCATTTGTCGGACAATGAACGTCTGACGGAGCAGATGCTCCGAAAACTCCTTCGGGACAACAAAAATAAGCTGAACACCGGCTTTGTGGGGACCCCGTTGTTGTGTAACGTCCTGACCGAGCATGGCATGACGGATTTGGCTTATCGGCTACTCCTGAACGAGGAGTACCCGGGCTGGCTCCACGAAGTAAAGTTAGGGGCCACAACGGTGTGGGAGCGCTGGAACTCGCTGGATGAAAACGGTCGCATTTCCAGCACCGGGATGAACAGCCTGAATCATTATTCCTATGGCGCTGTATTGGAGTGGATCTTCCGCCATGTAGCCGGGATCGATGTGACGGAGCAAGGCCCGGGCGGCAAGATGATGCGCATCAGCCCCAAGGTGGATCACAAGTTGGGCTCGGCAAGCGCGGTTTACGATTCGGCCAGCGGGTGCTATCGCTGTGGGTGGCAGATCGCAAACGGCGACCAAATCACAGTCACCGTCACCGTTCCGTTCGGTGCAAAGGCGCAGGTGATCCTTCCGTATGCGCCAGACTCCGTATACCACGATACGGATAACCCTTTGTTTGAAACGGTGGAAAACGGGATCTGCTGCGTAAAGGCCGGGCAATATACGGTCACCTACAAGGCCGCAAGCCCCTTGAAAAAAAAGCTACAGCGTAGACTCCACGCTGGAAGACTTGTTGGCTGAGCCGGCGATCAGGGCGTTCCTTTCCAATATGATGGAGGTGGATATGATCCCGGATCTTGCGTATGGGCTTACGCTGCGGCAGGCCGCAGAAGCTTTCGCGGGCGGGGTGAGCGCGGAGCAAGCACAACGTCTCAACGTATTGCTGGAAGAATTTTGAACGTTTCAGGAACACGTTCCCGACGAAGGAACGCTAATTTCTACAAGCGCAGGAGACCATTATGGAGCTTACAAGACTTAAAGCAAACAGTCAATACAGACCATGCGTGGACGAAAAGCCATATTTTTCATGGGTCCTAACCAGTGAAAAAAAGAATGTGATGCAGACTTCCTATCATATCACAGTGACAGACCCCGAAGAAGTCGTGTGGGATTCCGGAATCGTGGATAGCGACAAGAGCATTTTTGTGGAGTATGCCGGTCCCCCTCTGAAAAGTCTCTGCGAGTACCGCTGGACGGTGACTGTGACAGACAATACCGGCGACTCTGCGGTTGCTTCTTCCTCCTTTGAAACGGGATTTATGCAGAAAGAATGGTCGGCGCAATGGGTCAGGTCCCCGTTTCCGATGAAAAAAGCGAAAAAAGGAATCGGCGGGCAGAACGCGGCAGAGTATTTCCGCAAAGCATTCGTGGTCAGAGACCGCGTCAGATGGGCGCGTGTCTATGCCACCTGTCACGGGGCCTATCAGCTCAGTATAAACGGCACCCGCCCCGATGACAGAGAATTTGCACCGGAGTTTACCGTTTACTCCAAATATCTGTGTTACCAGACCTATGATATTACGCCCCTTTTACAGACAGGCGAGAATGTCATCGGGATGCTGGTGGGTGATGGCTGGTATAACTGCGCGAATTTTAAGCCGTTGAGCAGGAAATTCAAACCCGAACACGCGGTTCTGTTCCAGGTCAAAATCGAGTATGAAGATGGAACCAACGAGATGGTGGTTTCCGATGGCGGCGTAACCGTCTCCGATAGTCCGGTGCGCTCCTCTGACCTGTTTGCAGGGGAACTTTACGACGCACGGATGGAACAGGAAGGCTGGGATTGCCCGGGATTTGACGACAATTCATGGAAAGCCGGCATCCTGTCAGGCAATGATCCCGCAAATCTGGTCGCCCAGTACGGGGAGCCGGTGCGCCCGGTTCTGGAACTCCCGGCGGTTGGGCTGACGGTCAGCCCCAAGGGGGAGACGATCCTTGATTTTGGTCAAAATCTGGCCGGCGTGCTTCGTGTAAAGACTTCTCTGCCGTCCGGGGCAAAAATCGTACTGGATCATTTTGAAACGCTGGATCAGCACGGGAATTATTTCAATAATATTATGATGGCCGAAAAAACAGGCCGTACCCAGCGCGATGTTTATATTTCAAACGGAAAGGCGTCCTTCTATCAGCCGCATTTTACGTATCATGGGTTTCGCTACGTGCGCGTGAGTTGTGACGTTCCGATCCGCCCGGAAGATTTCACCGCGATTGTCCTGTCCTCCGACAACGAGGATCTCGGAACGTTTGAAACCTCCCGCAAGGACATCAATCGACTTTACGAAAACACCCGCTGGTCGCAGCGGTCCAACCTGTTCTCGATCCCTACGGACTGCCCACAGCGAGAAAAGGGTGGCTGGACCGGTGACATCCAGATTTATGCGGAAACAGCCCTGCTCAATGAAAATGTGACTCCGTTTTTAACGAGGTGGCTGCGCAACGTGACTTGTAGCCAACAAAAAAACGGCGCAGTCCCCGCCGTGGTTCCCAACACCGGCATTTATGAGTTCTTTGAACGAGTGAACCGTATTGCGTGCCGCAATTTTTCGCCGGTCGGAGAGGCGGGATGGGGCGATGCTGCCTGCATCGTACCGTGGAGTATGTACCAAATGACAGGAAACGTCAGGATTCTCCGGGAACAGTATGACACGATGAAACGCTGGTGTGACTATATCATCACGACAGCGAAAAAGCGCCGCGGGAAAATGAAACTTCCCAAAGAGATCGATCAGTATCTTTGGAATACCGGGCACCAATATGGAGAGTGGCTGATCCCCAGCCAGACGGTAGACGGAGTCGACCGCACCAATGCAAACCATATTGATACGGCAGCGTACTGTGCGCCGATTTTTGGATGGAATTCCTGCAAGATCATAGCAGATACAGCAGCGCTTCTTGGGCACAAGGCGGATGAACGATATTACAGGGGGATTGCCTCCAAAATGAAGACCGCCATCCAAAAAGGTCTGATCGCCGAGGACGGAAAAAATGCCGTTTGACATGATGGGCGGCTATGTACTGGCGATTGCCTTTGACCTTGTGCCCGAAAGCAGGAAAAAAGAGCATGGCAGGGCATCTGATTCGCAAGATCGAAGAAAACGGGGGCTGCCTTGACACTGGGTTTTCTTGCGACGCCGTATCTGCTGGATGCGATTTGTAAGACCGGCAGGGTCGATCAGGCATATCAACTTTTGCTCCAGACCAAGTGCCCGTCATGGCTCTATGAGGTGAAGCAAGGGGCGACAACGATTTGGGAAAACTACATCGCTTACAAGGAAGATGGGACCCCTGTTATGACAAGCCTGAACCATTATGCCTTTGGCTGTGTGGACGACTGGATGTTCCGTAAGATCAGCGGCATTCAGCCAGCGGCACCCGGCTTTAAGGAAATCGTGATCGCACCGGAGTTGAATGACGCATTCACCAATGCAAAACGCGCCTATATGAGCGAATACGGGAAAATTGCAACTGCATGGGATCTCAAAGATGGCAAGTTCCATATAGAAGTGGATATCCCCTGCAACACTACGGCAGTGGTAAACCTGCCAGACGGAAGTTCGTACAAGATCGGAAGTGGTCCCTATACGTTTGATTGCGATGTAAAGCAGTAATTCCGGGCAAAAACGTCAGATCAGCGGGCGGCACCGCGATGGAACGCCCCATTTTCCAACACACGGAAAGGAAGGATAACATAATGGAAAACACTGTTACCAAAAGGGAAAAATTCAGCTACGGTATGTATTTTATGGGCCAGAACGTATTCTACGGCCTGATTGGATACATGACCACTTATTTCACGGATATCGGCATCACGGCGGCTTTGGTTGCGGTCGTGGCACTGATCACAAAAGTATGGGATGCCATCAACGATCCCATCTTCGGCATGATCATGGATAAGGTGCATTTTAAGAAAGGAAAATTTCTCCCCTGGCTCCGAATTTCTGTCATCGCGATCCCGGTCTCTACCATCCTCACACAAAATCATCTAAAACTAAGGAAAGCACACGCGATACTAATCCATCTGATTTTTTCAGCGGATTTGGTCGTGTGTGCTTTTCTTGGTATATGATTTTATGGATGGTTATGGAACGCGGTGATACCTTTTATTTGGCTTTTCTCCATTTTCTTTTCGGTTCGCGCTTCCCGGCCATATCGGAGGAAGCGGGCCATTGGAGCAACCATTCGAGATACTCGGATTTTTGTGATAGTGCCGGAGGCAAGTTCCTGCTTTCGGGTAAGCCACTCCTTCATGAGGTCATTAAAGAGTGGTACATTCACCCACAGTACGGTT
>ENA-OQDT01001572-OQDT01001572.1-human-gut-metagenome-genome-assembly--contig:-NODE-1572-length-13049-cov-3.101532_pt1 | contig 13049 bp, 10 predicted proteins | sample MGYA00242786_ERZ504617 | MGnify/ENA primary metagenome ERZ504617 (study PRJEB26092, sample SAMD00036337) | human gut metagenome | host: Homo sapiens | study: EMG produced TPA metagenomics assembly of...
GTAATCTAATATCTGCGCAGGCAACACGAGGCTGGCTAGCATGTTCAAATAATCGTTTTTCATAATGCGAAGTAAGCAATACTTCACGAGTATAAAAAATAATCCCCGCTAAAAATCTACTGAGCCGAAAACATCACTAATTAAAAAATATGCCTTTTTCTCTTTTAGAAGTTATTCCGTCCGGTATCCCACCAAAGACGTGTACCGCCGTTGTCTGCACCGCCCAGCTTGCTGACTAAGGCGTCATACAATGCTTTATTGTCCGTCTTGTAATCTTGGTTGAAGAATACACGGCGAATCATATCGTCGGTACTGATGGTATTGCCGCTGTTGTTCACCGCAACCTTGATGAGCCGCGGATAACCGGTACGGCGTTGCTCTGCCCATGCTTCACAACCTTCCGGATAGAGGGCTAGCCACTTCTGGGTGATGATTCTCTCCAGCTTTTCTTCCTTATCGGCTGTATTGTCCCATTTCGGAGTGATTGTCGAAGGTGCATCCGCATTGAATTTAGCATCGAATACATCTACGTAGGCAGCCGGGATATTGTCACTTTCCAGATAATCGCTGACGCCATTGGCATCCCATTGTGCAAAGGATACGGTGACACCTTGTTTATAACAGTTTTCCACGTCATCGCCGGTGTTATATCTTAAAGCCGCTTCTGCGCGCAGGAACCATACTTCGGCTGCACTCATGACAATGATTTTACTGGCAGTCGTAATGGTAGTCTGCGAGTGTGTGGAGTAGCGGTTGTCAGCTACGCCTGTGCCTTGACGGACACCTTTGTATTCATCTTCAATGCTGCTCAGTTGTTTTACTCCGGCAACTTCTTTGTTAATGTTGCCGTCTTTATCTCTGCCGTCTTGTGCCGGGTTGAAGTAGGATTTAAGGCGAGGATCGTTGTAGCCTTTCAGGAAAGACTCCAAGCTTGCGTTCATATACACTTCGCTCCAGCCGGCAACACCACCCAGCGGGTTGCGGATGCCATATTCGCCTACCGTTTCGTTGGCTGTTTCCAGTACGCCGCCGTTGGCAGCATCCAAAGCTGCTTTGGCTTGTTTTTCGGCAAGTTCGGGAGCTACGTTAGATACACGCATGGCCAGACGCAAGCGGAGAGAGTTGGCGAATTTCAACCATTGTGCGGGAGTGCGTTTGCCTTCAGGCATCATGAAGTCGGCGCTTTCAAAGGATACGCCGCCTTTATAATCTTTCAGTATGTTCACGGCTGTTTCCAGGTCTTCAAAGAAACGCTTGTAGACTTCTTCCTGTGACTGCGGTTTCTGGTCGGCTGTTCCGAGTCCGTCGTAAAGGATAGGGCCGTAATAATCGCTCACACGATGAAGGGTAGCTACTTTCAGAATCTTGGTGATGGCATGGTAAAGAGGCCATTCCTTTTCTGTATTCAGCGCTTCCGCATCGGCGATGGAAGGCATGACGTATCCGTAGGTGTATACCCACATGGCACTTGTCCAGCCGTTGTTCAGATTATAGGTGGAGTTGTTGGCATTGAACGAACCGTTCATGTCGTGGAAGTATCCGCAGAACATGTCCGCCACTAAGTTCTGTATGACCTGGTATTGCCAGTCCGTACCGTCCACTCCGGTCTGGTAGATGATACCCTTTTGAATGGTGGCGAAAGGTACGAGGTTGGTCTGGTTATCGTATTTCTGTAATTCTTCTGTATAAGCTCCGTCGGTACTGTTGAAGTCGGCAAAGTTGTCGGTACAGGATGAAAAACTCAGGAGACCGCCAAGGAGCAATGCGGTTGTATATTTTATCTTATTCATATCGTTCGGGTATTTAGAAAGTAAATTTAATGTTGAATCCTATGTTTCTTGTTGAAGGCATACCGAAGGTGTCCAAACCTTGGTTGTCATTGCCTACCGACATTGTGGCATCCGGATCGAACGGTGCATCTTTGTAGATGAAGAACAGGTTGCGTGCCACCAGCGACAAGTCTATTCCTTTGATGAATCCGGTCTTTTCAAGCATTTGCTGCGGGAAGGAGTAACCCAAGGATACTTCGCGCAAGCGGATGTTTGTTCCGTCATAGCGGTAGAATTCCGTTGTCCCGTTGCCGCGGTCGCTACCATTTGATAGAATTTCTGTACATCATTAATCTTTTGTCCTTCCAGCATATAGTAGCCTGCGTTGCGGGCATCACCGGTTGCCTTGCTCACACCGGCATAGTCCAGTCCGGCTTGCGTCAGCGAAATTACGTCGCCGCCTACGCGTGCGTCAATCAGGAAGTAAAGCGAGAAACCTTTGTATGTCACGGTATTGCTCCAGCCCAGTGTCCAGTCGGGATTGAAGTTGCCTATCTTGGCGGCTTTGTCGGTTGTAACCTGGGGCAGACCGGCTTTTGCGTTGGGGTTACCGTCTTTGTCTGTTGCCGGTTCCAGCAGGATTTTACCGTTTGCATCGCGTACAAATACGTTGCCGTAGATGTCGCCCAGCGAACCGCCTTCTACAACCATCATTTTATAGGGCATGCTTACATTGCCCGAAGCGTATTGGAAGTTGGGTGTGCCGCCCAAGGATACAATCTTGTTCTTGTTGGTAGCAAAGTTGAACTGGGTTTTCCAGCGGAAATTATCGTTCATCAGCGGCGTAGCGCCTAACGTGATTTCAACACCCGTATTGCGTATCTTACCTGCGTTTATCCAACGGTAAGGACGTTGTTCGGCGGTAGTGTTTACGCGGATCAGTTGGTTTTTGGTATCCGTGCGGTAGAATGTGAAGTCGAAATCCAGACGGCTGTTGAAGAACTTCCACTCAGTACCTACTTCGATGGAGTTGCTGATTTCCGGTTTCAAATCTTCTGCAAAGTAGTAGTCAATGGGTTTCACTACGCCGCCTGCCGTGATGGTCTGCGCCGGGCTGGTGATGCCGATGGGAAGGTCGTTGCCGACTTGTGCCCAGGAAGCGCGAACCTTGCCGAAGCTTATCCATCCGGGCAGGTTGAGAGTTTTGTTGAGAATCCATGAGAGACCTACCGACGGATAGAAAAAGCCGGAGTTCTCGCTTTTGGTGTTGGCAAGTGTGGAAGACCAGTCGTTACGTGCGGTTACATCCAGATAGATACTCTCTTTCCAACCGAGCTGTGCGGTTGCGAATGCAGACTGGATGGTACGTCTTTGGTTGGCTGTTTCATCAATGTATGAAGTACCTGCACCGCTGAGGTTCATGTTGGGAACTGTGAACACATTAGCCTTGTACAAGCCGGATTTACCGGAGTCGAGACTTAAGGAGTTGACTTTGGTGGTATTGATACTGCTGCCTATGGCGGCATTCAGGCTCCAGTCGTTCCATGTTTTGTTGAACATGGCCATAAAATCACCGTAAACTATGAAGTCCTGACGGTTCATTTTGATATAGCGGCCGTTCTGGTGGGCTACATCGGCCGTTGTTCCGGCATACATTTTCTGCTCGTAATTGTCATTGATATAGTCTACATTACCGCGTGCCTGAACGCTGAACCAGTCGTTTATCTTCAAGTTGGCGCTTAAGGAAGCTAAGGTACGGAAGCGTTTGTCGTTGCTGGTCACTCTGTTCGTCAGCCAATAGGGGTTCTGACTGAATCCGCTGATGTCCGTATACCAGTTCTGCAATGGCATGGATCTGTTTTCATCGTATTTTTCGAATCCGTTGTTATCGCGATAGACACTGAGGTCTTCACCGCGCGGGAAGGTGTACAGACCTACCAGCGGGTTCATGTAGTAGCCGCCGGAGGTAGGGCGATTCTTGATTTTCTGGGTCATCAGGTTTACATTGGCATCCAATGTGAGGCGGTCGTTGAACAAAGAGGCTGTTTCACGGAAAGTGATATTATGCTTTTGCAGCTTGTTCACATCGACAATACCTTTGGCGGTGGTGTTGGCATAAGAGAAGTAGGTCTGCATTTTCTCTTTACCCGTCATGATGGATAGTGAATTGGTTGCAGTAACTCCGTTGCTGAAATAGTCGCCCACGTTATCGTAAGCTTTGATGGGTGTGGAGTTTGCATTTTCCGGAACCGTCCCCCAGCTTGTAGCTCCGCTTGCACCGTATTTGTCTTGGAATTCGGGCAGGCAAATGGCGTGGTCTATGGTCAGGTTGGAGTTGAATACGATACGTTGCATACCGGCTTTACCCTTCTTGGTGGTAATCAGGATTACGCCGTTGGCAGCTTGTGAGCCGTAGAGGGCTGCTGCGGAAGCACCTTTCAGTATGCTCATGCTTTCAATGTCGTCCGGATTCAAGTTGGAGATACCGTCGCCCGAGTCACGGTTGCCGGCATCGTTGTTACCGCCCATGGCGGAGAATGCCTGCTCGGCTACGTTGTTCAGCATAGGCACACCGTCGATAACATATAACGGTTGGTTGTTTCCATCAGCATTGGCAGAACGGATACCGCGGATGGATACTTTGGCTGAGCCGCCCAGACCGGAGGAGTTACGGGTGATGGATACGCCTGCTGTCTTACCGGCAAGGGCGTTAATCATATTAGGGTCTTTGGCGCGGGTCAGTTCATCGCCGCCCACCTGTTGGGTAGAGTAGGTGAGAGAGGCCTCTTTTTTCTTGATGCCCATAGCTGTTACGACAACGGTTTCCAATGCCAGCGCTTCTTCTTTCATTTGGATTTTTAGCGATGTACGGCCGTTGAGCGTAACGTTTATAGGTTCATAGCCTATGTAGGAAATGACTAAAGTGGCATTGGCAGGTGCGTTGAGGGTGAACTCTCCGTCCAGGTTGGTGATGATGCCGTTGGTCGTACCCTTTTCCAATACATTTGCACCGATAATCGGTTCGCCCTTGGAATCGGTAACGACACCCTTTACAGTGACTCTTTCCTGTTGTGTTCCGGCTACGTTTTCGATGCTTTCACCTCTTTTGGTCAGAACTATATTTTTGCCTTCCATTACATATCTGATGTTTGTTCCGGCAAATATTTCATCCAGAAGTTCGGCTACGGCTTTGTTTTTCGCATCTACATTAACAGTGCGCCGTACATCGACACTCTTTTTGTTGTATACAAACAGATAGTCTGTCTGGGATTCAAATTGGGAAAGTATTTGCCCTACTCTCAGCTGAGAATCGGGGATACTTACTTTGGCGTTCTGAGAGTAGCTATTCCCGCAGTATGCTTGGAATGTTACAAACAGAAGAAGGAATAGTGTGGTCTTCATAGTACGCAATAATTGCTTGTTTTCAAAACTTTTTGGACAAAAAAGTCCATTCAAAGAAATTTTTCTCATATCTTTGTCACTGTGTTAAGTTAATAAATTGATTAAGGTCGATTTTTGACTGTTTCGGATCGGAAAGTATGGGGGTACTTTCCGATCTTTTTTTATCAAAAAAGGGAAGTAATTCTTAGGACTGTTGCTTTATGGTTTCATGCTGTTCGGTTTTAAGGGGTTAGTACTAAATTTAAAGGTTTTGTTTATTCATATATGATTATCGAATCTTTGTTTTCATTGATGCGGAACTTGAACGGATGCTCTTTGGAGATGGCTCTCAAGATGTGCTCTATGCCATCCTGTTCCCTGAATTTGCCGGTCAGGCCTTCGTGGGTCAGTAGTCTGGGGCTGGTGACGGTTATCTTTACGTTGTAGTATTTTTCAAGCTTGTCCAGGATGCCGCTGAAGGGTACATCATCAAAACAGTATAATCCCTCTTTCCAGCGGAGATATTCGTACGAGGGGAGGATGGTTTTCTTGCAGCGTCCGTCATAATTGGCAAAAAACTCATCCTTTTGAAGGCGGGTAATCACTTGGTTGTTACAGCTTGGGTAGATGTCTACGATACCCTCCACCAATGTTGTTTCGAACTCTTTGCTGCCTTTGTATGCGCAGACGTTAAAGCTGGTTCCGACCACTCTTACCTTGTGCATTTCCGTATGTACATAGAACGGTAATTTTTTGTTTTTGGCAACTTCAAAATATGCTTCGCCGTCTAACTCGACGTTGCGGTCATTGCGACCGAAGTCGGAAGCATATGTAAGCGTGGATTGGGCATTGAGCCATACGCGTGTACCGTCGGCAAGCGTAATTTGGGCGCGTTGCCCGGCAGGAACAGTAATGGTTTGAGGCTGTGCATCCTTATTATATATATAATTTGTGGTCATGTAGTAACCTGATACGGCAATGATGACTGCCGCTGCAATACGCGCCGCCCAGCGGAGCATTGGCATGAGTCGTATTGCTTTTTTCTTATTGTCTTGTTTTGTGGAAAACAGGGATACGTCGAACAGCATACGTTCTTTCAGGTAGGCTTCCCGGTTTTCTTCAGAAGCTTCAACCCAGTCCAGAATCTGTTTCTCTTCTTCAATGGATGCTGTTCCTTTAAAATATTTGTATAGTAATTCCTGGTTCATCATAAATAGAGTTGCTTGGTTAAAGAGAGGGACTTTACCGCCTTTCTGTATATATAACCGGCGAAGTGTGGACAACCCTATCAAAAAAGGAAACTTTTTCTGAAAAAATACTTTTATTGCTCAGAGAAGTATGGAAGCCAGGTAATCTTTCAACTCCAATCGCAGTATGCGGAGGGCTTTGGTGATATGCGCTTCTACGGTTTTCAGTGAAACATGCAGTTGCTCGGCAATTTGTTTGTTGGGGAGATTCTGGTAACGGCTCAGCATGAAAATAGTCCGGCTTTGTTGTGGCATTTGCTCTAAGGCCTTGTGAACGATATGCTGTATTTCGTTGTCGAATATCTGCTCGGGTTCGCAAGCTTTTAAGGTGGATATACGCAAGTTGAGCTCCCGCTGGTTATGGCTGTTTAGTCAATTTTTGTAAGAAGAGGGTTGAGCCCTCTTTTTTTATAGTATAAAATAAAGATAATGAAGTCGAAGGAGAAAATGATGTTAACCATTCGTCCAGCCAACTTGGCTGATGCACAAGCTATTCAGGTCATCTATGCACCCTATGTTGAGAAGACGGCCATTACCTTTGAATATGAAGTTCCCAGTGTTCAAGAATTTGAGAATCGTATCAATAAAACCCTTGAAACTTACCCTTATCTGGTCGCTGAAGAGGATGGACAAGTTCTCGGATATGCCTATGCTTCAACCTACTATGCCCGGACAGCTTATAATTGGACAACTGAATTGTCCATCTATTTGCATGAAGATGCCCGTGGTCGAGGTCTGGGAAGTCAGCTCTATGATGCTCTTGAAGAGGAACTTGAACAACGGGGCTTTTTGCGATTCTTAGCCTGTATTGCTGTTCCGAACGAGGCTAGCATTGCTATGCATGAAAAACGTGGTTATGTCCAAGTTGCTCATTTTCCAAAAGTGGGCTACAAGTTTGAGCAATGGCATGATATTGTCTGGATGCAAAAGACCTTAGATGGTTCTGTCAGGAAAATACGGTAGGAGGCTAGAAATGTCTAGTCAAAGTCGACAAATTGATTGTGTCATTTGCCCACGCCAGAATGATACTAATAATTGAAAAATCGTAGAAAAAGCTCTGAACTGTGAGCTAATTTCTTTGTACTAAAGGAGCCTATATGTCCCAAGAAATAAGTGCCCGGCTATTGCCTCAGAAGCCGTCTAAATGGGCTAAAATTCTACTTAATCGTAAGGTACCTATTTTCCTGTTTTTCTTACTAGAATTGGCCTTTCTTGTCTTTTCATATATTTAGCCTACAAGAGCATTTCCCATCCATTATCTTATGGGAACGACTTATTGATGTGTTTTTATCCTTTTTTATATTTTGCTCAATCGTTCCATGGACTCCCGTTCCAAACTTTCTTGGTTGATCATCATTGCCCTCTTTCCCATTTTTGGGACCGCCTTGCTCTATTTTTTCGCTAGCTGATTTTGGTGTCAGACGTTTGAAAAATGCGTCTTGTGGAAGCTACTCAGCAAACTTCCGACTATTTGGCTACCGAGCCTAAGAGGTTGAGGACTATCTGCCTCATAGCGATAGGCAATCTGCAAAGACTGGCTTATTTTCTGGAGCATAGTCCTGCTCATTTTCCAATTTATAGAGATACTAAAGTGACTTATTTCCAACTTGGAGATGATATGCTTCCGGCCTTGTTGGAGGATCTGAAAAAGGCAGAGCGTTATATCTTTATGGAGTATTTCATCATTGATGAAGGCATCATGTGGGGAGAGATATTAGCCATCTTGGAGGAGAAGGCTAAGGCAGGACTGGACGTTCGTGTTATGTTTGATGGGATGAATGAGATGACCACCTTATCCTACGATTATATCGAGAGGTTACACAAGGTTGGGATCAAAGCTCAGGCCTTCTCACCAGTCAAGCCCATTCTATCAACCTATTACAATTACCGAGACCATCGAAAGATTACAGTGATTGATGGTCAAGTTGCTTATACTGGTGGCGTTAATATCGCTGATGAGTATGTCAATAAACGAGAACGCTTTGGTCATTGGAAGGACACGGCCCTTCGCTTAGATGGTTCAGCAGTTCAAACGCTAAAAGCTCTCTTTTTGACCATGTGGACAGTGACTGGAATAGAAGATAAAACGGATATGGAGCACTATTTACAAGAAAAACCTCAAAAAAGGAAGAGTTCGGGCTTTGTACTCCCTTATGGCAATTCACCGCTGACCTACCACAAGGTTGCCGAAAAATGTTTATTTACATCTTCTAAATACATCAACTAATTATGTCTATATCATGACGCCTTATTTGATTTTGGATGACGAATTGGTTCGGGCCATGACCTTTGCGGCCAGACGAGGTGTGGATGTTCGTATCATTATGCCAGGAATTCCAGATAAACAGTATGCCTTTGATATTGCGACGACCTATTTTAAAGTCCTCTTGGATGCTGGCGTCCGTATTTTCCGCTATACCCCAGGCTTTGTCCATGCTAAAGTTTATGTTTCTGATGGTCAACAAGCTGTTGTAGGAACCATTAATACAGACTATCGAAGTCTCTATCAAAATTTTGAAGACGGGGTTTATCTCTACAAAAATCTGGAAGTGATTAAGATTGAACAAGATTTTGAGAAAACCCAGGCTCTCTCAGAGGAAGTCACTCTGGAAAGTTTGTCTAAAATGCCTATGGCTCATCGTCTAGGTGGCTATCTCTTTTCTTTGATTGGACCTTTGATGTAAAAAAGAGGAATCATATGGATACAAAAATTCTTTTGAAATTGTTAGAAGACCAAGCTGATCCAGCGAAAGTCTCAGCAATGGAAGCTTATATGAAAAATAAATTCAGCTTTCTTGGCGTTCAAAAACCAATTCTCAAAAAGATTGAAAGAGAAGTTTTTTTAAGCCTTTCATAAAGGATCCAATTGATTGGACTTTTGTGGAAGAGTGTTGGCAGCAACCTTACCGTGAGTTTCAATATATTGCTATGGATTATCTGGATAAAAAGAAGAAGGAGCTTAGACCTGAAGATTTTCCAAAGCTAAAGGAATTGGTTCAAACCAAATCATGGTGGGACAGTATAGATCAATTGGACCTTATCATTGGAAAGATTACTTTTCACTATCCAGAAACCAAGAATATCATGCGTCAAGGAGTCTGATGAGGATTTTTTGGTTGAGACGTATTGCCATTGACCACCAGCTTATACGTAAAGAATTGACAGATACAGACCTTTTAGCTGAGGTTATTTGTAATAACTTTGGACAGACTGAGTTTTCATTAACAAGGCTATCGGTTGGAGCTTGCGCAATTATTCAAAGGTAAATCCTGATTGGGTCCGTGATTTATTGATCACCATGCTGGTCAAATGGCATCTCTTAGTATTAGGGAAGCAAGAAAGTATTTGTAGAACTCAACCGCTTGACTCTGTTACCTATTATGTTAGAATAGGAGTATGCGATGAGTCGATTGGCTCTTTAGAGCCTTTTGCGCTGAGGAGGTCAACATTAAATTGTAACGCAGGAGCGGACCTTGAGTAGTTGTGTGAACCTGCTACTCTCATCGAAAGATGCCTCTTATCCCTTGCCGTTTGGTAGGGGATTTTTCTGTTATTCTTGCTCTTTTAACCCTTTTCAACTGGGCTTAAACATAGTATAATAGATTCATTAAACTAAATTGATAGAAAATTCCGAAAGAGGTTTAACTATGGGATACACAGTTGCTGTTGTCGGTGCTACAGGTGCCGTTGGTGCTCAAATGATCAAAATGTTGGAAGAATCAACACTTCCAATCGATAAAATTCGCTACCTTGCGTCTGCACGTTCTGCAGGGAAAGTTTTGCAATTTAAAGGACAAGATGTGACCATCGAAGAAACGACTGAAGACGCATTTGAAGGTGTAGATATTGCACTTTTCTCAGCTGGTGGATCTACCTCTGCTAAATATGCACCATACGCCGTTAAAGCTGGTGCAGTAGTCGTTGATAATACATCATACTTCCGTCAAAACCCAGATGTACCATTGGTTGTACCTGAGGTCAATGCACATGCGCTTGATGCTCACAACGGTATTATCGCTTGCCCTAACTGTTCAACGATTCAAATGATGGTTGCTCTTGAGCCAGTTCGTCAAAAATGGGGCTTGGACCGTATCATCGTGTCAACTTACCAAGCCGTATCAGGTGCTGGTATGGGAGCAATCCTTGAAACACAACGTGAGTTGAAAGAAGTTTTGAATGACGGTGTTAACCCACGTGATGTTAAAGCTGAAATCTTGCCATGTGGTGGCGATAAGAAACACTTCCCAATCGCCTTCAACGCCTTGGCTCAAATTGACGTCTTCACTGAAAATGACTACACTTACGAAGAAATGAAGATGACAAACGAAACTAAGAAAATCATGGAAGACGATAGCATTGCTGTATCAGCAACATGTGTGCGTATTCCAGTCTTGTCAGCTCACTCAGAGTCAGTCTACATTGAAACAAAAGAAGTGGCACCAATTGACGAAGTGAAAGCTGCTATTGCAGAATTCCCAGGTGCAGTCCTTGAAGACGACGTTGCTAACCAAGTCTACCCACAAGCCGTTAATGCTGTAGGTTCACGTGATACATTTGTCGGACGTATCCGTAAAGACTTGGATGCTGAAAAAGGTATCCACATGTGGGTTGTTTCAGATAACCTCCTTAAAGGTGCCGCTTGGAACTCAGTCCAAATCGCAGAAACACTCCACGAACGTGGTTTGGTTCGCCCAACTTCAGAATTGAAATTTGAATTGAAATAGGGAGCAAAACAGAAATCAGTAACTCGAAGAGTTTGATTTCTCCTTCGCTTTTATAATTTAAGGCTCAGGCTATAAAAGTCCACCGGACTTTTATACTCCCCCCGCACAGTTGATTAGGAAGTACGAATGTTGCAAGCATGAGTAGTTCCAATCAACCACTGCGTTATGATTTAGGAATCAGTAAGGATTTAGTGTTGTATTTGAATACTAAAATCAAGTTGAATCCTATAAAGCAGAGAGACTTCTCTCTGTTTTTTTTGTGTTTTGACTATCATATTGAAACAGTCAGTCCTCCCGTTTTCAGAAAATTGTTAACTTATCTGTCTGTCTGGTCAAAATTATGGTAAAATGGAAAGGATTAGAAAACGGTTGAAGGAGAATATTATGTCAATTGATCAATTAAGAGATGTCAAACTGATCACAGCCCTTATTACACCTTTCCACGAAGATGGCTCTATCAATTACGATGCGCTTCCAGAATTGATTGAGCATCTTTTGGCTCACCATACAGAAGCTCTTCTTTTGGCGGGGACAACAGCTGAAAGTCCAACACTTACTCACGATGAGGAGTTGGAACTCTTTGCGGCTGTTCAGAAAATTGTTAATGGACGTGTGCCATTGATTGCTGGTGTCGGTACCAACGATACACGCGACTCTATCGAGTTTGCTAAGGAAGTTGCCAAATTTGGTGGTTTCGCAGCAGGTCTTGCTATCGTGCCATACTACAACAAGCCATCACAAGAAGGTATGTACCAACACTTCAAAGCCATTGCGGATGCTTCTGATTTGCCAATTATCATCTACAATATTCCTGGTCGTGTGGTTGTTGAAATGGCTCCTGATACCATGCTTCGTTTGGCTGAACATCCAAATATCATTGGTGTTAAAGAATGTACCAGCCTTGCAAATATGGCCTACCTTATCGAGCACAAACCTGAAGATTTCTTGGTTTATACCGGTGAAGATGGGGATGCCTTCCACGCTATGAACCTTGGAGCTAACGGTGTCATCTCAGTAGCCTCTCATACAAACGGTGATGAGATGCATGCCATGCTTGAAGCTATTGAAAATAGTGACCTCAAGACAGCAGCAGCTATCCAACGTAAATTCATTCCTAAAGTTAACGCTCTCTTCTCAGTACCAAGCCCTGCACCTGTTAAAGCTGTTCTTAATCATCTTGGTTTCGAAGTTGGACCACTTCGTTTGCCATTGGTTGCATGTACTTCAGAAGAAGCCAAACGTATCATCAAGGTTGTCCTTGAAGAAGATGTCGAAGCAACACGTGAGACAGTTACAGGTGTCGTTCGTCCAGATTATTAAGAAAATGAAGTTGAGCAGCTTGCTCAGCTTTTTTAGTTGAATAGGTTAAATCTCACAAATTCAGCGGATATAGGGTCTAAAAGCAGTTTTCTATCATGAAAATTGGCATTTTTTTGATATAATTATAGTTAGTGTGTTTAAAAAGAAAGGATGTTTTATGAATCAACTTGAACAAAAACTTGAACAGGACTTTGGTATTGTTTTTAGCCAAAAAGACCTTTTAGAAACTGCATTTACACATACCTCATATGCCAATGAGCACCGCCTCCTAAACATTTCACATAATGAACGTTTGGAATTTTTAGGAGACGCGGCTCTGCAATTAGTCATTTCTGTTTACCTTTACAATCGTTACCCTAACAAACCGGAGGGGGAAATGTCTAAGATGCGTAGTACTATCGTTCGTGAAGAGAGCTTAGCCGGATTTACAAAGGCTTGCGGATTCGAGCAGTATATTCGTCTTGGTAAAGGTGAAGAAAAATCTGGTGGTCGTGAGCGTGCTACCATTCTCGGTGATCTCTGGGAAGCCTTCCTTGGAGCTCTCTATCTGGATCAAGGTTTGCCTGCTGTTGAGAAATTTTTGAAAGTGGCTCTTTTTTATAGTCCAC
>ENA-OQDT01001573-OQDT01001573.1-human-gut-metagenome-genome-assembly--contig:-NODE-1573-length-13046-cov-12.986454_pt1 | contig 13046 bp, 13 predicted proteins | sample MGYA00242786_ERZ504617 | MGnify/ENA primary metagenome ERZ504617 (study PRJEB26092, sample SAMD00036337) | human gut metagenome | host: Homo sapiens | study: EMG produced TPA metagenomics assembly of...
GAGAAAGGAACACTTTGCCGCCGTTGGCAAGAGGAGAACATTCGCCCTATCTGTCCAACGAAGGACAAAGACAAATATTGTGGCCAATCTTACACCAAAAGCAAAAGCCGTCATCCGCAGGGATTTCCTGATTGAGAATTTCAAGAACGCATACGGAAGCAACGCCATAGCCGACATGTTGCTTGAATTTGCAGGAAAACACATGCCGGAAAAGACTTGCCGAACATCGAGAACGGACATAATGAAGTTTACGAAAAAAAGACATCAGCGCATCGAAGAAAAGAAAGCCGTCCTTTTGGTGCAGGAACAGGCCAAACAGGAAGCAGAGCAGACTGAAGCCGATGCCGACAACGAAAAACAACCTCAATCCCAAGAGGTTGCTGCTTGACCATAATTCATAGTTGATTTCAGATGCAGGGCGGAGAAATCCGTCCTGCTTTTCTGTTGAGTGCCGGAGGCAGACCGGCGCCGCCTGACCTTTTTATACACCTCCCTGTCTTTCGGCAGTCTCCGTCTGCTGAAACAGTACGGACCTCAAACAAGGACTTGCTGCACAGCCTCTAATCTTAGGGCTTATGAAAATAAAGGCAGCACAGGCTTATTGTATCCTTGATACGGTAGGTTCGGCTATTCTTACCAAATCGGGCGACATTTCCGTTGCCTATCTGATGGAGCTTCCCGAAGCCTATTCTCTTGATACTTCGGATATAGAGCAGAGGCATAACGAGTTTTTCAGGGCGTTTCAGTATGTGCGTAACGGTTTTATCCATAAACAGGATATTTTCTTGCGCCGCAAATTCAGGTCTGAATATGTGATCGGTGGCGACAGCTATATACAGAGGGCTGAACGTGCCTATTTTGACGGTCGGGAGTATCTGCATCATTTTTGCATACTCTCCTTTACGATTTCTTCTCTCTCCAGTCTGGAGAAGGCTTATCAGGCTAACCCGGCGGCTTACCGTGAGAAGCTGACAAAAGCCGACAGAGACAGGCTTTCAGAATTTCTTGAAGCGGTGGAGAGTGCGGTTTCCATCATTCGCAATATCAGAGGCACACAGATAAGACCTTTGAATATGGCAGAGATAAAACAACACGTTTTCCGTTATGTGAACGGATTCCATGATGATGAAGGGCTGAGAGATATTCAGTGTGCCGATATGATTCGTATCGGACAGAAAAAGGGGGTGTTCTTTTCCGTTTGTGATGAACGCTATCTGCCTGACCGTATGAAAACATACGTTTCAGACAGTACGTTACAGGAGGCTAACAGCAGTCTGTATATGTCTATGCTTGAAAAGCTGGGCGTTCATCTTCCATGCTCCCATGTCGTCAATCAGATATGGCGGTTTGCCGGAAGCAGCTACCGTGATGAACTCTCCGAAAGGGTTAGGCTGTTCGGCAGGTATCGTGAGTTTGACAAGACGATAAAAAACCGCTATGAGGGGCTGGCAGCCTATGAGCAGGAGATTATCAACGAAGAGAATGTTTTATGCAAGACACATTTCAATATCATGCTGCTTGAAGACGAAGAAGCGGTTCTTGACCGCTGCATCGAGCAGGTGAAGATGATATTCACCAATGCCGGGTTTAAATATTATGTGCCTTCTTACGAAGGGCTTTATAATATCTTTGTTGGTTCGGTTCTGGGGCGTGAAGCCTGTCTGGATTCTGATTACCTTTTCCTCTCAGACCTTCATTCTTCGCTTTGCATGAGTATCAACTATTCCACGTTCAAGAATGACAGGGAGGGTATTCTCTTTAATGAACGGCTGTACCAGACCCCGGTCAGAAAAGACATCTGGGACGCAGCGAAGAAGCGTATTCCGGCACGCAATATGATTGTGGCGGCAAGTACGGGAGGCGGTAAGTCGGTGGTGTCGCTCAATATCATACAGCAGTGCATCGAACAGAACTACAAGCTGATTGTCGTAGAATTTGGTAAAAGTTTTTACCAGCTTTCACAGCTTTATAAAGATAAGTCGCTGCATATTGATTATGACGGCACTTCTCCGCTGGGTATAAATCCTTTCTATACCGCCGGAGCGCAGCCCGACAACGAGAAGATAAAGACGCTTGTCAATCTGGTACTGAAGTTCTGGCGTACCAAAAGCATTATGGAAGACACAAAACAGGTCGTTTCACTTACAAAGATTATCCGTCAGTATTACGAGGATAAGACAGACGGCCACTCTTTCCCTGATTTCTACGAATATGTGCGCCAGCAGGGGCACAGCCTGTATGACAGGCTGAATATCCTTCCTGAATATTTCGATATAGACAGCTTTCTCCATGTATGCTCCGAGTTCATGCCGGGAGGCTTCTATGAGAATGTTTGCCGACACTCTCCGCTGGAGAACGATATGCAGAACCGTGACTTTATCGTATTTGAGCTGACGAAGATAAAGAAAGACCCTTTCCTTATCTCCGTGATTATGACGATTCTGTTTGATACGATAGAGAACAAGATTCTTTCCGACAGGTCGGTACGGGGTATGCTTATCTTTGACGAGTATGCCGAAAGTCAGTCCATTAAGGACACGTTTTCGGGTGCTGACATTCATTCTACGGTGGCGTTCTGTTACCAGAAGCTCCGTAAGGAGAACGGGGCGGTGGGTACGATTGTGCAGTCTATGGCGCAGCTTCCCGACAATGAATATACAAAGGGTATCATCGCCAATACGCAGCTTCTTTATGTGCTTCCGGCCAATGAGGTGGTCTATGACCAGACCATCGAGGCGTTCCACATAAAGAACCCCAGCCACATTAACCTGATGAAGTCCATACGCAACGATTTTACGGCGGCAAGACCTTATTCTGAAATCTTTCTCCGTTTCATGGATAATTACGCTACGGTGGTGCGGCTGGAGCTTTCACCCGAAAAGCTGCTGGCGTTCCAGACTGACGGCGAGAAGTGGAACAGGTTACAGGAGATTTACAATGAAGTCGGAAGCCTTGAAACGGCTATCGAACAGTATAAACAGTTAAAACACAAAGACTATGAAGCGGATTTTTCTATGTAGCGTGGTGATGGCGGTGCTGTCCGCTGTCCCGGCATATTCCCAGTGGGTGGTTTCTGACCCGGCTCTGACACAGCTTTCACAGATAACGTGGGCGAAAGAACTCAAACAGGCTTACGAGCAGTTTAAGGTGTTGGATAAGTCACGCAATATCCTGACCGAGAGTCTGGACTTGTACAGGCAGGTAAGCGGAGTTATCAAGAACTCCAAGATGGTACTGAACGTATTGCAGTTACAGGGCGAAATGCTGAAGGTATCAGCTACCGAGTGTTCCCGTTCAGACATCTATACCCAAGAGGGGTATGCTGCCTATACGAAGGTTCTCAATGAGATTATGGACGAAAGCATTACATCTTTCGACCTGTTGCGTACCATCATTTCACCCGACCTGAAAATGACGGACGGTGAACGCCTGAAGATTATAATTGACCTTGACGCAAAACTCCGTGAGCAACAGAACAGGTTGCTTGACGAGAGGGCAAGGTTTAATACCGTGAATGATGCAATCAAGCGGATAGCCGCACTCAAATCTGATAAATCGTGAGCCTATGGAAGTGATAGACAATGTGATTCGTGCATACGAGGCTGTCAAGCTGAATGATGTGAGCAAGGGCATTATCGCCCTGTGTACCTTTGTGGCTGTTATTATTGTCATACAGAAGTTTGTAACCGCATGGAAGGAGGCTTTCAGCGAGGGTGAAAAGCCCGCAGACATGAAGCATTTCTTCAGGCTGTTCTACATATACATCTATGTGTTTGCCGTAATTATGGCGGCTCCGTTTGCCTTTACCATCGTTGAGAAGGCTTTGGGCAATGTGCAGAACGAGCTGATAGAACATTATCAGGAGGATATAGACCTCAGTATAGACGAGGCGGTCATGACATTTACAAAAGACTATATCGAAGAAGTGAACAGGCGTAGCAACTGGGTTGGCAAACAGATTGACGAGGTGATTGTTCTGCCGTTCAATATTGCGATATATACGTTGCTGCTGTATGCCACCAAGTATATATTCTTCTTCTTTGCGGCAGCAAGGTATCTTTATCTTATCCTGTTGGAGATAGTTACACCCATTGCCATAATCCTTTATCTTGACGAGAAGACAAGGCATTATACGCACGCCTATCTTAAAAACCTGTTTGTCTGCTATATGATGATTCCGGCGTTCCTGATTGCCAACGCACTGGGTTCTGTCATTGCCGAGAATATCATGCAGATGTGCGGTCAGAACAAATATACCATGCTGGGGCTGTTCTTCGCTTTCGTGTTCAAGCTGTTCCTGTTTGCCAAGAGTGTGAAATACTGTCGTGAACTGTTTTAAACTTTCCGGGATATGAATAAAGACGATATATTAAAAGAATTTGATACGCTGGCAGAAGCCAAGCGCAAGGGGGCTGTAAACCTCAAACTCTGTTTGGGTTTTGCCCTGCTCGTGGTGGTGCTGGTTCTGGCATGGGGGCTGGCAGTGAACTTTTCGGCACTGGATAAGGTGGTCGTGGTAGAGCGTTCCGGCGAATACCTGAAGACAACCGCCGAAGATGCAGAAGACCTGTTCATCGCACTGGTGAAGAATACCTGTGCCGAAGCTACACGGTACGCCAACAGCTTTGACCGTCTGAACATGAAACGCAATCAGGCACACGCAGCCTTTTATGTCAATAAGAACGATCTGAACGCCGTATTCTCAAAATATTATAATGACAAGGCGTATTTCGATGCAGCGCAGAACGGAGCGGTCTATAAGTGTGAGCTTGAAAGTGTGGATAAGTTATTTTGTCGAAGGCTTCAATATTTTCCTGCTCGTGGGTAAATACCTTGACTACCTTTTGGCCGTTGAGCATTTCCTCGATGAAGCCGTTAACCTTGCCGAGGTCGCGCTGCTGCGCAAGGAAATAGCGGCTGGAGAAGCCTGCAAATTTCTTTGTCACGACTGTTGTTACGATTACCATCACGATAGTTAGTACGGTGAGCGGAATATTTAATATGACCATTGAAACAAAAACGCTCACAACAGTGATTGCACTGTTAAGTATCTGCGGAAGACTCTGGCTGATGAGCTGGCGGAGTGTATCGATATCGTTTGTATAAATCGACATGATATCGCCGTGCGCATGTGAGTCGAAGTATCGGATTGGAAGATCCTGCATATGGGAAAAGAGCTCAACACGCAGATTCTTGATGGTGCCCTGTGATACGTAGATCATTATTTTGCTGTAGGCAAATGTGCTGATGACGCCGATGCCGTAGAATACGGCGACCCTTCCCATTGCTGCAAGGAGTGGTCCGTAGTCTGGAGTTCCTGTCTTAAGCAGTGGAACTATATAGTCGTCAATCAGATTTTTGGTAAACATGGTTCCCTGCACATTTGCAAGTACACTGACAAAGATACATATCACAACAATTATGCAGGCAGGTAAATATTTCTTGAAAATAAATCCCATGAGGCGCGCAAAAAGCTTACCGGGATTTTTAATTTTGGGTTTTGGCCCCCGTGGTCCTCTTGGTCCTGGCATCAGGCAGCACCTCCTTCATCAAAGTCTCCTCCGCCGTTTGTCTGGGAATCGTAGACATCGCGGTAGATTTCATTATTTTTCAGCAGATTTTCGTGAGTGTCAAAGCCGTCCACTTTTCCGTCATTCATCACGATGATACGGTCAGCATCCATGACTGATGAGATACGTTGTGCGATGATGAGCTTAGTGGTTCCCGGTATTATTTTTGCGAGGGCAGCACGGATTTTTGAATCTGTTGCTGTATCCACAGCCGAGGTGCTGTCATCGAGTATGAGTATCCTTGGCTTTTTAAGCAGAGCCCTTGCGATACACAGACGCTGCTTCTGACCACCGGATACGTTGGTTCCGCCCTGCTCTATGTAGGTGTTGTACTTGTCAGGGAAGGACTCGATAAAGTCATCGGCGCATGCCATTTTGCAGGCTTTTATACACTCGTCTGTGGTAGCATTTTTGTCGCCCCAGCGCAGATTTTCGAGTATGGTGCCAGAGAAAAGCACGTTCTGCTGGAGCACGACGGCTACCTTGTTTCTGAGAGTGTCCATGTCGTACTCACGCACATCGTGGCCTCCGACGATTACAGAGCCGGTGTCTGTGTCGTAGAGACGGCTTATCAGGTTTACAAGGGAAGATTTCGAGCTTCCGGTTCCTCCTATGATGCCGATGGTCTCACCGGATTTTATGTCTAGATTTATATCTGACAGAACCGGAGTTTCAGCGGTGTCTGAATATCTGAAGGTTACATGCTTAAAGCTTATGCTTCCGTCAGGCACATCGTAAAGCGGCTCCTTTGGATTGTGCAGTGTGCTCTGCTCATTTAATACCTCGCTGATTCGTCTTGCAGATGCGAGTGAGAGTGAAATCATTACAAACACCATCGAGAGCATCATGAGGTTCATCAGAATATTCATGCAATATGTGAGAAGAGCCATCAGATCACCTGTAGTGAGTGTACTGTTTACCACCATATGAGCTCCGAGCCAGCTTATTAAAAGGATGCATGCATACACGGTAAACTGCATGAGCGGAGAGTTGTATACCACAAGGCTTTCAGCCTTTACAAATACATCGTAGATATTTTGTGCTGCCTTTGAAAAGCGCTTTTTCTCATAATCCTCACGGACGTATGCCTTTACAACGCGGATAGCGGATACGTTTTCCTGTACGCTTTCATTCAGGTCATCGTAGCGCTTGAAGGCTCTGTCGAAGTATTTCATGGCCGCCTTACTGATGAAAAGCAGTAAAGCTCCAAGCACAATGACAGCGATTAAATATATTGTCGCAAGACGTGGGCTGATGAAAAATGACATAGCCATCGCACATATTATGGATGCAGGAGCTCTCATAGCCATGCGAAGCATCATCATATAAGCATTCTGGATGTTGGTCACATCGGTTGTCATACGTGTGACAAGGCTTGCAGATGAGAATCTGTCGATGTTTGCAAAGGAAAAGGTCTGGATGTTGCGAAACATAGCAGCACGCAGATTCTTTCCAAAGCCCATGGCGGCCTTTGCACCATATTTTGCACCGAGACATCCTGTCAAAAGACCAAACAGTGCTGCGACAATCATCCACACACCCATGATATAGATATGCTTTGTATCGCCCTTATTGACACCGTTGTCTATGATTGATGCCATGAGAATGGGGATGATGGTATCCACAGCCACCTCAAGCAGCATGTAAAAACAGGTGTCGCAATCGAAGCCCATTTTGTATTCCTTTATTTGGGCACCTAATGTTTTTAACATATGTTTTGTCCTTTCTTATTATATTTTTATAAAATTCTAACTAAAAAACTTGCATTTAATTAGTTAGTGTGCTAAGTATATTATAGATATACGTTTTTTTATTGTCAAGAAAAATTTATGAGAGGATTTCAGTTATGAAGGAGTTTACACCGGACAAATACTTAGGACACAAGATAAACCGCATCAGCAGGAGCATAGACAGATATTTTGACAGAAAAAGGTGCAGCAAAAACGAGTGCATACCGCGAAGCCAGGGCATGATGATTGGATATATTATGGACAATCCTGACAGAAATATATTTCAAAAGGATATCGAGGCAGAGTTTCACCTGTCGGGTGCTACCGTGACCAATATGCTTAAAAGTCTTGAGAAAAAGGGCTATATTGTGCGCACACCTATGGAAAATGATGCAAGGCTTAAGAGGATTGAGCTGACGCAAAAAGCGCTGGACCACGAAAACCGTGTGAGAGAAAATATAAGGGTAATAGAGGAAGCCATGCACAAAGGCTTTTCTAAGGAAGAATTTGACATGATGCTTGGTTTTTTGGACAGGGTGATTGACAATATGGAAGAGCTCAACATGTAACCGGTGAGTAACTATTCGAAACTACCGGGAACAAAATGACTATAGAGTTGAAAAAGTAGCATAAATATTGTGGCTTTTTTTGTGCAATAAGCCAAAATGCTACAAAATATTGTTGAGCGTATTGACATAGCAACAATATCTTGTATAATTTAGATTGTCATCAAAAGACAGATGCACAGATTTGTATTAAATAATATGGCATTTTATATGTAGCTATATTGTAATTGTTTGGTGAAAAGCCCGCTTTACATTGCAGGGCAGTGACATGAATTAATGATTACATCTCATTTATAGCTGCATATTTTGTGCCATTACACATGGTAAAATACATATATATAGTATGTGTATTGGATGGTGATACTATATATAGTACGCTACATTATATGAAATATAGTATACAGAGAGGAGAAATTTACATGAAAATCATCAAGCGAAGCGGCAGTGAGGACATATTTGATGCAGCCAAAATTGTAGCTGCCATTAGAAAGGCAAACGATTCAGTGCTGGACTATGAGAAGCTTACTGCTGATCAGATTGAGGAAATTGCAAGCAATGTGGAGACTGCATGTGAGAACATGAAGCGCTCTCCAAGCGTTGAGGAGATACAGGATATGGTGGAGAACCAGCTCATGAACAAGCGTGCCTTTACCGTAGCCAGAAACTACATTACTTACAGATATAAGAGAGCCATCGTCCGTAAGTCAAACTCTACGGATCAGCAGATTCTTAGCCTTCTTGAGTGCAATAACGAGGAGGTAAAGCAGGAAAACTCCAACAAGAATCCTACTGTAAACAGCGTGCAGCGTGACTACATGGCAGGTGAGGTGAGCAAGGATATCACACGCCGTTTCCTGCTTCCTGAGGATATAGTGGAGGCTCATGAGAAGGGGCTTATCCATTTCCACGATGCAGATTATTTCGCACAGCATATGCACAACTGCTGTCTTGTAAACCTTGAGGACATGCTTCAGAACGGCACAGTAATCAGTGAGACTATGATTGATACACCAAAGAGCTTTTCAACAGCCTGCAACATCGCTACACAGGCTATCGCACAGATTGCCAGCTCGCAGTATGGTGGACAGAGTATCTCGCTTGCACATCTGGCACCGTTTGTACAGGTCAGTCGTGAGAAGTTCAGAAAGCAGGTGCTAAATGAGTTCGAGAGCGTGGGGCTTGATTTGGATGAAGAAAAAATCAACGAGGTAGCAGAGCTTCGTGTCAAGGAAGAAATCAACCGCGGTGTACAGATGATTCAGTATCAGGTCATCACACTCATGACTACAAACGGACAGGCACCATTTATCACGGTATTTATGTACCTGAATGAGGTATCCGATCCGCAGACAAAGGCAGATCTTGCCGCAATCATTGAGGAGATGCTACACCAGAGAATAAAGGGTGTAAAGAACGAAAAGGGTGTATATATCACACCGGCATTCCCAAAGCTCATATATGTGCTTGAGGATGACAATATCACAGAGGATTCAAAGTACTGGAATCTCACAGTACTCGCCGCACAGTGCTCTGCAAAGAGAATGGTGCCTGACTATATTTCAGAGAAGGTCATGAAGGAGCTTAAGGACGGAGATGTGTATACATGCATGGGCTGCCGTTCATTCCTCACAGTGGACAGATGCTCACAGACAGCGGGCAATGTGGCACAGGCAAAGAACTTTGATCCGAACAAGCGTAAATACTATGGACGTTTCAACCAGGGTGTAGTCACATTAAATCTCGTCGATGTGGCATGCTCATCAGAAAAGAATGAGGAAAAATTCTGGAAGATTCTTGATGAGAGACTTGAGCTATGTCACAGAGCACTTATGTGCAGACATAAGAGACTTCTTGGTACCAAATCCGATGTGGCACCGATTCTCTGGCAGAACGGAGCGCTTGCACGTTTGAAAAAGGGAGAGGTTATCGATCCATTATTATTCAACGGATACTCAACAATCTCACTCGGCTATGCAGGACTTTGTGAGTGCGTGCGCTACATGAAGGGAGTATCACACACAGAGCCAAAGGAAGGCACACCGTTTGCACTTAAGGTAATGCAGCGCTTAAACGATGCATGTGAGCAGTGGAAAAAGGAGTCAAACATCGATTTCAGTATATATGGCACACCGCTTGAGTCTACCACCTATAAGTTTGCTAAGTGCTTACAGAAGCGCTTTGGTATTATCGAGGGTGTTACCGACAAGAACTACATCACAAACAGCTATCATGTGCATGTAACCGAGCAGATTAATGCATTTGACAAGCTAAAGTTTGAGTCCCAGTTCCAGAAGCTGTCTCCGGGTGGCGCTATCAGCTACGTGGAGGTACCAAACATGCAGGACAATATCCCTGCAGTGCTTTCAGTAATGCAGTACATTTACGACAATATCATGTACGCAGAGCTGAATACAAAGAGCGACTATTGCCAGGTATGCGGCTACGACGGAGAAATCAAAATCGTAGAGGAAGAGGGCTCAGGCAAGCTTATCTGGGAGTGCCCACACTGTGGCAATCGTGACCAGAACAAGATGAGTGTAGCCCGCCGTACATGCGGCTATATCGGCACACAGTTCTGGAATCAGGGAAGAACACAGGAGATTAAAGAGCGAGTGCTTCATCTGTAGAAGTTAAAGGAGGTTATTGTTTATGACTAATGAGGAAATCTGGAATATTGGCTTAGAAGAGCGTACAGACGAGCTTTCAAAGCTGCAAAGCGAATATGACAGGATCGACGTGGAGTGACGTAAAGCAGAATTTGAAATGGATATGTATGCACGTCTCAGGGAAGTAAACAATGCAATGCTTTATAAGCAGAAATTCTCAGAAAAATATGAGAAATGTGCCAGGACATCTGAAAAGCTTACGAAACAGAAGAATGCACTTGAGAATGAGATTAGTGTTCTGAAAAAAGAGATATATTACATTGCGATTATTCGCAAGGAGTACGCAGACGGAAGCGTTGACTATGAAACCTCATTTACGGATATTGAAGATTTTAACGAAAGTTATTATTGTATTCTGAAATGTATCGGGAAAGAGGTGGGAATTGCAACGGACAATCCAAAAGTTCTAACCTATGCTTGTGTTATTCGTGGGAAAGAAGAAATTGAGAAAGAGCTTCTGCATGGAAATGGCAAGCAGTTAGAGTATATTTAATCACGGTGATAAGAAAGGAGCTTATATAGTTGACAAATAACAAGAAAAAGAAAAAGGTAGTTATTATATCTTTTTGTGCTGTTATCTTTCTGACCTGCATTATTGCACTATGTTTATCAAAATATAAATCGCCTTATAAATATTTGAAGGCTCATGATGGAACAACCGCACAGACAAAAGCAAATGAATTTTTGGCGCAAGCTCACATTGACGATAAGTATATAGTTTTTTTGTAAATGAAAATGGTAATGTAGCGTGTGCTATTATGAAAAAAAAGCTATTGTCCTATGATGTATTAAGAATTAGTGGTGAGTTATCTATAAGAAAAGATAATGAAAATTATTTATTCAGCGCATATGAGGATAATGGATATGAGTGGATAGATTGGGGGTTAATTAGTGAGAGTGATATAGACAAAATTTTAGTAAATGGTAAAGAAATGAACATTATTGATAATTTACAATATTCGTTTAGAATATGCTGGATAACAGGAAATGGTGAAGAAAATATTCCATCGAATCATGAAGAAATAAAAAAAGGTGCTGTTCGGTAAGGACAGCACCTTTTTTATAAAGTTAGTAAGGAATATTGGTTAAAGTGCAAACCAAAGACCATTGTTTATCGACATTACTCAAAGTGAAACCTGCGGACACAGTATCACTTCCTGCACTCATAGAAATACTACCAACTGTTTGCTGATAAGTATGAATATATTTTAAGACGGCTTCGGCGGTATTTCCATTTCCAGTCATGGTGTTCTTTTTTATCGTCATAGTTGCGTGTATGTTTTTATTATAATTTGCAAAATGGTCTTCAAAAAGACTTTCGTCAAATGACCATACTCTGCCACCGTTTGCGATAGAATCAACCATTACGGCGGAAGTAACATTACCGACTAAATCAGTTGCTTTACAAGAGGAAGAGCCGGTTGTAAAAGAACCCGACCAAGTAATACCCATAAAATCTTTACCAACAGCAGGATTTTTTTCAGAACTTGTAAATGAACCAAAATCCCAATCTGCGTCTGCTGTTAAGTTACAAGAAACACTTTTTCCGGATTTAGAAGGAGTGCCGGAGAAAGTAAGGGTTAATTTTCCGTATGAGCTTTTGGCGGCACGAGGTGTAGCCAAAGTGTTAAGATTGTCGAAGTTATCAATTCCGATATCATCTACTTCCTCTTTGGACAAAAGGCGGCTATCGGAAACATAGACTTCTCCATTGCGGTCAACTGCATATGACTCTTCTACAAAAACGGTTGCAGTTACAGTAGCAGGCTGTATTTCTGTACTATCAAGAGAATAGCCAACGGGTTCAGAGTTTGTTTCCGTGATAATATAAGCGTCTGGGAACTCTGGAGAATATACACCTCTAACAGAAGTATTATCTGTTTCACTTGCAAAAGCTGTTACAGACATACCCATAACCATGACAGCGGAAAGAGCAACGCTGACGAGTTTCTTAAAATGCTTTTTAATCATAAGCAATACCTCACTTTCTATGTGAAAGGTCAATAACTACATTTGAATTGTAACATATAAATATTACAATGTCATGCTATTTTTACGAAAATATGCAGATTATATCACTATATTCTGACAATTTCAAACAAAGAGAATGTACAGGAATAGCCTGATGTAACATAAAAATATGCCGTATGGCTTTTTTATATATAGTACCGGGGACTCTGGCAATTTGCCTATGAAAAAATATCAAGGATTCATGTCATGAAGATATGCTTCTTTTTTTATTTATGTGTAAAATTTTTTATAAATAAGTCTATATTCATGTATTCAAAAGTGTTATAATATTAGTTATAAAAATAATTTTATTCATATATATACGAGGTAGTTTTTAAACTATGGGGATTAAAACATTTGAAACACGCGAAGCATTAACAAAGCGGGGGGCGCTTTGAGGAGTCAGCGTCACTCCCGCACCGGCAGCAAACCGACTACCGATACTGGCAGACAAGCGTCCCTCTGAACAAGCGCTGCCATAAACAATCCGGGCAACCTGCCGCT
>ENA-OQDT01001574-OQDT01001574.1-human-gut-metagenome-genome-assembly--contig:-NODE-1574-length-13045-cov-3.277752_pt1 | contig 13045 bp, 7 predicted proteins | sample MGYA00242786_ERZ504617 | MGnify/ENA primary metagenome ERZ504617 (study PRJEB26092, sample SAMD00036337) | human gut metagenome | host: Homo sapiens | study: EMG produced TPA metagenomics assembly of...
AACCACGGCGTTGAGGCCGCTGTTGCCGCCGCGCAGTCCGGTGATGCCCACGCGGCCGCCGCGCCAAGCACGGCGATGATGACGAAGAATACGAATCCAGGGGCAATCTTGCGTGCGCGCCTGTTGCCGTGCTCAGTCATGGCTCCAGTATAGATAATCCGGCGCGCCTCTCTGCCCACCCTGCGTACAAGGAGACAGGTATCCATGCAATCTGTCTCCTTTTACGCAGACAGGTCATTGCGCATCATCAGTTGCATCAGCTGCATCAGCTGCATCAACAACGCAAACATCTGCGTAAAAAGAGACAAATCACGCACATAAACGTCCCTTTTTACGGGCTCTTCTCAGGTTAGTGTGTAAGGGCCGTGCTTCATCATTGCTTGTGTGATAGAAAAATTGAATGAGGAAACACGGCCCTTACACACTAACCTGAGAAGAGCCTTTTTACGCAGATTGAAGATTGCAGATTGGGAATTGAGGGTCGCAGTAGTTGGGGGATTGGAGGTTGCAAATCGAAGACCCGCTGCACGGATAGATTAAACCTCCTGCGTAAAAGGGACGGATTTGCATGGGTATCTGTCCCCTTTTACGCAGCTGGATCCGCGGTGGATTCGTGCTGGCTTTGCGTGCTGGCTTTGCGGGCTGGATTCGCGCGTTGGCTTCGCACGCTGGAGTCGTAGCTGTCTTCGCGTGTTGAATTCGCGTGCTGGACACGCCCGGTCACTTGGCGGTTTTGCGCGAACGCGGCTTCCTGGGGGCGCGCCGCGTGGCGCGCGCCTTGCGCTCGGCGGCGATTTCGAGGAACTCGCCGGCGCTCGGGCAGGTGGGCAGCAGTGGGCAGTTCTCGCATTCGGGACTGCGGCTCGTGCAGATGTTGCGGCCGAAGATGATGAGCCGGTGCGACAGGTCGGTCCATTCGCTTTCGGGGAAGCAGCCGGTGATCTCCTGCTCGATGCGTTCGGGGGTCGTGCTCGTCTTCATCCAGTCATCACGCCAATGCAGGCGCCCGGTCACACGGATCACATGGGTGTCTACGGGGAATCCGGGAACGCGGAACGCGTTGCCAAGCACGACGTTCGCGGTTTTGCGGCCCACGCCGGGCAGCGACGTGAGCTCCTCCATTGTCTGCGGTATCTGCCCGCCGAATCGTTCCACAATCTGCCGTGCCACGGCAATGATGTGCTCGGCCTTCACATGGTAGAAGCCAAGCGGGCGAATAATGCTCTCGACGTCCTCCAAGCGGGCGTCGGCGAGCGCCGCGGCGGTGGGGTAGGTGCCGAAGAGCTCCGGCGTGATCGAATTGACGCGCTTGTCGGTGGTCTGTGCGCTCAGAATCGTCGCGACCAGCAGCTCAAAGGGCGTATGGAAATCCAGCTGGCATTTCACCGTCGGAATGAACTCGCACAGGGTCTCATACTGCCTGTGCATGCGTGTGATGCGCGCTTTTCCTGCTTTCACCGGCCATACCGCTCCCGCAATCCTCGACTGTTAGGTTCCATGCGAATTCGCACGTCCCTAAGGGTAGGGTAACCGGAAGAGGGGAATTATTCGTCCGCCGAGGTAGGTGAGCCCATCTCGGCAGCTTCACGGGCGGTGTTGTTCGCAGATTCCTCTTCGGGCGGGTCGAAGCGGTAGCCGACGTTGCGCACGGTGCCGATCAGATGTTCGTATTCGCCGCCGAGCTTTGCACGCAGGCGCCGCACATGCACGTCGACGGTGCGCGTGCCGCCGTAGTAGTCATAACCCCAAACCTCCTGCAGCAGCTGCGCTCGCGTGAACACGCGACCGGGGTGCTGGACGAGGTATTTGAGCAGCTCGAACTCCTTGTATGCCAAGTCGATGGGCACGCCGCGCAGATTCGCGGTGTAGCCGTTCGTATCCACCACAAGGTCGCCGGAGCGGATGAGTCCGTCCTCGTCCTCCGGGCCGGAATTCGCCAGTGCATTCGGCATCACGTTATACGTGGCCACGCGTTCGGTGACCAGACGCAGACGCCCTTCGACCTCGGCCGGCGGATGCGGTGTTCAGATCACGTCGCTCACCCCCCATTCGCCGTTGACCACGGTGAAGCCGCCCTCGGTGAGAATGAGCACGATCGGCGTCGACAGACCCCGGAGGCGTGCAGCAGCCTGCACAGTGTTTTTCGCGGAGGCCAGGTCGTCGCGTGCGTCGAGCAGCAGAATCGTGTTCTCGGGCATGCGCACCAGACTCGAGGCGTCCATAGGCAATACGCGCACACGGTGGGAGAGCAGGGTGAGCGACGGCAGCACGGTGGTTGGATCCGTGGAAAACGTCATCAAAGTCAAATCCGTCACGTTCCCGATCCTCTCCTGTTGGGTTCCATGCTTGTGTAACAGCGATGTGCGCATGGTGTGTGCAAGCACGTTTTGCTGTCAGTGTAGCGGAAGCGACGAAAAAACCCTGCGACCATTTCGCGATGAGAAACCGAAAATGGGACGTCGTGCCGGACGCGCGCCCATCGCGACGGGCGACGAGTGCGGCTGCTGGGCCGATTTGTGGGCGGGAATGGCCCCATATTACACTGTTTCTTGGTGTGACCGCCTGCGTGGATGTATGCGTGTGACGGTGGAGATATGAAGGTGAGAGATGAGTGAGACACAACATGGTAACGACGCCCGCAATGCCGCGGCGGACGGCGAACTGACCGCGGATTCCACCCTGACCGCGCAGATGGCCCCGGATTACCGCCCTGTGGCGCCGGTGGCTCCGTTCTCGCGGTCCGTATGGTTGCAGATTGCACTCTACGTGGTGCTCGTCGCGCTCGCATGCATTCCCGGCAGCAATGCCGTCTCGTCGGTCATGTTCTCGCTGACCGGCTTTGTAGTGGGTGTCATGATCATGCTGTTTGCGTTCTTCACGCCGCTGCGCGACGGAATTCCCGGCCGTGTCACCGGTGTGATTCTCGGATTGCTCGGCATGATCTTCGCCTCCACGCCCATGCTTGGCGAGTTCGTGTTCGGCTCGATGGGTTCGCCCTCCCGCCCGCAATTGGGTTCGCCGGGTACGTTGGCGGTGTGCGCATGGTTCGCCGGCGTGGGCGCGTTGCTCGTCGTGCTCGTGGTCGTCGCGTTCGGCAGGCAGATGGCTCGCCTCGACCGCAGCCACTTGATTGTGCAGTTGTCGCATATGGTGATGGACGGCGCATGCACGGTGCTGTGCAGCGGATGGTGCTTCCTGCCGATGCTCATGCAGGGCTTCGGCGAAAGCAAGGCGGAGAGCGCGAATGGCGAATTGTGGGTGTGGATTGCCGGTGTGGTGGCCATTGTGGTGTTCGCCGTCGGTCTTGGATTCATGGATCGCGTATGGTATCGCGATTCGCGGCCGCTCGAGGGCGCGCAGGCTCCTTGGGTGGGCTTCGCGTTGATACCGGTGATGCTCACCGGTGGTCTGGTCGCGCTCGCCACGCTGGTCGTGCAGCTCACGCTCACGGTGTGAGATCGCAGACGGCCGCAGACGCCTGCAGCATGTGAATGGCGATGGGGGCCGGTCCATATGGACCGGCCCCCATCGCCATTCACATGCGCGTCTGGATTTCAGAGCGTGATGTCTTCGTTCTTGGACTTGGCGAGACGCTCCTTGGCTTCCTTGATTTCCTTCTCGGCGGTCTCGACGTCGGCGAAGAAGTCCCCGGGCATGACCTCCTTGCCCGGCTCGAGAGCCTTGTACTGCTCGAAGAAGTGCTTGATCTCCGCCTTGTGGAACTTGGAGACGTCGTCGATGTTCTTGATGTTGTCATAACGGACGTCGTCCGGAACGCACAGCACCTTGTCGTCGCCGCCTTCCTCGTCGACCATGTGGTACAGGCCGACGGCGCGGCACTTGACCACGCAGCCCGGGAACACAGAGTCGGTGAGCATCACCAGCGCGTCGAGCGGGTCGCCGTCTTCGCCCAGCGTGCCGTCGATATAGCCGTAGTCATCCGGGTAGCCCATCGCCGTGAACAGCGTGCGGTCGAGGAACACGCGGCCGGAGGCCTGGTCCACTTCGTACTTGTTCTTGGAACCGCGTGGGATCTCCACGACGACATTGAAGGTTTCTGCCATGGTATTTCTCCTTTGCATGGACTTGTGCTAACGAACAACACAATACCCGCACATGCACACGGGGGCCGTTCGTCGCGAGTTGCATGCGGCGAACGGCCCCCGTGTGCTCAGCGGTGCTCTCAGTCGAGCGGCTGTTCCCCGGTCTCTACGTGGAACACATGCGCCACATCCGCCCAGGGTGCCAGCGAGACGAAGTTGTCCCAGCTCCAGTCGTACTCACGGCCGGTGAGCTGGTCCTTCACGCGGTACGGGTGCTCGGTGGGCAGCCCGAGTGCTTTGGCATCGACGTGGATCGACGACTGCTGCTCGTTGTATGGGTCGAGATTGACCACAACGATGAGCGTGTCGGTGCGTCCGTCTTTGGTGAAGCGGCCTTCCGTCTGCCGTGCGAAGGCGATGATGTTCTCGTTGGCGGACGGCAGGATCGTCAGATTGTGGTAGCTCGTGGTGGCCGCATGCTTCGAGCGGATCTCGTTGAGCGAGGTGAGCAGTTTGGAGATGCCGATTCTGTTCGCCGCGGACCAGTCGCGGACCTTGATCTCGAACTTCTCGTTCGACGACTGCTCCTCGGCATCGGCGCGCTGCCGGTTCTCGATAAGCTCATAGCCGTTGTAGATGCCCCAGCTGGGGGAGCCGAGGGCCGCGAGCACGGCGCGGATGGCGTGTGCCGCCACACCGCCGTCGCGCACATAGGCGGTGAGGATGTCGGGGGTGGTGGGCCAGAACGTGTTGTGCTGGTAGTAGCCGCCCTTGCCGTTGGTCTCCTGCAGGAACTCCTCGAGCTGCGGCTTCGTGTTGCGCCACGGGAAATAGCAGTGGGACTGCGTGAAACCGGCGTAGCTCAGCGCGCGCACCATGGCCGGGCGCGTGAAGGCCTCGGCGAGGAACAGCACCTCTGGGTGCTTCTTCGTCACGGCTGCGATCACGTCCTGCCAGAAGCGCACCGGCTTGGTGTGAGGGTTGTCGACGCGGAAGATGGTTACGCCCGCGTCGATCCACAGGTTCATGATGCGTTCGACCTCACGCTCGATACCCTCGAGATCGTTGTCGAAGTCGATCGGATAGATGTCCTGGTATTTCTTCGGCGGGTTCTCGGCGTAGGCGATCGAACCGTCCGGCTTGGTGCGGAACCAGTTCGGATGCTCCTTCACCCACGGGTGGTCCGGTGAGCACTGCAAGGCGAAGTCGAGCGCCACTTCGAGGTTCAGCTCGTGGGCGCGCTGGCAGAACGCCTTGAAGTCATCCATCGTGCCGAGCAGTGGGTCGACGGTGTCGTGTCCACCGAGTTCGCTGCCAATGCCGAACGGCGAGCCTGGGTCGTCCGGGCCCGCATTGAGGGCACCGTCGGGGCCCTTGCGGTTCGTCACGCCGATCGGGAAGATCGGAGGCAGGTACACGATGTTGAAGCCCTCCGCCTTGGCTCGTTCCAGTCCGCTGACGGCCGTGTGGAAGTTGCCCTGCACCTTTTTGCCGTTGTCGTCGAGGTAGGCGCCCTCGGAACGCGGGAAGAACTGGTACCAGGCGCTGAAGCTCGACTTCGGGCGTTCCACGTGGAACACATGGTCACCACTTGAGGTGAGACCGTCGCGCAGCGGATTCGTCTCATGCAGTGCCTCGATGTCGGCGTTGTCGGCGAAGGTGAGCCGGCTTTTGGCGTCGAGCGACGTGTCCATCATCGATTTCGCTGCCTCGCGCAACGTCTTGCGCTGCTCGGCGTTGAGATTCGCGTCACGGGTGGAGGCCCAGCGGGTGAGCAGCTCGGATCCGCTGGTCAGGGTGTTCTCCACGTCGGAAAGTACATCCACCTTGATGCGGGCGTCATGCAACCATGCCCCGTAGGTGTCTTCCCAACCTTCGATGGCCACGCGCCAGTTGCCCAGCTGCTTCTTCACCTCTGCGAATTCGGCATCCCACGGGTTCAGCGTGGAATGCTCGCCAGCCTGCAGCTTCGCCGTGTACAGGTCGAGGCCTGCGTTCTCCACGGTCATCGGGACCCGTGCCATGATGCGGCCGCGTGGATTCTTCAGCACGGCGGTCGCTCCGACCTTCGTGCGCCCCTCCATGAACACCTGGGCGGAAACGGTGAACTGCTCCCCGATCTCGACTCGGGCAGCGTAGACGTCGTCTTCGACGGACGGTTGGCAGTTCAGGATGTTGACGCGTCCGAACTGGCCCGGCTCCTTGATGGCGATCGGCATGGCCGGTGCCTCGGCTATGAATGTGGCCTGCTTGGACGCGCGTGGCTTGCGCGTGCGCGTCGTTTTCTTCGCCGCCGGTTTCCCGGCGGCCTCTGTCTCATTGTGTTGTGCTTCCATACCTGTCATTGTATGGAGTTTTTCGCGGCTGAGGTTGCGAGCCTGTACAAACGGTGGAAATTCCTTACCAATAGTCCACATTGTGGATGCATTTCCGGTCGGAAGGCCGCAGGCCTCTTCGTTCCCGCATGAATTCAATGCGGGATGGACAAAGTTCGTGCCGTTGTCGCATAGGCGTTGTGGATTGTGAATAGTGGCGCGGTTATCCACAATCGACTGAAACGCCGTCCTCCGTCCACAATGCCCCGTCCGGCTATGCACGCCGACCTGACTGTGTGAATCTGACAGCACATAATCTGCCAACACAATACGGGAAGGACGGTTGGAATGAACAGATCGGCAAGACATATGCGGGTCGTGGTGGTGCGGCTGCTCGCCATGCTGGCGGCCGTATGCGCGATTGTCGGCATACGGGGTGCGACTCGTGCCAATGCGTACACAGGGGAGAAACTCACCGTGGCCAGCGCCTCAGACTACCAAAGCTACTTCGATGGCGGCCGAATCTATTTCTTCGGAATGATCGGATATGACGGCCAGCAGAGACGGTACTACTGCATGGATCAATCGCAGGAGACGAACTACACGCTCGGCGTCACCAAACCGATGCCGGACACGTTGGTGACGCGCCTGGTGGGCGAGATGCTCAACCGACACCAACGCGAACACAACGTCGACGATCTGCAGGCGGCGTTGGCGTTCATCGTGCACGATGCATTCGACACAAGCCAGGGAGATGCCGGTTGGCCGCATGCGAGAGGGATTCTCGAAAGCCAATACCCGAACATACTCGCCAAGGCGCGCGAGCTCTATGAGGAGGTGCGTCCGGTCGTGCCGCAGTCCATTGCGACCCGAGTCGAGTACACCGACGGCAAACGCGCGGGAAACATCGTGCTCGAGATTCTCGACGACGAGGGCACGCCCACCACGAACACGGAGTATTCGGTGAGTCTGGAGGGCGATGCCGTGTTCGCGAACGGTGCGAGAACGCGAATCGGGCGCACCAACGGCAAGACCCTCCGCTTCGCATGGAAGGCGAGCGGCGAAGGAGCTGTGCGCGTCCATGCGCAGATGCAGGTGCCGGCGGTGGAGATGGCCGTGAGCTCCCAGAACCTGTTGCGCGTGGCTGCGGCCAAGACGGTGGAAGCGGCCGGGACGGCATTCGACACGGTCACCGTGTTCTCGCCGACGTTGGTCACCCAGACCACGCCGAAATCCACAGATCCCGGGTCTGCGGTGACCGATGACGTGACCATGCGACTCGACGGTGACGACAACTACTGGCCTGCCGATTCCGCAGTGGAGGCGAGCGGGTGGTACTTCACCGGCCTGCGCGGGGAGAACTTGGACTCGGTCATACGCCCGGATTCCGGCGAACCGGCACGGGAATTCCTAGGCAGACTGAAACGGCTCGGATTCGAACCCGCCGCATACGGCAACGCGACGTTCACCCATGACGGGCAGCATAGGCAGGTGCAGGCCGTCAGCGAGGAGAACGGGACGGAGCCGTACCGAGCACATGACGGCGACGCCTACGGCACATGGGTGTGGGCGGTGGAACGGCAACGGCAACCATCCGCCGTGCAACAGGTGATGACTCATGATTGGGTGAGCGGGTTCATGGAGCCGGCGGAGACCAATGTGACCCGCACGCCTGTGCAGGTGCGGTCACAGGCCGGTGAACACAGTGCACACGTGGGCGCCATGCTGACCGACGTGATCGAAGTGAGCGGATTCCCCCATGACCACGGTGAGTTCGGAGGCAACGAACAGTACGGGCTGGCTGCCGACGAACCGTACGCCCAGGTAAGCATGTGGTGGGCGGGCGACGGCAATGGCGGTGACGACGAACCGTACCGGCCGCAAGGCGAGGCCGAGCCGGAGGAAGACGGACACCACACGCTGATCGGCAGCTGGGACGTGCCCGCGCGCAACGGCATCGTGAGATTCGGCGGCGGCCAGATCGATGCGCATGGCGATGCGGTCACGGTGCAAGCCGCCCGTCCTGGGTGGTATGTGTTCGTCTGGAAATTCAAGGGTGACGCCCGTGCGATGCCGCAGCAGAGCGCCTACGGCGACAGCTGGGAGTGCGTCCGCGTGGTACGTGGGAGCGTCCATGCCGAACCGGCTGCAGACGGGTTGCCCGCAGACGAGCGAAAAACCGCTGACCTCAGTGCTTCCCCGACGCAACAGGGAGTGCGAACAGACCCCGCCAAGAGCGTCACACGGCAGCCCGCACCTATTCGACTGGCGAGAACAGGCGTGAGCATGGGCGGCGTCGCCCTGATGGGCGTAGTGATTGTGACCGCCATCGCCATGCTACTGGTCGCGCATCGTCGACATGCGATGTCACTGCGACGGGAAGACGGTGAACACAACGCGGCGACCGCAGGCGCCGACGAACACATGGAAACAGGAAAGGAATAGGAGGAATCTCATGCGAAAGCACAATGGCGTGCGATTGGATGGCGGGCACAGCGCGCTCGCGGTATTGGCGAGGAGGGCGGCTTCGGCCTGCATGGCCGTGGCAACAGTGGTCGGTGTGGTGGAGGCGGCACCCGCGTGGGCCGAAGAATCCGCTGAATTCCCGCAAACCATGCATTTCGCCGTCTCCATGGCCAATATGAATTTGAGCGAGAACGATCTGCCGGCGTTCCGCTACGGTTTCTCCGGGTTCCGGGAGGCGAATCCGACCGTGCCGGTGTACACGAACAGTCAATTCGAAGAGGCGCAGGCGTACTTCCGAGGCAATGCCGCCTATTGCATGGACGTCGACAAAGGGGCTCCGGGCGACCATTGGGGCGACGCGCGGAATACGGTGACGGTGGCCGAGCCGGTCACGGGGTACCACATGTTCAAATACACCACCCGTCCCAGCACGGTGGAATACCACAAGGCAGGTGCTCCGCAGACCGGTGCCGTGGCGTGGATCGCGGCGAAGGGGTACCCGAACGTGGAAAGTCAGAGCGTGTTCGCCAAGAACCTCGACGACGTCGACGCACGTTCCGTGACGCAGCTGGCAATATGGATCGCCTCCGGTCAGGTGCGTGTGGAAGGTGGAGAGGACTCATCGAAGGCCACGAAGGCGGTATCGGTGGCAAATCCGGGGCATCAGGTGGCTGGGGCCGGCTATTCGAGCGGCGGCCAGCAGAATTTCGCCCCCTACACGATGATCGGTCTGGCGTGGCTTCTGGCGCAGAAGGCCCTCAATGCCGAGGATCGCGACGAATACGAGGCCGTGTTCTATGAGCCGGTCGGAACCGCAGGCACCCTGCAACGCATGCTGTATGCGCGTAGGGTGCCGAAGAAAGCGCACCCGCGGACGGTGACGATGCGTAAGGTCGCGACGAATGCCGCATACACCACCGCCAATGAGGCATACGATATGACCGGTGCCGAGTATGCATTGCGCCGGAATGGGACGCTGGTGCATACCTTCAGCACCGATGCCGAAGGCAGGGCGACCTCGAGCGTCGATGTGATGCCCGGCACCTATACGTTGCAGGAAATGCAGGCGCCACGAAGAGGCTACATGCTGAATTCCAAGGTCAAAACCGTGGAGATTGCTGAAGGATCAGGCACGCAGACCATCACGATGGATGGCGAACATGCCGAATTGCCGCTGACCTCCATTGATGACCTTCACGTGCGCAAAGTCATAGCCAACGCCGGCTCGCCGGGCTCCCTCGAAGGTGATGTGGCGTCGTTAGAGGGGGTGCGTTTCCGGGTGGAGTGGTTCGGCATGGTGGCCACCGATGCAGCCGCCCTTGAGGGCAAACACCCCCAAGCGAATGCCATATGGCGAACCGACTCCAATGGCGTTGCGCGGTTGCATGAGAAGCCGGATGAGGGCACATGGCCCTACACGGATTCAGCGGGCCGCACCATGTTTCCTCTGGGAACCGTGCGCATCACCGAGCTCAACGCACCTCAAGGGCTGGTGCGTGCCGCTTCGGCACAACACCCGGGCAGTGTATTCACCCTCACCGACGGCGGCGACCACAAGGTGATGCGCACTACACTGAACCCGTGGAACAACGGCTCGGGCGGCAACGACGCGACCACGATCGCATTCCCGAATGAAACGGTCAAAGGCGGCGTCGAGGTGGTCAAGACCGATGATGACCTGCATGGTTCCCAGCCACAGGGCGATGCGTCGCTCGACGGCACGGTGTATGAGATCGTCAACAAATCCATGGCGCCGGTTCATGTGGGCGGCAGGGAGATTCCCCGCGATGCCGTGGTGGCGACCATAGCCACCAAGACGGTGCAGGGGAACAGTGTGGCTGCAACGGAGACGAGACTCCTGCCATACGGCACCTATCAGATTCGCGAACGCAGTGCTGCGGCCGGTTACCACCGGGCTGGGTTCGACAAGACCTTCCGGATTCGCGAAGACAACATGATCGTGCGGTACACGCTCGACGCCAATGGCGTCGACGCGAACATGGCCACGATCCGCGGAGTGGGTGCGAATGCCAACGATGTGCAGCGCGGTGGGCTCCAATTGCTCAAAGTGGATCGTGAGACGGGGTTGGCGACCCCATTGGGTGCGGCTTCGTTGAACGGCACCGGTTTCGAGGTGATCAACCGCAGTGCCAATGCGGTTGTCGTGAACAATCGCACCTATAAGTCCGGCGACGTGGTGCGAACATTGTCTGCCTCCTACGGAGACATAGTCGACTCCGATGGGAAGCCAACGGGGAGCAAGGGCATCGTGGCGAGAACCGCCATAGACGAATTGCCCTACGGAACCTATGAGGTGCGTGAGACCGTTGCCTCGGCAGGGTATTTGCGCGATGCATCCGCGCGCGCATGGTCAAAGCGCTTCACCATAGGCCATGATGGAGGTGATGCGTCAACCGGAGCCTATGAGGCCAATGGCAACCCGCATCGGTATGCCTCATTGGCGCATGTATCGGGTGCAGGTTCCGCGTCCAACCAAGTGCAGCGCGCGGATTTCCACTTCATCAAGAAAAGCGCCGACACCATGGAGCGCATGGGGCCGATCGCCTGGCGACTCACCTCGAAGACGACCGGGGAAAGCCATGTGATTGTTTCCGACAAGAACGGCGAACTCCATACGAAATCATGCGACGGCAGGTTCAATGACTCCGGGACCGGCACCACCGGATGTCGACCGCACAGCAGGAACACGAACGCCAACGACCCGGACGCTGTGAACGCAAACGGGGCGGTTGGCAAGGATTCTCAAGGGAATCCGGTGGTGAAGGATGCGTCGAAACTCGATGCCGAGGCCGGCATATGGTTCACCGGCATCGGGCCGAGATCAGGAGGCCAGTCGGTGCAGTGGACCTCCGCGACCTCCTATGAGGTGACGCGCGATGGTGCGAAGCGTGCTGTACAGGTGAACGATGCATTGCGCGCATTGCCCTATGACGACTATGAACTCGTCGAACTCCCCACACCCGGCGCGAACGACGGGCATCGCATGCTTTCGGTGACCCTCACCGCCAAGGAATTCAGCAGGAACGGCGACGGTTCGTTGAACCCGGACGGCAACGGCGTGGACATGGACTACGGAACACTGGGCAATGTGGCGATGGGCATGACCACACGGCTTGCATACTTCGGTGCAGGTGCCGATGCCTTTGGCGATGACGGCAATGCCGGTGACAAGCTCGCGCCTGCCATCGGAACGCTATCGGTGGTCGATTCGGCTGAATACTGGGGCGTGACGGCAGGAACGTACACCGATTCGGGCGAGCTCTACGTGATCGAGAACGGCAGGATTTCAGGCGAGGCTGTGGCGAAGGCCACGAAGCAGTTGAAGGTTGGCAATCCCCATGGCGGCACTTCCAAGCTCACTTTCACCATCGACCATGCCGAACGACTTGCCGGCAAGACGGTAGTGGCGTTCCGCACGATTCGCAATGCCGACGGCACGTCGTTGCTGGAGCACCGCGACGCCGCCGATGCCGAGCAGCAACTGCGCTTCCCGCAGATCCATACGAATGCTGCGGCCGACATCGACGACGAAGCCAATGCGAGCGCACAATCCGTGACAATCACTGACGCGGTGTCCTATGCGAATCTCGTTGCCGGGAAGCCCTACACGCTGAAGGCAACGCTCCACTACCGCACGTTCGGCGACACGGGTGTGGTGAGTGACGGGGGAGTGGTGCACGACCGACACGGCAAGGAGGTGACCGCCGAGCTGCCATTCGCACCTAGCCAATCCGACGGAACGGTTGACGTGACCTTCCTGTTCGAACCGCCCGAAGACCTTGCCGGCAAGACGGTAGTGGCCTTCGAAAGCCTGCAGCATAACGGCGTGGACTTCGCGGCTCACGCCGACATCGCCGATGAGCGGCAGGACGTGCGTTTCCCTGCCATCGCGACATCGGCCTCGGATGCCTTTGACGGTGACTCGTTGCTGCCGATCACGAATGGCGTGGTGAAGGATGTGGTGGAGTACCGCAACCTCAGTCCAGGGCATGATTACGAGTTGGTTTCGACCATTCATGCGAAGGTCGTGGGTGATGACGGCACCGTTTCCGACATGGGCGCGCTCACCGACGGTGACGGGAACACGCTGACGGTGACGACGACATTCACCCCCGGGCAGGCGGATGGCACCGTCGATGTGGAGTTCCCGTTGGACGTTGGGCATCTGCGGTTGGAAGGCAAGCGATGCGTGATGTTCGA
>ENA-OQDT01001575-OQDT01001575.1-human-gut-metagenome-genome-assembly--contig:-NODE-1575-length-13038-cov-3.837425_pt1 | contig 13038 bp, 10 predicted proteins | sample MGYA00242786_ERZ504617 | MGnify/ENA primary metagenome ERZ504617 (study PRJEB26092, sample SAMD00036337) | human gut metagenome | host: Homo sapiens | study: EMG produced TPA metagenomics assembly of...
GTCTTTTCTCCCACTGCCATTTTTCGCCATTGCCAGATAAACGAGAACTCTGTGTTCCTGCATAAGTTTTACAAATCCGGCTTTATCGGTTGATCTTCACATCAATCTGCTGATACGGAATCTCAATCTGGTTTTCATCAAACTTGTATTTGATTTCCTCTGTGATCCGCCATTTTGCCGGGAAATAATCCTGCGGTCTTACCCAGGCATGCCATCCGAGGACCACACCGGAATCACCAAGGCACTCCACTACCACTTCCATCTTTTCGTCCTGTAAGATTTGCCTCATCTTTCTGTAATACAGCAAGCAGCACTTTTCTTGCCTCATTGATATCATTTCGATAAGAGATTCCTACTTTTTCACGCAGCTGCCGCTTATCCTGCCTGGAAATATTTGTCAGGCTGCTGTTTGTGATGATTCCATTCGGAATTGATATAGTACGGTTGTCGGTTGTCAGCAGGGTTGTATAAAAAAGATCCACTTTCACCACAGTTCCTTCATTTCCATGAGTGTCTTCACGGATATAATCCCCACTGACAAACGGTTTCATAAACAATAAGATAAATCCACCCGCGATGTTTGAAAGCGATTCTTTCAAAGCCAGCACAACACCGACTCCCATTGAACCGATCAGTGCAGCAACCGATGCCCCGGATACTCCCATAAAGGTGGCCATGACTGCTGCGACCATCACATACATGATGGCTTTCATGACGGAAAGCGTGAAGTGCGCAGATGCTGCTTCCATACCGGCCCGTTCAAAAGAACGGCCGAAAACTTTCAGGAGGAACTGAATGATCTTGCGGCAGACGAAAAATGCAGCCAGGACAATGACCAGTTTGATTCCAAAATCCAGAAGCCCCGGCATTTTCCCCTGGAAATACTGTGTAAACTGATTAACTTCTTTTACACTCTCTGTCAGTGAATCTGCCGTATTCTGTGCTATCTGTTCCATCTGCTTTTCTCCTGTTGTTTATTTTTTTCTGCTCTTTGCGGCCGGTTTTCTGCCTCTTGTCTTATTTTTTCTTTCTTCCTCTGCCTTTGCACTTTCCGCAATTTTTGCTTCCAGTTCTTCTTTCAGGCTCTTTTTCGGCTCTTTTGCTGCCGCCTTTGTCACTTTTTCTTCGCTTGCAGCTTCCATCTCCGGCTCTGCTTTTGGGGCAGCCTGCTTACCGGTTCCTTGTTTTGCGGTTGTTTTCTTTGTGGTTGCTTTCTTTGCGGTTGCTTTTTTTTCAGAAGCGGCTTTGATCGAAGTTATTTTTTCACCGCTTTTCTTCTCAGTTGTTTTCTTTTCTGTAACTTTTTTCTCGGCTGTTTTCTTTGTTGCCGTCTTTTTGTTGATCGCTCTTCCGGTTGCCGTCTTTGTGTAAGAAAATATCGTAATACTCATTGGCGGAACGGTGATCAGGATCGAATCTGCCCTGTCATCACATTCTGATTTCTTAGACTGTTTCAGTCTTGGATTGCCGACTCCGCTGCCGCCGAATTCTTTGCTGTCGCTGTTGAAGATTTCTTTATATTTTCCAGGGTATGGAACGCCAATCTTGTGATTTTCGTAAGTCAGCGGCGAGAAATTGCAGACAATCAGCAGCGTCTCTTCTTTTTTCTTTGTGTTTCTGGTAAAGACTGCCATATTTTCATTTGCGGAAATGTTATTGATCCAGGTAAATCCATCCGGATCATAATCCATCTCGTAAAGTGCCGGATGTGATTTATAAAATGCATTGAGTTCTTTTACGTAATCCTGCATCTGTTTGTGCTCATCATACTGCAAAAGTTCCCATTCCAGAGACCGGTCCTCTGCCCACTCATCGTACTGTGCAAAATCCTGTCCCATGAACAGAAGCTTTTTGCCCGGATGTGCCAGCATAAATCCATAAGCGGCACGTAAGTTTGCAAACTGCTGCTCACGGTCACCCGGCATCTTGCCGATCATGGATGCTTTGCCATGTACAACCTCATCATGTGACAAGGTCAGGATATAATCTTCACTGTACGCATAAACCATACTGAACGTCAGCGCCCCGTGGTTTGCAGTACGGAAGATTGGATCCAGTGACATATAATAAATGAAGTCATTCATCCATCCCATGTTCCATTTGTAGTCAAAACCAAGACCCTCATCTTCAACAGCTCCCGTTACTTTCGGCCATGCTGTGGATTCTTCAGCGATCATCAGCACGCCCGGCTCTTTCTGTTTAAAAATGGAATTGAGATGACGGAAGAATTCGACTGCTTCCAGATTCTCATTGCCGCCATAGATATTCGGCACCCATTCTCCTTCGTTCTTTCCGTAATCGAGATAGAGCATGGAAGCCACCGCGTCCATACGGATACCATCAATGTGATACTTTTCTGCCCAGAACAACGCATTTGCAATCAGGAAATTCTTTACCTCCGGGCGGCCGTAATTGTAGATCAGTGTGCCCCAGTGCGGATGAGAGCCTTTCCTCGGATCAAGATGCTCATACAGGCAGGTACCGTCAAAGGAAGCCAGTCCAAACGTATCACGCGGGAAATGTGCCGGTACCCAGTCCAGGATCACGCCGATGCCCTGTGCATGCATATAGTCCATGAAATACATAAAATCTTCCGGTGTACCGTAGCGGCTGGTCGGTGCATAATATCCTGTCACCTGATATCCCCAGGAACCGTCAAACGGATGCTCCATAACCGGCATCAGCTCGACATGCGTATATCCCATTTCTTTTACATAGTCTGCCAGCATCACGGCCAGTTCACGGTAATTATAAAATTCCCTGCCATCCTCCGGCTTGCGGAAGGAGCCAAGATGTACCTCATAAATGGACATCGGGGCTTTCTTGCTGTCTGTGCTTTTTCTCTGTTTCAGCCATGCATCATCTTTCCATGTATACTGGCTCAGGTCTGTGATCACAGATGCCGTGTTCGGGCGAAGCTCAGCAGCATTTGCATACGGGTCTGCTTTTAAGAACGTAAGTCCCCCTTTTGCCTTGATTTCATATTTATAGAGCTCTCCTGCGGTAAGTCCCGGTACAAACAATTCAAAAATGCCGGAATCCCACAGCCTTCTCATCGGCAGCCGTCTTCCGTCCCAGAGATTAAAATCTCCAACCACGCTGACACGCATGGCATTCGGTGCCCACACTGCGAACAGCACACCCTCCACACCATCGATCGTCATCGGGTGTGCACCCAGTTTGTCATAAATATTATAGCATATACCTGCATTAAATTTCTTTGTATCTCTTTCCATGATCTGTGGCTCAAAACGGTACGGATCTTCGTACTCTACCAGATTTTCTTTTCCATCAGCTTCTTCAAACTCCACCTGGTAGTGATAGTCCGGAATTCTTTTCTCCGGAAGTAATACTGCAAAAAATCCTTCCTCGTCTTCCAGATCCATCGGATATTCTTCACCACTGTCTTTTAGCACAACCGTCACACTCTTTGCCGTCGGAAGAAACGTCTGGATCAGAACACCTTCTTCTGTTACATGTGCCCCCAGAATATCGTGAGGATGATCCTCCTCCGAATATACAATCCCCTCTACTGCTGCCCAGTCCATCATTTCATATAATTTGTTATCCATAATCAGTAAACCCTCCCTTATGTATTTAAGCGGATATTCGCAATCCGCTTTGCTGCTTGCCCATAATGTTTCTCAAATTATGATACCTGTGGATTATTCCATGCTTCGCACCCCTGGTATTATTATTCTATTTTAACACAAACAACTTCAGTAAAAAAGTAAAATATTATGACGGCATGGACAAAAACCGAAAAACACGGTCTGTCTGCACGCTTCCAGAATTCACATTTTATACTATGATGTGGGTGTCAAAAGTCCCCAACTATGATGCCTACGGATTGTTCCGTGCGTTGCACTCCCACAATCCTCCCCAGTATTCGCATATCGTGGGATTATCATCCCACTTTTATGCTCATATCGGGGCGGGTCCCAAGGTCTTTCATCCACCTATGAGCAAGCTCATGTGGATTTAGACCTTTTGACCCTGGCATCATACTATAAGATATGTAAAAAAAGTCCGCTTCTGAGTTTTGGCTCAAACCAGGTAGATTTCGGCGGCATCAGCATGCCCGCATCTGCAACGGCAAACAGCTCTGCCATGGATGTCGGATACATGGAAAATGCCACTGCATCTTTCTGCTGCATTTCTTTGACCTGATCGACCATACGCTCCAGCTCGGAAAGTCCACGGATTCCGCCCACATACTTGATGCGTTTTGAAGTTTTCGGATCCTGGATATCCAGATACGGCAGTAAAAATTCTCTTTGCAGGTAAGCAACATCCAGTCCCTCTACCGGATCGTCTTTTGTAAGCTCTGCCTTTGCCGTAAGCTGATACCACTGACCGCTAAGATACATGCCAAAAGTACCCTTTTTCTGCGGATGATATGCTTCTTTTACCGGCTGCACTTCAAAAATCTTCGCTGCATTTTCCAGAAATCCTTCTTTCGTCTGTCCGTTCAGATCCAGCACAACACGGTTGTAATCCATAACGTAAAGTTCCTCATCCGGGAATAATACTGACAGAAAATAATTAAATTCTTCACTGCCGTCATAATCCGGATGCTGTTTTCTGCGAAGCTGCCCTACTTTGACTGCCGATGCTGCCCTGTGATGTCCGTCTGCAATATATATTTTATCTATTTTGGCAAATGCATCTGCAATCGCTGCAGTATCTTCTGCTGCATCAACTCTCCATCCTTTATGTCCGATACCATCCTCCGATACAAAATCGAACATCGGCTTCTGCTGTTTCACTTTTGCTGTCACCTCTGCGATCGTCGGATCTTTGCGGTATGCAAGAAAAATCGGTCCGGTCTGTGCATTGCAGGCATCTACATGATGGATACGGTCCTGTTCCTTCTCTGCTCTTGTGTTTTCGTGCTTTTTGATCACACCGTTTAAATAATCGTCAATCGATGCACATGCTACCAGTCCGGTCTGGGATCTTCCATCCATCGTCAGCTCATAAAGATAATAGCATTTCTTTTCATCCTGTACAAAAGCTCCCTTTCTGATCCAGTCTGCTAACATATCATGTGCCTTCTGATAAACTTCCGGTGCATACATATCCTGGTCTTCCGGAAACTGACTCTCCGGACGGTCAATTGCCAGGAAACTTCCCGGTGCTTTCTTTACCTGTTCTCTTGCTTCTGAGCGATCGTAAACATCATAAGGAAGTGCCGCGATTTCAGATTCCAGTCCTTCTTCCGGATGTACTGCAAAAAAATGTTCGAATGTCTGCCATAATTTTTTCCTCCATACTGTAAAAGGCTGAAGCAACCTATGCAACAGCCTTTTGTCTTTTGTTTTTATTCTTGTATTCTTGTGTATTGAAACTTTATTTGATCACTCTTACCCTCAGTACCCCATCCACTGCACGGATCTTCTCCAGTACTTCTTCGGATGCCACGCTGTCCAGATCAAACAGAGAGTATGCATAATCGCCCCTGCTCTTGTTTACCATATTTGCAATGTTGATATCAGACGTTGCAAATATATCGGTAAACTGTCCCAGCATGTTCTTTACGTTGCGGTGGTTGATCGCGATACGGTTTGCATGTGTGCACTCGCCAAGGCTGCAGTTTGGATAGTTTACAGAGTTGATGATATTTCCTTTTTCCAGATATTCCATCAGCTCCTGAACTGCCATCTTTGCACAGTTGTCTTCGGATTCTGCGGTGGATGCACCCAGATGTGGGATAATGATCGCATTTTCCGCACCTGCGGTTGTGGTATTCGGGAAATCACAGACGTATTTCTTTACTTTGCCTTCTTTGAGGGCTTTTACAACAGCCTCTTCATCTACCAGCATATCACGGGCAAAGTTCAGGATCACAACATTATCTTTCATCAGGTCGATTGCATCCTGGTTGATCATCTTTCTGGTGGACTCCAGCAGCGGTACATGGATCGTGATATAATCACAGATACGGTAAATATCATCCACATCTTTGATGTGTTTTACGCTTTTGGAAAGTTTCCATGCTGCATCAACCGAAATGTATGGATCATAGCCATATACATCCATCCCCAGACGTTCTGCCACGTTGGCTACCTGGATACCGATCGCACCAAGTCCGATGATACCCAGCTTTTTGCCCATCAGCTCGCTGCCTGCAAAATTTCTTCTTTTCTTTTTCTGCTTTTTTGGCGATATCTTCGCTTCCTGCTTCGGATTTTGCCCATTCCACACGCCGCAGTATGATATCACGGGGAAAGCCAGCAGCATTCCTGCGATCACCAGCTCTTTTACGCCGTTTGCATTCGCTCCCGGTGTATTAAATACAACGATACCTTTTTCTGCACATTTATCCAGCGGAATGTTGTTGACACCGGCACCTGCACGTGCAACTGCGTACAGACCATCCGGCAGATCCATATCATGCATGGCAGTACTTCTTACCAGCACTGCGTCTGCCTCTTCCATTTTCTCTGTTTTTTTCGTAACCTTCTGTGAACTGATCCAGTCCTACAGAAGCGATCGGGTTTAAGCATGTATATTTCATTTTACAGATTCTCCTCCTCAAATTTCTTCATAAATGCTACCAGCGCTTCCACACCTTCATATGGCATTGCATTGTAGATACTTGCACGCATACCGCCAACGGTACGATGACCCTTCAGGTTTTCAAGTCCGGCTGCTTTTGCTTCTTTTACGAACTTCGCATCCAGGTCTTTATCGCCTGTAACAAACGGAACATTCATCAGAGAGCGGGAATCTTTCTCTACGGTTCCTTTGAACAGCTTGCTGCTGTCAAGATAATCGTAGAGCAGTTTTGCTTTCTTTTCGTTGCGTTCTTTCATAACCTCCAGACCGCCCATTTTTTTCAGCCATTTGAATACCTTGCCGCACATATAAATGCAGTAGCAGTTCGGTGTGTTGTACAGAGAAGCTGCATCGGCATGTGTCTTAAATTTCAGCATGGTCGGTGTGCCTTCCAGTACATCATCTGTGATCAGGTCTTCACGGATAATTGTGATCACCATACCTGCCGGACCGATATTTTTCTGGACTCCGCCGTAAATAATACCGTATTTTGTAACATCGACCGGCTCTGACAGAAAGCAGGAAGAAACATCTGCCACCAGTGTCTTTCCTTTTGTGTTCGGCAGTGTTTTGAATTTTGTACCATAAATGGTATTGTTTTCGCAGATATAAACATAGTCTGCATCCGGGCTGACCGGCAGATCGGAGCAATCCGGAATGTAGGAGAATGTCTTATCTTCAGAAGTTGCGATCTTGTTTACTTTTCCGTACTTCTGTGCTTCCTGATATGCTTTTTTTGCCCACTGTCCTGTTACGATATAATCTGCAACTTTGTTTTTCATCAGATTCATAGGAATCATAGCAAACTGCTGTGAAGCACCGCCCTGCAGGAACAGCACTTTATAGTTATCCGGAATATGCATCAGATCACGCAGATCCTGCTCTGCTTCTTTGATAATATCGTCAAAGACCTGTGAGCGGTGACTCATTTCCATAACGGACATACCACAGCCCTTGTAATCCAGCATTTCTGCTGCTGCTTCTTTTAATACTTCTTCCGGTAATACGGCCGGACCTGCTGAAAAATTGTACACTCTGCTCACTTTCATATCCTCCTTGACTTCTCACTTTGTTCTATGATGAATTTTATAGTAAGTGCTGATACCTGTTTTCAGAATTTTGCCAGATATCAGTACTTATTTTCTACACTTTACTATAGTACTTTGTTAAAAATTAGTCAAGCCTTTTTCCAAGTTCTGGAAAAAGGCTTACAGAACCGAATTTATGCTTCTTTATTCAGATCGTCCTGGTCAAATGCATCCTCAATCGGTGCACCTGCCGGAACCATCGGAAATACTTTGTCGTCGCAGTCGATCACACAGTCGATCACAACCGGTCTGCCAAGTGCGATTGCTTTTTCGATCGCCGGTGCGACTTCTTCTTTTTTCGTTACACGGATGCCTTCTGCACCAAGTGCTTCTGCCACTTTCACAAAATCCACACCGTCATTGAGGATGGTCTGAGAATAACGTTTTCCGTAGAACAGTGTCTGCCACTGACGAACCATACCGAGCACATGGTTGTTGATGACAACCTGAATGATCGGGATGTTATATCTGGCTGCTGTTGCGATCTCGTTCATATTCATGCGGAAGCATCCGTCACCTGCGATATTGAGCACTGCTTTTTCCGGTCTGCCCACTTTGGCTCCGATCGCAGCTCCGACACCATAACCCATCGTGCCAAGTCCGCCGGAGGACAGGAAAGTACGGGGATCTTTATAACGGTAATACTGGGCTGCCCACATCTGATGCTGTCCGACGTCGGTTGTGATGATGGCGTTTCCTTCGGTTACTTTGTAGATCTGCTCGATCACATACGGGCCGGTCAGGCCTTCTTCATTGTATTTCAGAGGATGTTTTTCAGAAATTTCTCGGATCTCATCAATCCACTCTTTATGCTGATGTTTTTCTACTCTCGGATTGAGACGTGCGAGTACTTCTTTGATATCACCGATAATGCTGCAGTCCACTTTGATATTTTTATTGATCTCTGCCGGATCGACATCAATCTGGATGATCTTTGCATTCTTCGCAAAACGGCTGGCATTTCCGATCACACGGTCACTGAAACGTGCACCGACTGTGATCAGCAGATCACATTTTGTTACACCCAAGTTGGATGCTTTTGTTCCGTGCATACCGAGCATGCCCATGTAAAGCTCATCGGTACCGTCAAAAGCACCTTTTCCCATCAGGCTGTCTGCAACCGGTGCTTCTATCTTCTTTACAAACTCCATCAGTTCTTTGGAAGCTTCGGATGTCACCGCACCGCCGCCGACAAACACAAACGGCTTCTCGCTCTCATTGATCAACTCGATTGCCTGTGCCAGATCCTTTTCTTTGATATACTGTGTGCTGCGTTCTACCGGGAACGGCTCTTCTTTGACATACTCGGTCTCTGCTGCGGTCACATCTTTTGTGATATCGACCAGAACAGGGCCTGGTCTGCCTTCCTTTGCGATGCGGAATGCCTCGCGGATGGTATCTGCCAGTTTTGTGATGTCTTTTACAATATAGTTATGCTTTGTGATCGGCATCGTTACACCTGTGATGTCGATCTCCTGGAAGCTGTCTCTTCCAAGCAGCGGAACGGCTACGTTCGCTGTGATGGCAACCAGTGGAATAGAATCCATATATGCCGTTGCGATACCTGTTACCAGGTTGGTTGCCCCAGGGCCGGAAGTTGCCATACATACGCCGACTTTTCCTGTTGCTCTCGCATATCCGTCTGCCGCATGGGCAGCCCCCTGCTCATGGGAGGTTAAGATATGATTGATCTCTGAACCATGTTTATATAATGCATCGTATACATTTAAAATCGTGCCGCCCGGATAACCGAAAACAGTGTCTACGCCCTGCTCTTTCAGGCATTCGATTACGATTTCTGAACCATTTAACTTCATCCTGCTGTCCTCACCTTTACTTTTCTTACTGTTTTGTTTCTCTTAGCTTCAATTCTTGTTTCAGAATTATTTTTCTGAAACAAGAATCGCTCCGCGGTTGCCGGAGGTTACCATAGAAGCGTAACGAGCCAGATAACCGGTCTTTACCTTCGGCTCTCTCGGTGTCCAGCCAGCTTTTCTTCTTGCCAGCTCTTCATCAGAAACAGCCAGTTCCAGCCTGTTTTCCGGAATGTTGATCTTGATGATATCGCCTTCTTCTACCAGGGCGATCGGACCGCCGACTGCTGCTTCCGGTGATACGTGACCGATGGAAGCACCTCTTGACGCACCGCTGAAACGGCCGTCTGTGATCAGTGCAACGGTAGATCCAAGTCCCATACCTGCGATCTCAGAAGTCGGGTTCAGCATTTCTCTCATACCAGGACCGCCTTTTGGTCCTTCGTAACGGATCACGACAACATCGCCTTCTTTGATCTTTCCGGAGAGGATAGCTTCGCACGCATCTTCTTCACATTCAAAGACTCTTGCCGGGCCTTCATGTACCATCATCTCAGGCACAACGGCAGAACGTTTTACAACGCTTCCGTCCGGTGCCAGGTTTCCGGTCAGGACAGCCAGTCCGCCGGTCTTGCTGTACGGATTTTCTACCGGACGGATGACTTCCGGATTTAAATTTACGCAGCCTTTGATATTTTCGCCTACGGTCTTTCCGGTAACAGTCATGCAGTCAGTGTGCAGCAGGCCCAGTTTATTTAATTCGTTCATAACAGCATATACACCGCCGGCTTCGTTCAGATCCTCCATGTAGGTCGGACCTGCCGGTGCCAGATGGCAGAGATTCGGTGTCTTTGCACTGATCTCGTTTGCAAAGGTGATATCAAAATCCATGCCGATCTCATGTGCAATCGCTGGAAGATGTAACATACTGTTTGTAGAACATCCAAGTGCCATATCCACGGTCAGAGCATTTAAAATGGCATCTTCCGTCATAATATCACGCGGACGGATGTTCTGACGATACATTTCCATAACCTGCATACCAGCATGTTTTGCCAGACGGATACGCTCAGAATAAACAGCCGGAATCGTTCCGTTTCCGCGAAGTCCCATGCCAAGTACTTCTGTCAGGCAGTTCATGCTGTTTGCAGTGTACATACCGGAGCAGGAGCCACAGGTCGGACATACTTTTTCTTCGAATTCACATACATCGTCTGCGGTCAGTTTGCCTGCAGAATATTCTCCGACTGCCTCAAACATGCTGGAAAGGCTGCGTTTGCGTCCTTTCACATGACCTGCCAGCATCGGGCCGCCGCTCACAAATACGGTCGGCACGTTGATACGTGCAGCCGCCATCAGAAGTCCCGGTACGTTCTTGTCACAGTTCGGAACCATAACCAGTGCATCGAACTGATGTGCCAGTGCCATTGCCTCGGTAGAATCTGCGATCAGATCTCTTGTTACCAGAGAATATTTCATACCGGTGTGTCCCATTGCAATACCGTCGCAGACTGCGATCGCCGGGAATACCACCGGTGTGCCGCCCGCCATGGCGACACCCTGTTTTACTGCATTTACGATTTTGTCCAGGTTCATATGTCCCGGAACGATTTCATTATAAGAACTTACGATACCAACTAACGGACGCTCCATCTCTTCCTTTGTCATGCCAAGCGCATTGAACAGGGAGCGGTGCGGTGCCTGCTGGATCCCTTTTTTTACATTATCACTTTTCATTGTAACATACCTCCATTATACGCGTTCTGCGATCAGATCTCCCATCTGAACGGTTCCGACTTTTGTGCATCCTTCTGACATGATATCGCCTGTGCGGTATCCATCTTTGAGTACCTGTTTTACGGCTGCTTCGACCGCGTCTGCCGCCTCATCCAGATCCAATGAGAAACGCAGCATCATGGCAGCGGAAAGGATCGTAGCGATCGGGTTTGCCAGATCTTTGCCTGCGATATCCGGTGCAGAACCGTGGCTTGGCTCATACAGACCGAATTTTGTCTCATTCAGGCTGGCGGATGACAGCATTCCGATGGAACCAGTTACCATGCTTGCCTCGTCAGAAAGAATATCTCCGAACATGTTCTCTGTAAGGATAACATCGAACTGTTTTGGATCACGTACAAGCTGCATTGCGCAGTTGTCAACCAGCATATGTTCCAGTGTGACATCCGGGTAATCTTTTGCAACGTCCTCCACAACGGATCTCCACAGTCTGGAAGAATCCAGAACGTTTGCCTTGTCCACACTGGTTACTTTATGACGGCGTTTTCTTGCAATATCAAATCCGCGGACAGCAATGCGGCGGATCTCATTCTCATCATAAGAAAGTGTATCGACTGCCTTGCGAACTCCCTTCTCCTCGGTTGTATGACGCTCACCGAAATACAGACCGCCGGTCAGCTCACGCATGATCATCATGTCAAAACCGTCTCCGATGATGTCATCACGCAGCGGGCATGCCTCTTTTAATTCTTCATACAGGTACGCCGGTCTTAAATTTGCAAACAGATTCAGTTCTTTGCGGATTTTTAAGAGTCCTGCCTCCGGACGAAGGTTCGGTGCCAGTTTGTACCACGGTGATGTCTTTGCATCTCCGCCGATGGAGCCCATCAGGACAGCATCGCTTGCTTTTGCGGCTGCGATCGCCTCATCCGTTAGCGGCACACCATGTACATCGATGGATGCTCCGCCCATTAAAACTTCTGTATATTTTAATTCAAATCCATATTTTTTTCCTGCTGCGTCCAACACCTTCTGTGCTTCACGCACGATTTCCGGTCCGATACCGTCACCCGGAATGACTGCGATATTGTAGCTCATAATCTATCCTCCGTTTTCCTCGTCAGAAACACCGATACTCTTTTCTCTTTGTACCGATATGATCCTGCACACATCCTGGCAAAATCTCTTCTGGGAATCTTCCCGTAACTTTGCCGCTTTAATTTATATAATAATGCATTTTTGTAGAGATTTCAACCTTAATAACAACAAAAAAAGTGGCTATCTGTCATTTTCCTTACGACAAACAGCCACTTTTTCGAAAATCTGAGTCAATTTTCCCGACTTACCAGCCGAAATTCTTTTTATTTTTCCTCACGCACCAGATAAATCGGTCATTTTTTTGACCTCCAGATACGTCCTGGACAGATACATCCCGATAATGCCAAGACAAAAAAGCTGCACCCCTCCAAGAAATGTGATCACGCAGACCATGGACGGCCATCCCGCTACCGGATCTCCATACAGTGCCGCCCTGCCAAAAATAAACAGCATCGCCGCCATTGCCACAAAACAGAACAGGCAGCCGACAAACGATGCGATCGTCAGCGGTTTTGTGCTGAAAGCTGCGATCCCTTCGATCGAGTATCGGAACAATTTAAAGAAAGACCATTTTGTCTTACCTGCTACACGCTCCCGGTTTTCGTATGCCAGCCATTTTGTGCGAAACCCAACCCAGCCATAGATTCCCTTGGAAAAACGGTTGGATTCCTCCATGGAGACGATCGCATCTGCCACCTTTCTGGTCATAAAACGATAATCTCTTGCCCCATCCACATATC
>ENA-OQDT01001576-OQDT01001576.1-human-gut-metagenome-genome-assembly--contig:-NODE-1576-length-13036-cov-6.402665_pt1 | contig 13036 bp, 16 predicted proteins | sample MGYA00242786_ERZ504617 | MGnify/ENA primary metagenome ERZ504617 (study PRJEB26092, sample SAMD00036337) | human gut metagenome | host: Homo sapiens | study: EMG produced TPA metagenomics assembly of...
GTACAATCATATTGCCATTATTCTGGACGGCAATGGCCGCTGGGCAAAGGCAAAGGGACTGCCTCGTGGCTATGGACATGTTAAGGGCTGCGCCAATCTGGAGCAGGTCTGCTATGATATTAAAGATCTGGGCGTGAAATATCTGACAGTATATGCTTTTTCCACGGAAAACTGGAAACGCTCCAGAGAAGAAGTGGATGGGCTTATGAAGCTGTTTCGCAGCTATCTGAAGAAATGTATCAAGATATCCCGGGATAATAAGATGAAAATCAAAATTATCGGCGACATCTCTGCTTTTGCACCGGATATTCAGGAAAGCATCCGTAAACTGGAGGAGTTTTCCAAGGATTATGATGAGTTGTACTTCCAGATTGCCATGAATTATGGAAGCCGCGATGAGATTACAAGAGGAATGCGAAAGATGGCACAGGATGTGGCGGATGGAAAAGTTTCTCCGGATCAGATCACAGAGGATACGATTGGAAGCTACCTGGATACTGCAGGAGTGCCGGATCCGGATCTTCTGATACGCACCAGCGGAGAACAGAGACTTTCCAATTTCCTTATGTGGCAGCTGGCTTATACGGAATTTTATTTTACAGACGTGGCATGGCCGGATTTCCATAAAGCAGAATTAGTACAGGCTATTGAGAAATATAATCAAAGAGACAGAAGATATGGCGGTGTGAAGGAGGAGTAAGATGTTTAAAACACGTCTTTTAAGCGGTATTGTGCTGGTCGCAGTTGCGCTTCTGACTATTATCAGTGGAGGTTATGTGCTGTTTTTTACACTGCTTGGGATCTCTCTGATCGGAATGCAGGAGCTTTATAAGGTTATGAAGGTTCGGGAAGACCATTTTAATGCCCTGGAAATTGCAGGCTATCTTGGAGCTGTGATCTACTATGTGCTGATGTCGCTGGATTTTGAAAAATATGGAATGATGGGCGTGATCATTTCGTTCATGATGTTTATGTTCGTTTACGTATTTACTTATCCCAAGTTCAAGGCAGATCAGGTAATGCCGGCGTTCTTTGGGGTGGTATACGTGGCTGTGATGCTCTCCTTTATTTATCTTACCAGGAACCTTCCAGATGGAAAATTTCTGGTATGGCTGATCTTTTTATGCTCCTGGGGATGCGATACCTGCGCATATTGTGTGGGAATGCTGATCGGCAGGCACAAAATGGCACCAATCCTCAGCCCGAAGAAATCAGTAGAAGGTGGAGTAGGCGGCGTGGCAGGCGCTGCGCTTCTGGGCGCAATTTATGCAGCAGCAACTGGCGGAAAGATTGCAGAGTATGCGCTGATCTGTGCAGTCGGAGCACTGATCTCCATGGTTGGAGACCTGGCTGCTTCTGCTATTAAGAGAAATCAGGGAATCAAGGACTATGGCAAACTGATCCCGGGACACGGTGGAATCCTGGACAGATTTGACAGTGTGATCTTTACAGCTCCGGCTATTTATTTCCTGGCGAAGCTTGTGCTGGGAATCTGATTCCGGATTGGCAGCGGGAGGCATAAAGGAATAAGAAGTGTGGAAATGATAAGATGTGATTTGTCCCTGAAATGGACTGAGAGGAATTTCAAATGAAGAAAATTGCAATTTTAGGCTCAACTGGTTCCATCGGTACACAGACCCTGGATGTAGTGAGAGCTAACGGCGATATAGAGGTGCTGGGAATCAGTGCAGGAAGAAATGTGAAAATGCTGGAAGAACAGGCAAGAGAGTTTCATCCTCAGCTGATTGCAGTGTGGGATGAAAATGCGGCAGAGGACCTGGCAGTCCGTCTTGCGGATATGGATGTAAAAATTGTGTCTGGTATGGAGGGACTTCTGGAGCTTGCGCGTATGCCCCAGACAGACATTCTGGTTACCGCTGTTGTGGGAATGATTGGAATCCGTCCTACAATGGAGGGAATCAAGGCGGGCAAGGACATTGCCCTTGCAAACAAAGAAACATTGGTAACAGCAGGTCATCTGATCATTCCTATGGCAAAAGAGCATGGGGTTCAGATCCTTCCGGTAGACAGTGAGCACAGTGCTGTTTTCCAGGCCCTTCATGGGGAAAAGCGGGCGCAGGTTGAGAAGCTTCTGATCACAGCTTCCGGTGGTCCCTTCCGTGGAAGAAAAAGAGAAGAACTGGAACATGTGACGCTTGCAGATACCCTGAAGCACCCGAACTGGGTAATGGGACAGAAGATCACAGTAGATTCTGCAACCCTGGTCAATAAAGGTCTGGAGGTTATGGAAGCCAGATGGCTGTTTGATGTGGATCTGGATCATATTCAGGTTGTTGTCCAGCCAAAGAGCATTATCCATTCGATGGTAGAGTTTAAAGATGGTGCGGTTATGGCGCAGCTTGGAACTCCGGATATGCGGCTTCCAATCCAGTACGCACTCTATTATCCGGAACGCAGATATCTGGATGGAGAGAGACTGGATTTCCATAAATTGAAAGAGATTACTTTTGAAGATCCGGATATGGACACATTCCTGGGGCTTCCAATGGCTATGGATGCTGCAAGAAAAGGAGGCAGTATGCCTACTGTGTTTAACGCAGCAAATGAGCTGGCTGTGAAGAAGTTTTTACAGGAAAAAATCGGCTTTCTGGATATTTACGACATTATTGCACAGTCTATGGAAAGACATACAGTGATCCGGAATCCGGATCTGGAGGAGATACTGGCAGTAGAAGACGAGACTTATAAATGGATTGAAAGCAGGTGGTAGGTTGAAGATTATTCTGGCATTATTGATTTTCAGTGCGATCATTCTTTTTCATGAGCTGGGGCATTTCCTTCTTGCAAAGAAAAATAAGATCGTAGTAACGGAGTTTTCCCTTGGAATGGGACCAAGGCTGCTTAGCACAGAGAAGAATGGAACCAGGTATTCTCTGAAGCTTTTGCCTCTTGGCGGTTCCTGTGCCATGCTGGGAGAAGATATGGAGGATGAGTCCAAGGGGACTTTCAATGGTGCACCAGTGTGGGGAAGAATCGCTACAGTTGCAGCAGGACCGGTATTTAACTTTATCCTGGCCTTTGTGTTTGCAGTGCTCATTGTTACGCTGGTGGGCTATGACCCGGCAGAGGTTACGCAGGTGGAGAGTGGTTCTACTGTGGCTGAAGCTGGTCTTCAGGAAGGGGATATTATCAAAGAATATCAGGGGTATCATATTGATCTGGCAAGAGATCTTTATCTGTATATGTATCTGAATAATCCACAGGAGGATGAGACCATTCATATGACTGTGGAGAGGAATGGCAAAGATGTGGAGTTGGCCTTCAAACCAGACGTACAGGTGAGATACCTTCTTGGCTTTAACAGAAAGAGTACCGATTCTCTTGAGGTGGCATCCCTGATTCCGGGAATGGGCTTATCTGAAACTGGTGTGGAGCCTGGGGACGTGATCACTTCCATTAATGGTACCAGACTGGAGAGTTCGGACGATTATACTGCATATCTTGCAGAGCATCCTCTCACAAGTGAGCCTGTGACCATTACTTATGAGCGTGATGGCCTGGAATACAACGCTGAGGTAACTCCATCGGAGTCCCGCACAGCAGTGCTTGATTTTTCTTATAATCTGGCGTACACGAAGACACATGGATTTGAAGTGCTGAAGTATGGAACACTGGAAGTAAAATATATGATCCGCTCTACCTTACTCAGCCTGAAAGAGCTTCTTACCGGCGGACTGGGCGTAAAGGATTTAAGCGGTCCGGTTGGCGTAGTTGATGCAATTGGCAGCACCTATGAGGCAAGTAAGAGTGAGGGCATGCTGACAATCTGGGTAAATATGCTGTATATGGCAGCTCTTTTATCTGCAAACCTTGGTGTTATGAACCTGCTTCCGCTTCCTGCACTGGATGGTGGCCGGCTTGTATTTCTGATTATCGAGGCTATCCGGAGAAAACCGGTGAACAGACAGATTGAGGGCATGGTTCATTTTGCAGGTTTGATGGTGTTGATGCTTTTGATGGTTGTAGTTATGTATAATGATATTTTGAAGATTTTTTAATCTTTTTGAAATGAAAAAGCTATAAATAGAATATTACTGCTGTATGCCGTTCTGACATTCTATAGGAGGGATATTTTTTTGGAAACACGAAGAAAAATGGCAGGCGGCAAACTGCGCTCCCTCCAGAAAAATTTAATCTGTCATTTTCGGTTACTTGTCAATATCCGCCCTTGTCCGGCCCGATTCGTCGGAGTACCCTCTCTGTTGGGCAAGTGCTGTTGCGCCCAGCGTGTTGTCCTGTGAAAGCAGTGCGATGATTTTCTCCCTACTTTTATTTTGCAGGTTCGCCAATCACATATTTCCTTTTAACCGGTACGCTTCTTTGTACCCGTCCATCAAAGTACGTTCAATGTCGGAAGCCCTATACAGAATCCTGCCGCCCACCTGGATATAGGGCAGTATGCCGTTGTTGCGGTAATCCTGAAGGCTCCTGCGGCTGACCTTCAGTTTAACGGCCAGTTCCTTGTCAGTGTAATAGCGTTCCCCGTCCAGCGACGGTTTGTTGGCACCACGTATTTTCTCCACCTTTTCTGAAAGGTCTTCCAGCGATGAGAGAAAGACTCTCACGCGTATGTCGTTTTCCGGTGTCAGCAGCCGGATATTGCCATTGTCATTCATAAGTCAGATATCTGTTTGTTGGTTGGTTCGTTGGTTGATGGTTTGTTGGTTACATTGCATTTTCTTTCCTTGCCGGCTGTTATACACCGTTTCATTTCCACCACGGGAAAGACGGCCTTCACATCCTCCGGCCTGTAGTACACCTTGTGGCTTATCTTGGTGTATGCCAATGTTCCGTTCTCCCGCATCGACTGCAATGTTCTAGGGCTGACGCAGAGCAGCCTGCAAACGTCATCGCTGTCAAGCCACTCCTTTTCTCCCAAGTCCTCATGTTCCCGGCAGAGGCGTTCCACCTTTTCCGCAAAAATCTCGAACCCCGAGAGCATCCTCTCAAAAGTTGCCTTCTCTATGACCACTACTTCCATAATTCCTCAATTTTAAGTTTGACTTTTGTTTTTTTACTATAGCCGGAACGGCGGACAGATGATACCGGAAAGGGGTTCCGGTGTCCGTAAAAGCGTTCCGGAAGCGAAGAAAATAAAAAAATCAAGACGGGCTGCAAACCGGACGAGAGGTGTCACCGGCAGACATCCCTTTTCACCGCCAGGGGATAATTACGGATGGTAAGAAGCGGAAAGGACACACTTATTTCTTTGAAGCAAAGGTAGCCGTTTCCCACCGGAGCGCAAGGCCGGGCCCTGCGGGTCGGCGGGGAAAAAATCATCCTCGCACTCTGCGCTCCGGTATTTTTTCCTGCCGAGCCTTGACGCCTTTCCGGAGGGAGAACGGCTGTAAGGCATACAAAGAAACAAGAGTGCCCGTACTACGGGCCGGATGTCTAACAGATAAAAGCAAAAGGATATGGCAACAAAAGACGTGAAAGAATTCAACGGATGGTTTAACCGTTCATACGCGAGATTGAAGGAGAGACTCTCCATCTATGGAAAAATCGACGAAGACGCGTTCCATGACGCATATCTGGCTGTCAGGAAGCAGATAATGTTCTCAAGTGTCGGGATAGAAGATCCGGAGTCCTATTTCTTCGGATGCTACCGAAGAATCCTGCAGTCGGGCGCAAGGGATGAAAGCCGTTACGACAGCCCCGGAGACGAGTATTTCGCAAGACTGGGTGAGACGGACTGCGCGGAAGAGACAGAGGAACGGGAAGAGATGCTTACCGGATGCGACAGGCTGGTAAGGGACATACAGAAGTTCCTCAGGCGGCATTTCTCCTATGAGGATTATAGGATATTCATGCTGCGGTTCTACGAGACCGGAAGCTCATTCCGCACCATAGCCAGGCACATGGGCGAGAAGACCTCGGTGGTGACACGCAGGGCACAGGCGATGATGGAATCCATCCGGGCAAACCGGAAGTTCATCGCCCAAAGAAGATTGATCATGGCCGGCGAGGCGGCATAAAAGACAATAAATGTATCACTCAAAACATAATCGATTATGAAACTGACAGTTTATGACAAGAGCAATTCCCATCCGGCACTGACCTACAAAGGCAAACGGATCATCACGGTATGCCGTGACGGCAGCATGTACCTGAGCAGGATATTGAGCAGGGAACTGAGCCTGCACGCAGGAAACAGGCTATGTATCGCCAGGGACGAAGACAGGCCAAAGGACTGGTACATGTTCGTCTCGGATGACGGAAACGGATTCACGATATGGAACGATCCGCGTTGCGCCCGCTTCTCGAACAGCTTCATCGCCGGCATGATACTTGATGCGGCAAAGGTCGAGAAATGCGCCGGTTTCATGGTGGCGAAAGAGCCGGTGAATGTGGACGGCAGGCTATGCTACCGGATAATACTCGACAACCCGATACCGAAGGGAGTAAGAGCCACCGGTACGAGATAAGCCCGATATCCGAAAGAAAAAGCAGGGGATATCCGAAGGAAGGAAAAAGATCCGACCTCCGGGTGTCCCTTTTTTCATGCGCCCACAGGCAGAATCACAACGGTTTCAGGTTGATACGGCTGCTGTAGATGGCGTTCAGCTCGTCACGGTACTGTTCCAGATGGGCCGAAAGGATATTGTCGATGTAGCAGGAAATGCTGACAGTCGGCGCTATCACGGAAAGCAGGGTACGCACCCGTTCATAGTTCTCACTGCTGACATAGGTCTGCCGGCGCTCTTTCACAACGTTGTTGCCGAACAGATGTTCGGGATACTCCTGAAGACTGTTCTTTTTCCGGTGTGTTTTCTCCCGAAGAACCGGAGATGGTGCTTCTTCCTCACCGCCGGACACACCGGAACCGGGAACTTCCACCTTGTCGGATTTGGCAGGAATCCCGGACCGATTTTCCGTTTCCGGTTTCTTGTCATCTTCTTTTTGGGAGTTAGCAGCGTTGCTCCCATAACGATTTTCCAGGACAGAGGCGGGAATATCCCCGGCCATTACGCGGCGTATCTGCTCCTCGTCGATTTTAACTTCCTTTCTCTTTACCATGAATTCCATATTTTTGATAGTTGAACAATTCTTTTCCGGCAGTTCTGCATTTTCATCACGTTGTGAATGTAAGAATACCACCCTTATTACATGCTTGCATTATCTGACGGGTATGTGCATCCGACCGGCAAGCCGGTCATGTATCCAATCCCCCACGTGTCCAGTCTGACATTAAGCCGGTCACGCATTCACACATGGGGGAACGGTTGCCTTATTATGTTCTTACATATCCCCGTTCACCCGTTACCGAACGGTTTAAGGCAACCATACACCATGTACCTGACGCACACTTGGATGATTGAACTGCCGAACACATGCTGACATGCGGCAAAATAACGATAAATTTTCCGGATTGGCACTATCATGGCGGTCTGCTGACAGTCTGTGACACTGTATGTCATCCTGTTACACCGCTCAAATGCTCCGGTGACTCCGGTTTTGGGTATTCAAAAAGTGATAAGGATGGCGGCGGAAGGATTTTATAGGTGGGAAGTGGATAAGATGCCATATTTTGATTTTTCGACAGAAAAATTCATGTTCAAACGAACATGGCAAGTTGTGTTTTCGGTAACAAGAAATGTAATTGTAATCTATTGAATAATATACTTTTGAAGAAGTAGAGTATAACAATGGGTAACGATGTAGAAACGAGCGAACTTCTTTAGTCTGTTATATTTTTCCATTGCTTCAAATAACTCTTGCACAAAGATAATGCATCTTTTTTAAAGAATATACTTACTACTAAGTAAATTTGATTATATTTGCATCATGAATGATACAAGAAGTGAAATAATACGGTTAGGGAGTGAATTGATTCGTTCTGTTGGCTACAATTCTTTTAGCTACGCTGACATATCTAAAGCGTTGAATATAAAGAATGCAGCTATCCATTATTATTTCCCTTCAAAGTCAGATTTAGGATGTGGAGATAATAAAGAGGAATCTTAATGCTTTCAACGAACTAACTAAAACATGGGAAGGCTTAGATTACAAATTGCAGTTTTCCAATTACATTCATATGCACGATAGTTTTATTGGTAATCACTGGCTTTGTATAGTTGGTTCACTTTCTCCATCTTATGACACTTTACCTGAAAACATGCAGAAAGAATTGAAGGGATTGGTAAATACAATCCTAAAATGGCTAACAGCATTATTAGACAATGGACTAAAAACTAATATTTTTTCATTTACGGAAACACCAAGAACAAAGGCTTTCATAGTTCATTCTGCGTTACTGTCTTCTTTACAAATGAATAAAGTATTAAAAAATGATGTATATAAGTCTATACAGGAAGGACTATTAAATATCTAATATTTTTTTATCCAAAAAACTTACTTACTAATAAGTATATAAATTCATAAAGATGAGAAAGATTGATTTTTTAAGAGAACAGATTATTGAATCGAGGAATTTTGTAAATCGTTTGATTTCCGAAATTCCACAAGATTTATGGTACACAATTCCTGAAAGCACAGATTCAAACTTTGCTTGGCAAATTGGACACTTGATGATTAGTCAAAACTTCCACGCTATCACATGTATCACTGGAAGAAATCCTAAAATCGCTGAACTAATACCTATTGTTGATTATGTGAAGATATTCAATGGTATGGGTACTTTGCATAGGTCAGTAGAAAAGAACTTGATTTCAGCATATAAGCTAAAAGAGCAGTTCGATGCTATTCACGAAATATGCATAGATAATTTAACGCAATTAAATGATGATATATTAATTGAACAATTAGAACCTATCCCATTCAAACATCCAGTAGCTAATAATAAATATGAAGCTTTATCATGGTGTTTCAAACATGAAATGTGGCATAGTGCTGAGATGGAAGCTATCAAAGTAGCTTTAAACTATCCAATAGTATGGCTAGAAAAATAGAGTTCTAAGATAAGCTCAATATAGCTAAATCATTCTGCATAAAACAGATTATTTAATCTGACAATTAATATTTACATTAAAATTTATGCGTATGAATGAATTATTAGGTATGAGGTTTTTTAAGACTATTGTCTGAATCCTCGCAAGAAGTAACTAACGAAAAAATGCAAGATGCTTATGGCGAATTTGTCGAACAAATAAGAATAGTGGGGGATGGGAATGATTACTCCACTATTTACCGTATTCTTACAGCTACCCGTATTGAGATAGCTTCACTTGAAACAGCACCTCTTTATGGGCAGGGGGAAAATGCGCTTAAAAAGCGGTTCTTACAAAAAACACAGGCGATTATTAACGCAGAACTGGAACTGCTAAATTTCAAAATCACACATCCCGAATCGTTTCCTTTGGTAACTCCATTGACATTTGAATCTTCTTTATCGGTCATACCTAAGTTTCCTAATCTCGGAATCATGGGTATGACCGAAATTCTTTCAGCCCTGATGCTGTTGGGTGGCATCACCGACAACATAGGCAAGAATCCAACTATCATCGCTTTTTCGGAAGTCTTTGAACAGGCTTTCGGATTTAGTTTTAACGGTATCTATGACCGTCAAAGCGAACTTTTCAAACGCAAGCCATGTAACCTCACTAAAACACTGGATGCTTTAAAAACAGTCCTTACTAAAGAATACAAGCAACGGCAAGCGGAAGCACTAAAAAAATAAAGATGAAAAAAGATAATTTTGCAATAGATTGATAAATAGCTATTTGTGTTTGTGATATAGAGGGGTCAATACCGGACTCCTCTATTTTTAGTTCTTTATTCTGCCGTCCTTTGCTTCATCAATCGGTTGAGAACAATAATGTTAAACTTAAAATTGAAGCAAAATGTATGTAGATAATGAAAATTTCGACAAGTGGATGGAAAGGTTATCAAAGAAGCTCACCGAAGTTGGGCAAGACCTGAAATCACTTATCAATACTGACAAGGTAATGGGTGAGAACGACAAACTATTAGATAATCAGGATTTAGCGTTTCTACTAAAAGTATCTTTCCGAACCTTGCAACGGTATCGAGTAAGTGGCAAACTTCCTTACTTTACGATAAGTCATAAGACCTATTATCGTTCAGCCGACATTCGGGCATTTGTTCAAGAAAATGCTGATAGCAAGACCTATGAGCGATTTAAAAAGGAAAATCAACTTGATAAGCAAACCGAAGCAAAATAAGGTGGGTAATGTTACCGCCTGATGGAATGTTACCATTCCCCATTTAGCAGAAATCGCCTCGCTCTGTAGCTCGGCTCGTTTCGTTAAATGAAGCAAGAGGGAACTGGACAAGTCCTGTTCTTCCCTCTTGCCCTGCGGGGCAAAGCCTTCGGCTTTAATAGGTTACGTTCGTAACCATTTATAATAGTGATTATAAGACAGAAATGTATTTCGCTTATAATCAACTAAATGAATCTCGTTTTCCTTATAAAAAAGTTATAATCATGGATAAGACTAATAATATATCTACTCTTACCACCATCGGGATAGACCGACAAACGGGTAAGTTGATAGACAAGCTCTGCAAACGCTATTCGCTGAAAAAAGGGGAAATAGTCAGGCTGGCATTTAGCTATATTGATAAAGCGTGTATCAACCCCTCGGAAGCACCGGAATCCGTAAAATCGGAACTGGCGAAGATAAACAAACGACAGGACGATATAATTCGTTTCATCCGTCACTACGAGGAAGAACAACTGAATCCAATGGTACGAACCGCCAATTCTATTGCCGTTCGCTTCGATGCTATCGGCAAGGAATTAGAAAACCTTATCCTTTCACAACTGGCAGCCAGTCAAGAAAGGCAAACAGCCGTACTGCAAAAGGTAAGTGAACAGTTCGGCAAGCACGCCGATGTAATCAACCAGCAGGGGAAACAACTCACCGCCCTGTATCAGATACACCAACGGGATTATAAGAAATTGCTCCAACTGATACAACTCTATTCGGAGTTATCAACTTGTGGCGTGATGGACGGCAAACGGAAAGAAAACTTAAAGACGGAAATCGTCAATTTGATAAATACATAGAACCATGCACATAGATTTTGCCCCGCCATCGGCAGGAACATATAATAATACGGGTAGTTGTCGGCAATTAGCTTCATATATGGAGCATGAAGACTTGGAACGGATGGAGAAAGGAATCTATACCGATGGCTTTTTCAATCTGATAGAGGATAACATCTATAAATCAAAAGTTATAAAAGATATAGATACTAATACCGGGCAACTATTGAAAACGGATGCTAAGTTTTACGCTATTCATGTCAGCCCGTCGGAAAAGGAACTTCAAGCGATGGGTAATACAGAACAGGAACAAGCCGAAGCCATGAAACGGTATATCCGGGAAGTGTTTATTCCTGAATATGCCAAGAACTTCAACAAAGGACTATCCGAAGCGGATATAAAGTTTTACGGAAAGATACATTTTGACCGTAGCCGTTCCGACAACGAACTGAATATGCACTGTCATTTGATTGTGAGCCGAAAAGACCAAGCTAATAAAAAGAAGCTATCACCGCTTACCAACCACAAGAACACCAAGAACGGAGTAATAAAAGGTGGTTTTGACCGTGTGAACCTGTTCCAACAAGCGGAACAGGGCTTTGATAAGCTGTTTGGCTACAACCGCCAATTATCCGAATCGTTTGAGTATTCCAACACGATGAAGAACGGAAGCATTGACGATAAACTGAAAATGCAGGAGCAAGAATTGAAAGAGCCAAAACAATATTTTACTGGCGAAAGAAAAAAGAAACATTCCAACCCAGTGAAAAAGAAAACAATATTTCTTGTAATCTTGATAACAAGCAAAACAATGAACAATCTTTTAATCAGGTAAATAGCAAAACTGGAAATTCTTTACTGTCTATCTTCTCATTAAGAGATAGCAATAATTACGATGCAACATCGGCAGAGGAATTACAGTCACAGAAACGTAAAAAGAAAAAGAAGAAAGGGATTAGACGATGATTGAATATGAGGAACTAAGAGCCAATATAGACCGACCTGATGGAGCGTTTCAAGTATCGTAAATCGCTTGTATACTTAACGATAGACAATGTTATCACCACCCGAAGAAACAGCCGTATAGAGATGTATTTGCGTATCAGAAAGTTTGAAAGCCTGTTCCCACCTGATTGCCTTGTCATTGCCCGATTAGGTTTTAGCAAGGAGCGGATAGGGCATGGTACGCACTTTCTCCAGTTCTTGACAGGGGTAGCCTTAAAGTATGGATTCAGGTACATCGGAATTGAGTATGCTAACGACAAAAGCGGTGCTTTTGCCAAGAAGTTAGGTTTTAATTCAATAGATGGTGAAAACTATTTTATGACAGTTGATAATCTAAAATCTTATTTTTCAATAGAATGAATGTAATCCTTTCTTTTTCTAAGTACAAGTGTTGCCTATTTATTTTCTCCATATATGAGATGTTTGTCATTGAAAAAAAAATGAAAAACATGCTGTTGATTGATATTTTGAGTTTTGGGTGGACATGAAGATATGTTTTTCAGCCATAAATCTAGCTGTATCACAAATATTTGCTAAATTTGTAAACGATAAAGTACTCATCATTTTTTTGATTATTACTTTTGTTCATTGTACACTTTTGATAAAGAGTACAGTTTAAGAGTTATCAGTAACTCACTTATGAAAAGTAAAGATTGATAATAAAAATAGATAAATAAATATGTTTCATATACAGCAACCAACAGAACAATGGATTGACGAAGTTGTGAATGTTATTAATGAAAATCAGTTGAAACCTGAAGAATCAAAATTCATGATGGCATTCTTTTCCTCTATGGATTCTGAATTTGTAGAATACTTTCAGAACAATAAGACGCAAATTTCATCTTTTAGTGGACATAATTTTCATATATTCACCCCTCTTATATATGAAGATAGAGTTTATTCCAGATGAAGAATGGAGAAAGATGAGAAATGAATTCAAATCTTTCGGATTCCTATTGGTACAGAACCTACATTCATCTTCTTTAATATTTTTTAAATCAAAGCAAGATAAATTATGAACCAACATTTTTTGCA
>ENA-OQDT01001578-OQDT01001578.1-human-gut-metagenome-genome-assembly--contig:-NODE-1578-length-13033-cov-3.001240_pt1 | contig 13033 bp, 17 predicted proteins | sample MGYA00242786_ERZ504617 | MGnify/ENA primary metagenome ERZ504617 (study PRJEB26092, sample SAMD00036337) | human gut metagenome | host: Homo sapiens | study: EMG produced TPA metagenomics assembly of...
TGCAGATCCGCATGGATAAAAACGGTCAGCACATTGGGGAAATCTGCCAGTGCGTAATCGGCGCAGCGTCCCACCAGAACACAAGGCCCCTCCTCTGCAATTTTCTTTATGCTGTCATATTGGGCCAGAAATACTTTCTGGTTAATCGGCATATCAGCAAAGGTTGCAGAGCTGTATCCGAAGGAATAGGTATCCATCACCAAAGAGTACAGAAAACTGTTGGTGGGTTTCTCGTCATGGTTCTCAAATAATTCCTGGCATAAGCCGCTGTCCTTGGCGGCCCGGTCCAGAAGCTCTTTATCATAGCACTTAATTCCCAGATCGCTGGCCAAAGTCTCTCCGATCTCGCGGCCGGCGCTGCCGAACTGGCGTCCAATGGTAACTATTGTCTGAATACTCATACGCTTCGCCCCTTTCACCTGAATATTAGCTAATATTATTATAATCCAAATAATCAAAATACACAAGCGAAAAGATATTATTTTTGCAATTTTTGTAACAATTTCCCGAAATACTCGGGTAACGGAGCGGAAACTTCCAGATACTTCCCGGTGGAGGGATGTAAAAATCCCAGAACCATGGCGTGAAGACACTGCCCTTCCAGGGAAAAGGGACACCGGGCAGGGCCGTAGACAGCATCTCCCAGCAGGGGATGGCCGATGCTGGCCATGTGCACCCGAATCTGGTGAGTACGGCCGGTTTCCAGCTGACATTCAATATACGTATAGCCCTTTAGCTGCTCCAGTACATGATAGTGGGTCACAGCCTCCTTGCCGTTTTTGTAATTGACCGCCATGCGCTTGCGATCCACCGGGTGTCGGCCGATGGGGGCATTTACCGTCCCGTCCTCCTTTAAAACCCCGTGGACATGGCCCGGTATTTGCCTGGTGATAGAGTGTTCCTTCAGCTGAGCTGCCAGGCTCTGATGTGCGGCGTCATTTTTTCGCCACAACGAGCAGACCGCTGGTATCCTTATCAATACGATGCACAATGCCCGGTCGATGTTCACCGTTAATACCAGACAGGCTGTCACCACAGTGGTACATCAATGCATTTACCAACGTGCCGTCCCAGTTGCCGGCCGCCGGATGCACAACCATGCCGCGTGGCTTGTTGACCACCACAATATCTGCATCCTCATAAACAATATCCAGCGGAATATTCTCCGGCTTGAGATCTACTTCCTTTAACTCCGGAAGCTGAACCGTAATCGCCTCGCTGCCGACCAGCTTGTAATTTTTTCTTGAGTGGCTGACCGTTACAGCTTACTGCCTGCTCTGACAGCAGATTCTGCGCCGCAGAGCGGGTCAGTCCTTCAATCTGCTCTGCCAGCCAGATGTCGATACGCTTGCCGGATTGCTCTGCCGGAACCGTAAATTGCAATTCACTCATGGTTACTTCTCCGCTTCGCTTGTTTCCTTGTGCTGAAACATAAAATATAGCACAAACAGTACACCACCTGCACAAATGAAGATATCTGCCACATTAAATACCGGAAAATGAATCAGACGGAAGTCAAACATATCGACAACAAAACCGTGTGCTACACGATCAATGGCGTTGCCGAGTGCGCCTGCCGCTACCAGAATCAGCGACCAGCAGCCCAGCTGAGTCTGCAGCATATTCTTGTAAATCGCTGTGAAAATGGCAACTGTAATCACAATGGCCAATACAACAAAAATCCAGCGTGAATCAAATTGCGCGAACAGGCTGAATGCTGCACCGCGATTCTCGATATAAGTCAAGTGAAACACACCATTGATCAACGGAATGGTCTGCTGTGCCTGCAGGGACGTAAACGCCCAGTATTTCACTGCCTGATCTGCCGCAATCATCAGCAAGATTGCACAAATATAAATCGGCATCTTCTACCTCCAAAACAAAAAGGAGGAACAGAATGGCTCTGCTCCCCTTGGATTCTTCTTTTAGCCTACAACCTTGGCACAGCGAGCACACAGACCCGGATGCTTTGCATCAGAACCAACGGTCTTAGCCTGCTTCCAGCAACGCCAGGCACTTCTCAACCTCTGCGCGGGCAACAGCAATCTTCAGACCCGGCAGATTCTCGCTTGCAGCGCCCTCACCGTCACCGGCAACGACATCAAGTTCAGAAAACAATGCACAGATCAGCCAGATCCTGACCACAGCCGTTCAGGAAATGCAGCCTGTTCAGCGTCAGCGTAAACAGTAACGCATGCTTCCAGCGGCTTGCCGATGGTCTTAGCAGTACGCGCACCCTCGAGAGCCTTGTTTACATCATCGCGGAATGCTGTCAGCTTGTCCCACTTAGCACGATCCTCATCGCTGAAGGACAAAGCCTCGTCAGCCTGCGGCATCTCGTTATATGCTACGTTGCGAGCATCATCCTCAGCAGCGTGCGGCATAGCCTGCCAGATTTCGTCTGCGGTAAAGCACAGAATCGGAGACAGCATGCGAACCAGCGCACTCAGGATACGATAGATCGTAGTCTGTGCAGAGCGCGGCTCAGACCATCGGTCTCATCGCAGTACAGACGATCCTTGATCACATCGAGTAGAAGTTGGACATATCAACAACACAGAAATTATGAATTGCATGGAATACGTGTGGAATTCGTAGCTATCATATCCCTCACGAACCTTTGCAGCAAGGTCGTTCAGCTTCATCAGTGCCCACTTATCCAGCTCCGGCATATCTGCGTATGCAACAGCGTTGGTCTTAGGATCAAAGTCAAACAGGTTGCCCAGAATGTAGCGAGCCGTGTTGCGGATCTTGAGGTAGTTCTGCGACAGATGCTTGAGCATGTCCTTGGAAATACGCATATCCTGACGGTAGTCAGAAGAAGCAACCCACAGACGCATTACGTCTGCGCCATACTGCTTGAGGATATCCTCCGGAGCAATACCATTGCCCAGAGACTTGGACATCTTCTGGCGCTCCTCATCAACGATCATACCGTGGGTGATAACCGTCTTGTACGGAGCCTTGCCCTGCGTAGCAATAGAAGTCAGCATCGAGGACTGGAACCAGCCGCGATACTGGTCGTTGCCTTCCAGATATACGTCAACCGGGGTCTTCTGACCTTCGCGGTTCTCGATAACAGCACGCCAGGAGGAACCGGAATCAAACCATACATCCATGGTATCGGTTTCCTTGTCGAACTCGCTGCAGCCGCACTCACACTTGATTGCCTGCCGGCAGAATCTCAGCAGCCGTCATGTCGAACCATGCGTTGGAGCCCTTTTCACGGAACAGATCAGCAACGGTCTTAATCGTCTGCTCATTTACCAGCGGCTTGCCGCACTTCTTGCAGGTGAAGATCGGAATCGGAACACCCCAGACACGCTGACGGGAAATGCACCAGTCGTGGCGGTCGGCGACCATATTATGGATACGTGCTTCGCCCCAGGACGGGATCCACTGCACGTCGTTGGCAATAGCATTCAGGGCTTCTTCACGGAAGCCGTCGACAGATGCGAACCACTGCTCGGTCGCACGGTAGATGATGGGGTTCTTGCAGCGCCAGCAGTGTGCGTACTGATGGCGGATGTTTTCTTTGCCAAACAGGCGGTTCAGACCGGCCAGATATTTGATGATGGGTACGTTGGCATCAAAAACGAACATGCCGGCAAAATCAGCTCCGGCTTCGGCGGTCAGTTTACCTGAGCCGTCGACGGGACATATGATCGGCAGATTGTAGCGGACGCCGGTCTCAAAGTCGTCGGCGCCATGTCCGGGAGCGGTATGGACGCAGCCTGTACCGGCTTCCAGCGTAACATAATCAGCCAGTACGACAAGGGATCTGCGGTCAATAGTTTCAAACGGATGCCGGCATTCGGCATATTCCATATCTTTACCTTGACAGGTGCCGATGATATTGCTGAGGTCTTTTTTGCAGACTTTGCCAACGGCTTCCAGCATCTCTTTGGCCATAAACAGGATTTCGCCTTCGCATTCTACCCAGGCATATTCAAAGTCCGGATGCAGCGCGATCGCTACGTTGGCAGGCATGGTCCACGGTGTGGTGGTCCAGATGACGATATAGGCCGGTTTGCCCTGAGCTGCTTCAGGCAGCATGCCGTTGTCTTTGACGAGCGGCATTTTTACGAAGATCGCCGGGGACTTTTCTTCTCCGTATTCGATCTCAGCTTCTGCCAGAGCGGTTTCGCAGTGCGGGCACCAGTAAACGGCTTTTTTGCCTTTATAGATGTAGCCTTTTTTAGCCATCTCGCCGAAAACATGGATCTGCACAGCTTCATAATCGTGGGTCATGGTGATATAAGGATGATCCCAGTCGCCAAGGACGCCCAGACGTTTGAAGTCGGTACGCTGCTCGTCGATCCATTTTAAAGCGTAGTCGTGACATTCTTTACGCAGTACCAGTGTATCAAGCTCATGGCGGTTCAGTCCCAGATTTTTGATAGCGGCGTGCTCGATCGGCATACCATGGGTATCCCAGCCGGGAACATACGGGGTATCAAATCCCTGCGCATATTTATATTTCATAATGATGTCTTTCAAAATCTTGTTTAAAGCCGTACCCATATGGATCTTGCCGTTAGCGTACGGCGGACCGTCGTGCAGGACAAATTTTTTATGGCCCGCATGCAGTTCCTGTTTCTTTTCATAGATTTTGTTTTCTTCCCAGTATTTCAAAAATTCGGGTTCGCGTTCCGGTAAACCGGCACGCATCGGAAATTCAGTTTCCGGTAAATTAAGGGTCTTGCTGTAATCCATGTGTACACCTCCAAAAAAATAAAGCCCCGCTCCCAAAAAGGGACGAGACTATAAACCCGTGGTACCACCCTCATGACAGACTTAAGCTGCCTGCCACTCGAAACACCATAACGTGTGTTACCCGTCCGGGCTTACTGTTTTCAGCCCAGAAGCTCTGAAGTGATCTTCCCCTGCCATCTTTCCGGTCGGGCTCGCACTGTCCCCGACTCGCTTGACTGTGCCCGGCAGGCTACTGTCTTCGTCATCGCTGCTGCTTTTATTAAAACAAAGTCATTATACACCATTATACAAGTTATAGTCAATGATATTTGCCATATTTAAACTCAAAGATGCCATAACCGCTGTCAGTATGCAGATGTGAGGTATCGTTGAGCCTGAACACAGCATGTTCGCGCCATTTGTTGATGCCCAGGACCGTCACGCTGGACGGCAGGATATCGACAGAAAAATTTAAAACGTTGACGGCAGCTATATCAAGCCCCAGCCAATGGAAAATGATGTTTTGGATCGTACCTTTATGGGCTACGATCAGAAGATTTTCCCGCTCCAGATCAGCGCATTTTATCAGGCCCTGCACATTACGGTCATAAAATTCCTGCCGCGTTTCGCCGCCCGGATAGTTGCGGTGATGCAGTTCCTTTAAGGTCGGAGGCTGCTGATACAAAGCTTTGGCAGCCGTTTCAGTCAAGCCTGCCGCCTGTCCATTATTTTTTTGCGCGCAAAAATTCATACGGTTCCAGCTTACTGATTCCCAGCCTGGCGGCGATGATCCGGGCTGATTCCTCCGCCCGCTTCAAATCGCTGGTCAGGATTCGCAAATCACGGCTTTGCCCTGCAAAATCTTTGGCTAATTTGGACGCAACGGCCTGCAGCTGAACCTTTCCCGCAGCCGTAAGCTCCGAATCGGTCCAACCGCCTGTCAAATGCTCTGTATGATGAGTTGCTTCACCGTGGCGTACCAAAATAATCATGCTGCCGACCTCGCTTATTTTTCAGTATCTTTGCTAAAGTTTTTCAAAAGCTCCATTTGGCCTTCCAAAATGCTCATCATATGCTGACGATGCACAGCGGCCTTTTTGACCTGATCTTCAAAGATACCTTTTGCGAGAGCAGCTTTATTTTCTGCTTCAAAAATCATTTTTCTACTTTTCGTCGGTGTCAGCCAAAAGCGTTCTGGAACGTTCTTCGGCATCGGCGATCATCGTTCTGTAGCGTTCGTCGGCTTCGCTGGTCAGCTTTTGTGCTTCGGCACGTGCCTGTGCCAAAACATCGCTGGCCTCGTCTTTTGCCTGCGACGACATTTTTTTGCACAGATCCTCTGTAGTTACTTTCATTTTAGCGACTTCTACTTCGGCGGCACTGCGCATTTTGTCTACAAAATTCTGAGTCTCATTTTTCATCTGCTTCAGCTCGGCCTCAGCTTCGCCGCGCAGTCTGGCAATTTCCGCCAGCGTGTCATTACGCAATTTTGTAGTTTCACTTTCAGCTTCGCTGCGCAGTTTTTCAGCATAAGCTTCTGCTTCTGTCCTGGCCTGAGTCGCCGCGATTTCAGCGTCCATTTTTGCTTTAGCAGCAGCAGCCTGGCATTCAGAAGTGATCTCTTTGCATTTCATGGCAGTTTCCTGCTCCAGCAGGGCAGCCTTCTGCTCGCTGTTCTTTTTCACTTCGTCGGCAGTTTCCTGTGCGATGACCAAAGTGTTCTGCATGGTGGATTCCATTTGCTGATAGTATTCCAGTTTGGCGCTGACTCGTTCCACAGCATCTTTAAGCTCTACGTTATCCTGATACAGGCGTTCAAAATCCTTGGCAACTTTGGCAAAAAACTCATCGACCTCTTCGGTGTCATATCCGCGGAAGCCTTTGGAAAAGTTCTTATTGTTTAAATCTAACGGTGTCAACATATCGTGATACCCTCCCCATTAAATATATCTTTTCAGCGTGATGCTTAAACGACCTTTTTTGGTAGTGCCCCTGATCTCGGCTACTTCTACCCTGCCGCGGCTGCGGAAAGAAATGATATCGCCTTCGCTGACCGGCTGGGCTGCGTTCTTGGCCTCTTTCCAGTTTACTTTAACATTCTGGCCTTTGATCTCGTCAGCCATACGTGACCGGGATACGCCATATCCTGCAGCAGCAACGGCATCCAGCCTTAAAGCTGCAACTGTAGCGCTGATGACCTTGACCTTTTCTTCCTTCTGCAGCAGGTCAGCTTCTGTGATCTCGGTCAGTGAAACCGGGGCAGAACCTATCTGCGTCAGATTGTTCATAATGTAAGTAGTAAAAGATTTATCGGCTACGAACTGTGCTCCTTCAGGGATAAAAATAATATCGCCCAAAATATCGCGTTTACAGCCCATCCCCATAAAAGCTCCCAAAATATCGCGGTGACTGAGTTCATAATAGCGTTTGTCCCATTCGACTTTAAAGCAGACCATGCCAAAATCCGGCTGACCAAAAAAGTCTTCGGCAACAAAAGCAACTTTCATACGCTCGGCATTTTTAAAACCGCCGCTGGTTTCCAGCTTCACATTTTCAAAATTGGCCGCAACGATCTCGGCCACATTACAGCCATGCGGATCAAGAAAATCGCTGACGCGGAATTTTCGGCTTCTATGAGCCCCTTCTGCCAGATCAAGCAGCTTGGCTGCCAGTTCTTCATCGCCGCCGGCCCGAAAATATCTTAAAATCTTTTCTCTATCTGCCATTGGTTATTTACCCTTCAATTTCTCACTGCGTTCCAGCACGGCCAGTACAGCATCATACATCGCCGCACGCACTCCGCGGTTTTCCAGAGCATGGATACCGGCAATGGTAGTTCCGCCTGGCGAAGTTACCTGATCGCGCAGCTGCGCCGGATGCAATGCTGTTTCCAGCACCATTTTGCCGCTGCCGGCAAATGTCTGGGCGGCCAGCTTGATTGCCAGCGCCCGCGGCAGGCCTGCATTAACGCCAGCATCTGCCAGAGCGTCGATCAGCATAAAGACATAGCCCGGACCGCAGCCTGATACCGCCGTGATCGCTTCGATAGCACTTTCAGCCACTACTTCGACCTCGCCGCAGGAACCAAAAATAGTTTTAGCGGCGTCGATCATCTCGGAGCTGACCTTGCTGTCAGGCGCAATCGCCGTCATCCCCGCACCTACTGCCAGCGGTGTATTGGGCATCACTCTGATGACCGCATGTCCCGGCACTACCTGATGCAGCTTCGCCAGATCGACACTGCCCATGATCGAAAGCACCGTTGCCTGCGGCGGCATTGCTGCAGCAAGCTCAGCAGTGATCGCCGCATCAACAACCTGCGGTTTTACTGCCAGAATGATCAGCCCTGCATCTTTTACCACAGCTTTATTATCACCAGATGCTTTAATGCCGTAGGTTTTCTGTAAATATTCACAGCGTGCCGCTGACGGCTCGCCGACAAAGATCTCACCCGGGTCAGCCAGTCCGGCTCCCAGAATACCTTTGATGATAGCTTCAGTCATAGCGCCGCCGCCGATAAAAGCCAGCGGGCCGGTTTGAGCTGTTATTTTTTCCACGGTTGACCACCCTTTTCATCATAAATGTTGACGCTGGCGTCGATATCTACGTTTTTCGGGGCACAGACCAGAATATTACGGCCGATTTTTTTTCATACTGCCGCCTAAAGCGTAAATAGTACCGCTGATAAAGTCGGTCATTCTTTTGGTCACCAGGCCTTCAGTACCTTCAAAGTTCACTACTACAGGCTGGTTGTTGCGCAGATAATCGGCAACCTTTTGCGAATCGTCAAAATTAGCCGGTTCCAGCACCACTACCTTGACCTGCTTTTGAGCAAGCGGCATGGAAATGGTTTTGCCTTCAGGCGAATTTTGGACGTTCTTTTTGCTGAAGAAGGATTTTTTCTCAGCCGGCACTTCACTTCTGGCTTCGCTTTTTTCCAAAGCGGCAGACTCGGCGGGAAGTGCTGCCCTGCTGACGGCAGGCGTACTGCGGGGAATCCGTTTAGGAGCTGTTTCAGCCTTTTTTACAGGTTCCTCTTCCTCTAAAAGTTCATCATCTTCCTCTTCATATAAACCTAAGGTTTCAGAGATACGATCAAAAAATTTCATACATTTCACCATACCTTCATGCTCATTTATTTTTACTGTAATCGCGCTTACCAAATAAGGCCGTACCCACACGCACGATGTTGGCGCCTTCTTCAACAGCTACTGTAAAGTCGTGAGTCATACCCATCGACAGCAGCTCGATTCCAGGCCGCTGCGCCCGCAGCTCGCAAAAATCAGCGATAACCTTCTTTAAAAACAGGGCGTGTTTCCTCTATATCGCCGCACAGTGGCGCAATAACCATCAAACCGCGTACACACAGATTTTTATAGTCGTCCAGCTGCGGCAATATCGCCAGATAATCTTCAATCAAAAAGCCTGTCTTCTGCTCCTCGCGGGCGATGTTGAGCTGCAGCAAAATATCCTGCTGCTTATGCTGCTGTCCAGCCGCCTTGTCCAGCGCAGCCAAAAGATGCTCGCTGTCAGCTGATTCGATCAGATCGAACAAGGTGACGGCCTGCTTGGCTTTATTGGTCTGTAAATGGCCGATCAGATGCCAGAAGCCGCGGTCAGGCACAATAGTGCGTTTTTCCTTCGCTTCCTGCACCCGGTTTTCGCCGATATTAGTCACACCAAGCGCCAGCGATTCCAGCACCACGTCTACGGGATGATTTTTAGTTACGGCGACCAGTGTTACCTTATCGCCGGTCAGTTTAGTTTCAGTTCGCCGGCTCAAAGCTTCGGCGATCTGGGTCTGTACTTTGTGCAGATTGTCTTTTAACAAAATAAAGACCTCCTAAAAGTTTTATATTCGCCACAAAAACTATTATTCCTTTTTTATCTTCGGCAAATGCTTACGCCCATGCGCCCGGTTTTACCCAACTCGGCACGATAGGAAAAAAACAGTTCCCGATTATCGCAGGTACATGTCGCGGCACAGTGGATATTACCTCGCTCCAGTCCTGCTGCTTCTAATTGTAATCTATTCATCAGCCATAAGTCCAGATGATATTTACCATTTGGTTTAAGCGTAAAACACTCACGGTATTTTGCACCCGCCGTCAGAACTTTATCGTCTACTTCGTAACAGCAGCTGCCAATCGACGGTCCGATCGCCGCCAGCATTTTTTCCGGGTTGCAGCCATAATGACGGCACATCATCTGCACCGTTTTGAGGGCGATCTCCTCCACACTGCCGCGCCAGCCTGCATGCGCCAGTCCCACAGCCCCGGTTTCTGTATCAGCCAGCAAAACCGGTACGCAATCTGCATAAAACAGCAGCAGCGGCACATTTTGCAAATCGGTGATCAAAGCATCAGTGTCGGCAATAGTATCGGCAAAATCCACAGCGCCGCTGCCGATAAGGCCTTCTGTCACACAAACGACCTTACTGCCGTGCACCTGGGCACAGGTAGTAAACCTTGCCGCATCCACACCCAACGCCGCCGCAAACTGCCTGCGGTTGGCGTTTACAAGCTCTGCTTCATCGCCCACATGCAGCGCCAGGTTGAATCCGTCCGGCACAATACTGCTTGCTCCATGCAGACGGCAGCTGCAGCCGTTGCTGAATCCTGCTTCTGTCAGCGCCGTAAATTCACCCAGCCAGATCGGCCCGTTATTTCTTAATCTGAAACTCATACCTGTGCCTCCCCGCAAACACCGCAGCGGCGGCATAAGTCAAAACACATCGGTGTAAATTCTTCCCGCTGCGCCTTCTGCCACTCGCTGATCAAATAAGCTTCGGTAAAGCCCATATCCAAATGCTGCCAGGGCAAAGGCCTGCCGATCTCGTAAGCAGCAGCAGCAAGTTCCTCTATATCCAGTCCCTGCTCTTTCAGCACCTGCTTCAGCGGCATTTCTCTGCGGAAGGCTTCTAATAAAGCGGCGCCGATCCTGCGATCACCCCTTGCCAAAACTGCCTGCAGAACAGTTTCCTTCAAGGATTCTGTCTGCACCTGAATATGTTTCGCTTTTTTAAAAGCGGTTTCCAGCATTTTAAAACGGCGTTTTAAGGTTTTGACATCGCACAGCGGCGACCACTGAAACGGTGTAAACGGCTTGGGGATGAAACCATTCACGGAAATTATCAGATCGCCTTTATTAAGGGCGGCATCCATCTTTTCTCGTACCCGACCGATCATCGCTATCATTTCTTCGATATCACTGTCAGCTTCCCCCGGCAGGCCCAGCATATAATACAGCTTGATATTTTTCATACCTGCTGCCGCTGCCAGTTCTATGGCATTAAAAACATGTTCTTCGGTAATGCCTTTATTGATGATATTACGCATTTTCACGCTGCCTGCTTCCGGAGCCACAGTCATCGTCCTCTGACCGCTGGCAGCCAAAGCCTGCGTCAGCTCTACATCTAAAGTGTCGGCCCGCAGAGAGGCTACCGTAAAAGGTACCTGCTCATCTACCAGTGTCTGTGTCAGTTCTTTGATGTACGGATAATCAGATACCGCGGCCCCCATCAGCCCGACTTTTTTAGTCTGTGGCGGACGGTTGCGTATTTTAGCAAGCAGCAGCTCAAGATCGCGCGCCCGCGGTTTGCGGAAGCAATAACCTGCCATGCAGAAACGGCAATGCCGCCCGCAGCCTCGTGCTACTTCGACGATATACATATTTTCAAATTCAGTCGCATCTGTCATAATTGCCGATGTCTGCGGATAATTATCCAGTTCACGTACCCACTGACGTTTTACGCTGGCAGGCACCTGTGTTGACACCTGCATACCGCAGAACATACCGCCAGCATCGTACTGCGGCTCATAAAACCGCGGCACATAGATGCCGCTCAGCTGCGCCAGCTCCAACAGTGTATCTTCCTTAGACAGGCCTTTGTCCCTGGCTTCATAAACAGCGTCCAGCAGTTTATTGACAGTTTCTTCACCTTCACCGATCACGAAAGCATCGGCAACCCCTGCTAAAGGCTCAGGATTGAAGGTCGCGCAGGGACCGCCGATGATCACCAGCGGTTCTTTGGCGCCGCGTGCTGCCGCTTCAGGCTTCACATTGCTCTGCGCCAGCATAGTCAGTAAATTGGTATAATCCATTTCAAATGACATCATCACGCAGATAACTTCAAAATCTGCAAGCGGCCTCTGTGTTTCCAGTGATAAAAGCGGCGTTTTCGTGCGTTTATGCTCTGCTAAGAGCTTGCTGTCAGGCAGAAAGAAACGTTCGCAGGCTGAATCGCCGCGGCTGTTGATGAGCTGATACAGGATATGCAGTCCCAGATTTGACATCCCCAGATGATAAGTATTGGGGTAAATAAAGGCCACCGGCCTCCGCGCGCCAGGCGCAAATACCTGTACCCCGCTCTCGCGGGCAACTATTTCTTTCAACGCATTTTTAAGCTCCCAGGTCAACTTGTCTACCTCGTTTATACTCTCTCAGTGTGCTGTTAGTCCTTCAACCGTTTTTCAAACATTTCGATCACCGTTTTCAACACCTTCAGGCGGGCATAATATTTATTATTGCCTTCCACTATCGTCCACGGTGCATAATCAGTACTTGTGCGCACCAGCATTTCGTTCACAGCCGCTTCATAGGCATCCCATTTCTCACGGTTACGCCAGTCTTCGTCAGTGATCTTCCATTCCTTGTTCGGATTTTGCTCCCGCTCCTTAAAGCGTTTATACTGCTCGTCTTTATCTATCTGCAGCCAGAATTTGCCTATCACCGTACCGTATTCCGCCCATTGGGCTTCCATCTCGTTGATCTCGGCATAGGCCCGCCCCACTTCATCCTGCGTTGCAAAGCCTTCGATACGTTCTACCATGACCCTGCCGTACAGGTACGGTCAAAAATGGCGATCTCTCCCTGTTTGGGAAAGCGTGTCCAAAAACGCCATAGATAGTTAAAAGATTTCTCTACCACGTTGGGAGCCGCTACCGGGTTCACCGAATACCCCAGCGGATCGAGAGCTGCCGTCAGCCGACGGATCGCTCCGCCCTTACCGCCTGCATCCCAGCCTTCAAAGCCAAAGACCGAAGGAATACCCTTTTTATACATTTCATACTGCAAAATACTCAGTTTGGACTGGTATTTATCCAGTTTATCTTTATATTCCGCTTTTGCGATTTCTTTGGACAGATCGACCTTTGATAAAACGTCGTAGATCTCGGTACGCGGCAACACCAGCTGCTGCCCGGCTTTCTGTCTGCGGGCTTCCGCTTCGGCCAGCGCCAGTTCCAGCCGCTGTACGATCACATCAAATATCGAGACCTCGGCAAAACGCGTATCGTCGCCGGCGATCAGATACCAGTGGGCATTAGGCCGGTCGCTG
>ENA-OQDT01001579-OQDT01001579.1-human-gut-metagenome-genome-assembly--contig:-NODE-1579-length-13016-cov-2.929397_pt1 | contig 13016 bp, 17 predicted proteins | sample MGYA00242786_ERZ504617 | MGnify/ENA primary metagenome ERZ504617 (study PRJEB26092, sample SAMD00036337) | human gut metagenome | host: Homo sapiens | study: EMG produced TPA metagenomics assembly of...
GAAAAAATAGTCGAAAAACTTTCACTTTCTGTCGCACAGACGAAGAAAAAAAAGCGGTTTTTTGCGGAATCTGTTTGCGTTTCAGATATAGCGTTCGGTTTTCTTAGATTTTAAGGGTTTAGACTTGACAAAGAAGGTAAAAACCTATATAACATATGTAGGGTAAGGGGCGTGTCAGAACGCATGGATACGCAGAATAAACCTAGCAAAAAGACAAAATGCCGGGGTGTTCCGGGAGTATATTTTACAGGAGGACGTAAGTCATGAATAAGACAGAATTAGTAGCTGCAGTTGCAGAACAGGCAGATATTTCAAAGAAAGATGCAGAAAAAGTATTAAAAGCATTTGTTGATGTTGTTACAGAAGAAATGAAAAAGGTGAAAAAGTTCAGTTAGTAGGATTCGGAACTTTCGAAGTAAGCGAAAGAGCAGCAAGAGAAGGAAGAAATCCACAGACTGGAAAAACTATGAAGATCGAAGCTTGCAAGGCTCCGAAATTCAAAGCAGGAAAAGCTTTAAAAGATGCTGTTAATGCATAATTTGTAGAACATTTTTGAAAAATGGCGCAGTCTGAAAAGGGCTGCGCTTTATTCATATTACGGGAAGGGAAAATCAAAATGAGACTTGATAAATTTTTAAAGGTGTCCCGCCTGATCAAACGGCGTACCGTTGCAAATGAAGCCTGTGATGCAGGAAGAGTCCTGATCAATGGGGCGGTGGCGAAGGCTTCCACGAAAGTAAAAAAAGGTGATATCATTGAGATCCAGTTTGGAACCAAGACTGTAAAGGCAGAGGTTCTGGATCTGCGAGATACGACTAAAAAAAGAAGAGGCAGCAGATTTATTCCGTTATCTATAAAGTTCCGGAACATCTGAAAAGATGTGGTTTGAGATTGTTCCGGCAGCGGATCCGAGGCATATTTACCAGATATTATTCATACAATAACTAGAAAGACAGTATAGGAAAGGTTGGGATTTGTATGGAAGAGAGACAGCTGGTAAAACCTCAGAATCACAGGCTGGTTATCAATAACCGGAAGACAGGTACAGTAACGGGAGTGCTGGACGTTCTTTCTTTTGATTTAAATGAAATCCTGCTTGAGACAGAGCAGGGAATGCTGATGGTAAAAGGTACGGACATGCATGTAAATCGGCTGAATCTTGAAAAAGGGGAGGTCGACCTGGCAGGCAATATTGACAATATTTCTTATTCGGATATCCATTCGGGAGCAAAAGCCGGAGAAAATCTGTTGTCAAAACTGTTTCGATAGGAGGAGAAAAAATGTCTGGTATCGGAACTGAGATCAGGGTTTTCTGCTATGCAATCCTGACCGGTGTCCTGATTGTGGCAGTCTATCTGTGGATCAGGGTTTTGCGCAGACTGGTTGCTCACAGACTGTGGCTGATCAATCTGGAGGATGCCTGTTACTGGGCAGGAATTTCCGTTTATACTTTTGTGCAGATCTATCATACGAGTGATGGTGTTCTGCGGTGGTATATCGGACTGGGGATTGCGCTCGGATCAATCGGGATGGCGCTGCTTTCAGCTGTCTTTGTAAGAGCTTACAAAAAGATTTCTACACGAATTTGTGAAAAAAGAGTAAAAAGAGTTGATAAATCTGATTAAAAACGGTACACTGTAGAAGACTAAATGGGTTTGGTAGTAAGAAGCTATACAAGATCAACTGATAGCGAAAGGTGAATAGATTAGATGGGAAGCTTAAAGAAGAACCGGAAAAAGCGTCCGGGGAGCGGGCTTCAGAAGCACAAAAGAAGTATTGTTGCGATTACCGCAGTTATTATATTATTATGCGGCATGGTTATTGTACATGGGATAGCGCTCAAAAAGAGCAATGATGCATATAAGGTGCAGGAAGAAGAACTGCAGACACAGATCGATGCGGAAAAAGAACGCTCAGAAGAAATTAATAAACTGAAAAAATATGTAGGAACAGATGAATACATCGAGGAAGTCGCCAGAGAGAAGCTGGGACTTGTAAAGGAGAATGAGATTCTGTTCCGCGCACAGCAGTAACGTAAGAAAAGCTTTGGGAAGAAAATATCCCGAAGCTTTTTTCATTCATAGAAATTTAGAGGGTGGTGGCAAATGGAGGTTAAATACAGAGAGGAGCAAGTGATCACAAGTCCATATGTAACGCAGGCAGATAAAATGGCAGTGTCGCTTCGGCATCTGGCAGACAGGTTTCTGAAAATGGAGCCGAAAAAGCAGTGTTTTACACCCGAAGAAATGACAGAAATGTATGATCGGATTACGGAAAAGGTGTGCAGAGGATGCAGCAGGAAATCAGAGTGTCTGGAGAGAAAGAAGGCAGAACACTGGCAGCTTTTTTATGATCTTTTGTGTACGATTGAAGGATATGGTGCAGAACTGAATAAAGAGATGAAACAGCATCTTCAGAGGGAGTGTATTCAGGCACCACGGTTTTTACGAGAATCACTGGAAACTTTCCAGGAGGCAAAAAGGATTCTGGTGTGGAATAATAAGATGGTACAGAGCCGTGAGGGATGTGCGGCACAGCTGGATTCTTTTGCGGACATGCTCTGCCATGTGACGAGAGATCTGGATGCGAGTATTTTTACGGATCCGCCGCTTGCAAAAAAGGTTGCGCAGCATTTCAAAAAGGCAGGGATCCGGATGCTGAGTTCCGTTTTTTTGTGGATGAGCATGGCAGATATGAAATTCATGTAACGGTAAAAAGTGAGAAGGGAAACTGTATCCCAACCAGAAAAGCGGCAGAGCTTTTATCAGTATGTACTAAAAGAAGGATGTGCCCGGCTCAGAACGAGAGACAGGTTCTGGGACAGGAGTATGAAACTATTGTATGTGTGGAAGGACCGGGATATTATGTGCTGCAGGGTGTGGCAAAAATGGGAAAAAACGGACAAAGATATCTGGTGACAGTTTTCTTATGAAGACACTTCCGGGTGGAAAAGAGGCGGCAATTTTGTCAGACGGAATGGGATCTGGTGAGAGAGCACTACAGGAAAGCGGGATGCTGGTAGAAATGCTGGAAGAGCTTCTTGGAGCAGGATTTCCTGTGGAAACTGCACTTTTCCATGATCAATACGGCTCTTGTTATGGGACGGGAAGAGGTTCGCTTTTCTACGGTTGATATGAGCATTTTTGATCTCTATAATGGAAAATGTGAGTTTGTAAAAGCAGGAGCGGCAGTGACATTTCTGCGGACTAAAGACGGGGTGGAGCATATCCGTTCGGAAAGTCTTCCGCTGGGGGTAATCCAGAGACAGCAAAGTGAAAAGGAAACCAGACAGTTGGAATCTGGAGATGTGGTGGTCATGGTATCGGACGGGATCCTGGATGCGCTTCCGGCAGGAGAGCAGGAGCATTTACTGGATCTGATGATTGGGGGAAGTCCGCTGGAGAATCCGGAGGAACTGGCGAATTATATTCTGGATAAGGTGCTGGAGCTGGCGGCCGGAAAAGCAGGAGATGATATGACAGTCCTTGTGGCGGGAATCTGGAAGATGTGTTACAGTAGATAAAAGACGAGAGGAATTTACCATGTTAGAAAAAGTAGAGAACTATATCAGGCAGTGGAAGATGCTTGAAAAAGGAGATAAAGTTGTCGTTGGTCTTTCCGGAGGGGCAGATTCTGTATGCCTTTTTCTGATACTGGAAGAGCTGCGAAAAAAGATCGGATTTGAGATCCTTGCGGTACACGTGAATCACGGGATCCGTGGGGAAGAGGCAAAAGCTGATGAAGAATTTGTAAAGACACTGTGTGAGAAAAAAGAAATCCCATGCAGGAGTGTTTCGGTGGATATTCCGAAAATGGCAGTGGAATACAGGATGTCAGAAGAAGAGGCGGGAAGGACTGCACGAAGGGAAATATTTGAGCAGGCAGCGGAAGAATGGGGAGGAACAAGGATCGCACTGGCACATCATCAGGATGACAATGCAGAGACATTTTTCCTGCATCTGGCCCGCGGCAGCGGACTTCGGGGACTCGGCGGTATATATCCGGTAAATGGGATGTATATACGGCCGCTTCTTTGCGTGGGGAGAAAAGAAATCGAGGATTATTTGAAGGGACGGGAGATGTCTTACTGCATTGATGCGACAAATATGGAAGACGCATATATGCGAAACCGCATCCGTAACCATGTGATTCCGTATTTTAAAGAAAATATCAATGAAAAAACCGTGGAGCATATGAACCGGTCTATGGATTTGCTTAGGGAGATCTGGGATTATATGGAACGGCAGACGGAAAGTGCATATCAGATCTGTACTGCCCAAAATGGAGAAAAGATCTGCATCCATGCAGAGGCATATCACCGACAGGAACGGCTGATCCGGAAAATGATTCTCCGGAAAGCATTGGCATTGGTGGCAGAACATGAAAAAGATCTGGAGCAGGTTCATGTAGAAAAGCTGGAGGGACTGTTTGAAAAGCAGGTTGGAAAAAGACTGGATCTTCCTTATGGGGTCTGTGCATGCAGAACCTATGAAGGGATTGAACTGAAGCGGAAAAAGAAGGACACGGAATTGGCAGAAGAAGAGAAAAATCTGGATCTGAAGCAGGTTTCGGGAAAGATATCTTACGGGAAATGGGAAATTTCCTACCGTATTTTTGAAAAAGAAGAATGCAGATGCCAGATCCCGAAAAAAACGTACACGAAATGGTTTGATTATGGTATAATAAAACAGAGTGTCGCTGTACGCACCAGAAGGGCTGGCGATTTTATTGTAATTGATGAAAGCGGAGGAAGGCAGAAGCTGAAATCCTATTTTATCAATAAAAAAATACCAGTGGCAGAACGTGCCGGAATTCCTCTGATCGCAGAGGGAAGCGAGATTTTATGGATTGTGGGCTGCCGGCAGAGCAAGGCATACCAGGTGACAGAGCAGACAACGAAAATATTAGAAATTACGATAAATGGAGGTACTTTAAATGGCCGAGAAAGTGAAAATGTTAATTCCGGAAGAAGAAGTAAATGCTAGAATTGAAGAACTTGGAAAAAAAATCAGTGAAGAATATGCGGGAAAGCAGGTTCATCTGATCTGTGTTTTAAAGGGTGGAGTGTTCTTTATGTGTGAACTGGCAAAAAGGATTACAGTGCCGGTAACAATGGACTTTATGAGTGTCAGCAGCTATGGTGACGGAACCCAGTCCAGTGGAATTGTTAAGATTGCAAAAGATCTGGATGAGTCTCTGGAAGGAAAAGACGTAATTGTTGTTGAGGATATCGTAGATTCAGGACGTACTCTTTATTATCTGCTTGACATCCTTCGGAAGAGAGGACCGAAGAGCATGAAGCTTTGTACACTTCTTGATAAACCGGATCGTCGTGTGCGCGATGTACATGTAGATTATGTCGGATTTAATATCCCAGATGAATTTGTGGTAGGATTCGGTCTGGATTATGCACAAAAATATAGAAACTTACCGTACATCGGAAGTGTAGAGATGTAACAGGTGGAAGGAGCAGGTTTTGAATAATAATAAGACAAGAGGAATCAGTGGTCTTTCGATTCTGCTCTGTGTTCTGGTGCTGGCAGGTGTGTACTGGTTTATGAGCCAGTCGGGTGTGCAGCAGACAGCATACACGTATCAGGATTTTCAGAAAGATCTGAAAAAAGAGAAGGTAGAAAGTGTAGAGGTCAAGCAGAACAAAGTCGCACCGACCGGGACACTGAAGATCCGGCTGAAGAATGATGACATCGAACAGCTTCATGTATCCGATGTCAACAGTGCAGAGGATCTGCTTGAATCTTATGACATTTCCTACAGTGTGGACAATGTCCCGCAGGACAGCTGGATGTCAACAACACTGGTTCCGATCATATTGATGGCAGGTATCATGGTATTTGTTGTGATGATGATGAATCGTCAGGGCGGATCGAATGCAAAAGCGATGAACTTCGGAAAGAGCAGGGCAAAGATGAGCACGCAGGAAGAAAACCATGTGACGTTTGCGCAGGTTGCCGGACTGCAGGAAGAAAAGGAAGAGCTTGCAGAGATCGTGGATTTCCTCAAGAGCCCCGGGAAGTATACGCAGGTAGGAGCCAGAATCCCTAAAGGTGTCCTTCTTGAAGGACCTCCGGGAACAGGTAAGACGCTTCTTGCAAGAGCAATTGCGGGAGAAGCAGGTGTCCCGTTCTTTACCATTTCAGGCTCTGATTTTGTGGAGATGTTTGTCGGTGTCGGAGCATCCCGTGTAAGAGATCTTTTCGAGGATGCTAAGAAAAATGCACCTTGTATTATTTTTATCGATGAGATCGATGCCGTGGCAAGACGTCGTGGAACCGGTATGGGCGGCGGACATGATGAGAGAGAGCAGACGCTGAACCAACTCCTCGTAGAGATGGATGGTTTTGGCGCGAATGAAGGAATCATCGTACTTGCAGCAACCAACCGTGTCGATATTCTTGATCCGGCGATCTTAAGACCGGGACGTTTTGACCGTAAAGTCATGGTCGGCAGACCGGATGTAAAGGGACGCCTGGAAATCCTTCAGGTTCATGCCAAGGGCAAACCGCTCGGGGATGATGTGGATCTGGAACAGGTTGCGAGAACAACGGCAGGATTTACCGGAGCTGATCTGGAAAATCTTCTGAATGAGGCTGCGATCCTTGCAGCAAAGGATGGAAGAGTGTATCTGCAACAGGAGGATATCCGCAGAGCATTTGTAAAAGTCGGAATCGGTGCAGAGAAGAAGAGTCGTGTAATTTCTGATAAAGAGAAGAAGATCACTGCATTCCATGAAGCAGGACATGCCATCTTATTCCATGTACTTCCGGATGTAGGACCGGTGTACAGCGTGTCGATCATTCCTACCGGTGTAGGGGCAGCCGGATATACGATGCCGCTTCCGGAAAAGGATGAGATGTTCAATACCAAAGGAAAGATGTTGCAGGATATTACCGTATCACTAGGTGGACGTGTGGCAGAAGAGCTGATCTTTGATGATATTACAACCGGGGCATCCCAGGATATCAAGCAGGCAACAGCATACGCCAAATCCATGGTAACGAAGTTCGGTATGTCGGAAGCACTTGGTCTTGTAAGCTATGGAGATGATAATGATGAAGTATTTATCGGAAGAGATTTTGGTCATACCTCCAGAGGTTATGGTGAACAGGTTGCTACAACAATCGACAGTGAAGTGAAGCGGATCATTGATGAATGTTATGACCGTGCAAAGACCATTATTAAAGAGCATGAAGCTGTTCTTTATAAATGTGCAGATCTGCTTCTTGAAAAAGAGAAGATTACAAGAGAAGAATTTGAAGCATTATTTGAAGAATAGAGGCTAGATTATGAAAAAAGAAGCATTGTTTTGTGATGGAACAGAGGCGTATGTGAGTCCGCCGGAACCGGAGGCAGGAGATGAACTTCAGTTGTGGTTCCGTACAGCAGCTCACGACGTAGATGAAGTCTATCTGGAAAACCGCGAACTATGCATTCCAATGAACAAAGTAATCTCAAATAAGGCATTTGACTTTTATGAAGTGAAATACAAATTAGAAGATAAACCATTCCGGTATCATTTTAAGATCAGATCAGGAAATGAGATCTGCTACTATAACAAATGGGGAGCAGAGAGCAAACTTGTGGATTATTATGATTTTAAAATCGTGCCGGGCTTTACGGCACCGGATTGGGCAAAAGGAGCGGTCATGTATCAGATTTATACAGACCGCTTCTGTAACGGCGACCCGGATAATGATGTACAGACGGGAGAGTACTTTTATATTGGAGAACAGGTTCAGCATGTAGATGACTGGTACCGGGATCCGCAGCCGATGGATGTACGGGAATTTTACGGAGGAGATATCCAGGGGATCATTGATAAACTGGATTACCTGCATGGACTTGGAGTAGAAGTTGTCTATTGTAATCCACTATTTGTATCACCATCTAATCATAAATATGACACACAGGATTACGATTATATTGATCCGCATGTCGGTAAAATTGAAGTCGATGAAGGAAGGCTTCTAGATCCGGGAGAAAATAACAATATCCATGCGGACCGTTACCGGACAAGAACTACCAGAAAAGAGAATCTGGAAGCAAGTAACCGGCTGTTCATCAAGCTGGTAGAAGAACTCCATAAGAGGGGAATGCGAATCATCATTGACGGCGTCTTCAACCATTGTGGTTCTTTCAATAAATGGCTGGACAGAGAGCTGATCTACGAGAGCGCCGATGGTTACGAAGTAGGTGCTTTTGTGTCACCGAAGAGTCCGTACCGGAATTATTTTCTATTCCACCGTACCGGGGAGAATGAATGGCCGGGCAATGGAAGCTATGACGGCTGGTGGGGACACGATACGCTGCCAAAGCTGAATTATGAAGATTCAAAAGAGCTGGAAGAGAATGTTCTTGGTATCGCAAAGAAATGGGTTTCACCGCCGTATAATGTAGACGGCTGGAGACTGGATGTTGCGGCAGACCTTGGAAGAAGCAATGAGTACAATCATGAATTTTGGAAGAAATTTCGTAAGGCAGTAAAAGAAGCAAATCCACATGCACTGATCCTTGCCGAGCACTATGGAGATCCGAGTGACTGGCTGCAGGGCGATGAATGGGACAGCGTTATGAATTACGATGCATTTATGGAGCCGGTCACCTGGTTTCTGACCGGGATGGAGAAACACAGTGATGAATATCGCGACGATCTTCTCGGAAATGCAGACCATTTTATGAATGCGATGAAGCATCATATGGCAAATATGATGACACCGTCACTTCAGACGGCGATGAACCAGTTGTCAAACCATGACCATTCCCGTTTCCTGACGCGTACCAACCACAAGGTTGGCCGTGTGGGACAGCTTGGGTCGCGTGCGGCAGAAGAAGGGGTAAGCCTTGCAGTTATGCGGGAAGCGATCATCATGCAGATGACCTGGCCGGGAGCACCGACCCTTTATTATGGAGACGAAGCAGGACTTTGTGGTTTCACGGATCCGGATAACCGGAGAACTTATCCGTGGGGAAGAGAAAACCGGGATCTGATCAATTTCTACCGTGAGATGATCCAAATCCACAGAAAGTCTCTGGCTCTCAGAAAGGGATCAATCAAGATGCTGAAAGCAGAACCGGATCTTCTGGCCTATGGAAGATTCTGGGGGAATGAGCAGATCGTGGTTATTATCAATAATTCCGATCATCTGAAGGAAGTAAGGGTTCCGGTATGGCAGGCAGAAGTTGCCGAAGGACATAATATGGCGCGAGTGATGTATTCTTATGAAGATGGGTATATTGGAGAATTCGAAGAGTATATCGTGAAAGAGGGAAATATTTCACTGATGATGGGTAAGAAATCGGCGATCGTGCTGAAGAATAAGAAGTGGTAGAATGATAAAGGTAGTACAAGACGTCCGCCGGGCGAACCTCGGAAAGTCTGATGACTTTCCTCAGTCGCGTAGCCGCTCATTAAAATAAAAAGATACAGCCTCTGAAAATGCAAGGATTGCAGGGGATGTAGAATGATAAAAGGTAGTACAAGACGTCCGCCGGGCGAACCTCGGAAAGTCAGGCGACTTTCCTCAGTCGCGTAGCCACTCATTAAAAATAAAAAAGATACAGCCTCTGAAATGCAAGCATCCCAGAGGCTGTATCTTTTTATTTTACTTCGCCCGGCTATAAACGGAAGTTAAAGTCTGCATATGCTGAGCAGCCGTGTTCGTGGATATCGAGACCGTCGAGTTCTTCTCCTTTGGTGACGCGGAGGCCTACGGTTTTATCGATGATGGTGAATACGATGATTGCCATTACGAGGACGTAGGCTACGGTTGAAAGGACACCGATCACCTGGGTTTTGAGGGTGTATTCCGGGGAGAAGACTCCGACGAGGATACTGCCTGTGAAACCGCATACGCCGTGGACACTGATCGCACCTACCGGGTCATCAATCTTGGCTACTTTGTCGAAGAATTCTACAGAGAATACGACGAGGATACCAGCGATCAGTCCGATGATGATTGCAGAGTAGTTGCTGACGGTGTCGCATCCGGCGGTGATTGCTACGAGTCCGGCGAGGGAACCGTTGAATGTCATGGATACATCTGGTTTTCCATAGCGGATCCAGGTTACAACAAGGGTTGCAAGTGTTGCGGCAGCAGCGGCAAGATTGGTTGTCATTGCGATATCACCGAGGTTTGTGGAAGCTGCTGTGGTAGAGCCGCAGTTGAAACCGAACCAGCAGAACCAGAGAATAAATACGCCAAGAGCTGCAATGGAAAGGTTGTGTCCGGGAATCGCACGGGCATTTCCTTCTTTATCATATTTTCCAATACGAGGTCCGAGGATTTTGGCACCAACAAGTGCACAGATACCGCCGACCATATGGACTGCTGTGGAACCTGCAAAATCGTGGAATCCCAATCTGAGCGAGCCATCCACCGCCCCAGATCCAGTGGCCGGTTACCGGGTAAATAAAAATACTGATTGCTGCACTATACAATAAGTAAGCAAGGAATTTTGTACGTTCTGCCATAGAACCGGATACGATAGTAGCGGATGTGGCGCAGAATACTGTATGGAAAATAAGGAAGACTCCGATTGGCAGTCCGTTGAAAAGTCCGTCGGCATCGGCAAGTGTTGTAGGATTGAAGAACCCTTTTATACCGATGATACCATTCCAGTCGGTTCCGTGCATGATCGCAAATCCGAAGATGAAAAAGAACAAACTTCCAAGTACAAAGTCCATCATATTTTTCATCAGTATATTTCCAGTATTTTTTGCTCTGGTAAATCCGGCTTCACACATTGCAAATCCAGCCTGCATAAAGTAAACAAGAGTTGCACCGACAATTGTCCAGATAACATTAAGCAGTAGTTCAGTGGCGGCGGTTGCATCCATTCCGTCCGCAATTAAATCAGATAATCCCATATTTAACATCCTCCATTTCAAATAAAAAGGATAGCTACAATGAATGATCTACAGGCAGTTCATTTGTAGTTATCCTCTTTGATAACGATATTCAACACTATTCTAATTCACATATATTTTTAGCTAAAGAGCAGCAGAGCCACGTTCGCCGGTACGGATTCTTACAGCATCCTGTACTTCGTAAACAAAAATTTTACCATCGCCGTACGCACCGGTTTTGATCTCTTCGACAATTTTCCGGATCAGAGGTTCTGCAACTTCCGGTTCAACAACAGTTTCTACTTTGATCTTAGGAAGAAGATTTACGCTGTATTCAGCACCGCGATAAAAGTGTTTGTGTCCTTTCTGATTACCATATCCCATAATGTTACTGATCATAATACCGCTGACATTGGAAGCATCCAGGATTGCTTTCAGGGCTTCCAGTTTTTCCGGCTGGATAATGATTTCTAGTTTTTTGCACATAAAAACCATGGACCGCAGTTCTGGGCGCTGGTGGAGCGCTATTTACCCGATTATCGTGCGCGGCGTGCCATGCTGCGCGAATGAGAACAGGAAACGAGTATGAATATGACGAATCAATACAAAATTCTGGCATTGGATTTAGACGGAACGCTGCTGGATGCGCAGAGCCGCATCACGCCGGAGAACGCCCGTGCGGTACGCATGGCGCAGCAGGCGGGCGTGCAGATCGTGCTGTGCACCGGACGCAACGTGCGCGAGGTACGCCGCTTCAGCGAACAGCTGGAAGCCGCACCGGACTGGCTTGTCACCGCAAACGGCGCGGCGGTGCAGCATCCGGACGACAGGGAACCGGCGTTCTTCGACGGTCTGAGCACAGAAATGGTGGACATTATCCTGGACGAGTGCGCCGCCATTGACACCGACCCATGCCTGTATACCACACAGGATTTGTACTACGGACATGCCTTTCGGCATTTTCTCGAGAATCTGCAGCGGCGCGGACGGGTTGTGATGGATGAGGCCGACGAGGGTTATCACTTTGTCAGGGACAAGAATGCGTGGCGCGTTGTGCTCGCAGACGAGCCGCGCCCATTCACCAAGGCGATTCTTTATCACGATGACCCGAATGCAATCGCGCCGCTGACGGCTGCGCTCGATAAATACGGTATTTTCGAGCTTGCGCCGTCCGTCATGTACAGCGGAGAGCTGCGCAACGTCGAGGTCAACCGCGTGGGTGTGCACAAGGGACGCGGACTGGAATGGCTGGCACATCACCTTGGCTGCACACTGGCCAACGTCATCGCCATCGGTGACAGCGAAAACGATCTGACCATGCTGCAGATGGCCGGACTGGGGGTTGCCATGGCAAACAGCGAGCCGTGCATCCGCGAAGCGGCGGACGTAATCACCGGAAGTAATGCGGAAAACGGTGTCGCACAGGCGATTTACCGACATATTCTGGGGGAATGAACGATGAAAAAGGTAGTGGCAATCGGCGAACTGCTCATTGATTTCGTGCCGCAGCAGCGCGGCTGTGCGCTTGATGAGGTCGTGCAGTTTGAGCGTGTCGCGGGCGGTGCGCCGGCCAATGTGGCAACCGCAGTGGCGCGTCTCGGCGGCAGAGCGCAGATGATTTCGCAGGTGGGAGAGGACGCATTCGGTACGCACATTCTCAAAACGCTGCGCGCAAACGGCGTGGATATCTCGAGTGTGTTCCGCACCGGACGGGCGAATACCGCGCTGGCGTTTGTTTCGCTTGATAAGAACGGTAACCGCGAGTTTTCCTTCTACCGCAATCCCTCGGCAGACCTGTTTCTCGATGAAGCACAGATCACGCCGGATATTTTCGCGGACTGTGCCGTGCTGCACTTCTGCTCGGTCGATCTGGTGGACGCACCTGTCAAGCAGGCACATCGCAAGGCCATCCGGCTGGCAAAGGACGCAGGCGCGTTCCTCTCATTCGACCCGAACGTGCGTCTGCCGCTGTGGGGCAGCCCGGAAAGCTGTCAGGCAGCGATTCGTGAGTTTCTGCCGTATGCAGACCTCGTGAAGCTGTCGGATGATGAAGTTGAATTCTGCACCGGCTGCAAACCGAGAGGGAAGTGGCAGAGCTTCTGTTTTCGCGGGGCTGCAGGCTGCTGCTTGTGACACGCGGCGCGGGTGGCGC
>ENA-OQDT01001581-OQDT01001581.1-human-gut-metagenome-genome-assembly--contig:-NODE-1581-length-13003-cov-7.521979_pt1 | contig 13003 bp, 9 predicted proteins | sample MGYA00242786_ERZ504617 | MGnify/ENA primary metagenome ERZ504617 (study PRJEB26092, sample SAMD00036337) | human gut metagenome | host: Homo sapiens | study: EMG produced TPA metagenomics assembly of...
TATTGGTGGTTACGACAGCCCGGCCTTCAACGCATAACAGCATGGTACACCCGTTTGCCACGAAAGGCAGTTTACCTGACAAGTCACGCAGGCTTGTTCTTCCGTGTTTGTATTGTTCGCCATGCGATGAGAGCAAAAACTTTTGTATGCCGGACGATATCATAACAATTTCCTTTCCATCGTTATTCTTCTTTCTTGCAAGGAACATAACGCCATGCTGCTGAAACCATAAGACCTGCCATTACGAAAACGATAGTTGTTTCAACACCTGACTTAACTGCACCTGTGCTTGAAGAACCTGAACCTGATGAGCTTGAGCCACCATTGCTTGAAGAAGAACTTGAACCGTTGCTTGAGCTGCCGCCTGCTGCCTTGTTACCTGTCTTCTTAGCGTTGTCGAGCTGAGTCTTGTCAACCTTTTTACCTGTTGTAGGATCTGTGCAACCTGAGAGAATCTTCTCAACTGCAGGAGCAATCGTGTCCTTATCAGGGTTGTTTGTAGCGTTGAGCCTATCTGTTACAGCACCCATAACCTGTGTTGGGCTAACCTTGAGTTCGTCAAGAAGTTTCTGTGTAAGACTTGTCTTAGCGTCATCATTGTAGTAAGCAACGAGGTATGTAGCCAGCAATGTTACATCTGATTCGCCCTCAGGGAAAGCAGAACCGATGATGTTACCTGTTGATGTAATCTTCTTTTCAGGACCGCAGTCTGAGTTGTTTTCCCACTTAGCTTCGTTTGCCTTCTTTTCTGAATCCTCAGGGTTTTCAAGCTGATTACCTGTGCAATAAAGTGTGTCGCCGATGCAGTTACCGTTCATAATAGCGTTGTATGACTGCATACCTGTGTTAGCACTGAAGATTACACAGTATACTCTTCCGTCTGACTTAGAGATTGTGTTGCCTGTCTTTGAAAGATCATATGTAGCGATACCTGTTGAAGAATCGTACTTACATTTTTCTTTCTTTGACTGCCATGCCGGCCAATCGCCTGAACCGTCAGCCTTCCAAACGTGACAGAATACTGACTTAACATTATTCCAGCCTGACTTCTTAACATCAAACTTAATAACATTGCCTGCTTCAACTTCTGAAGAAGCGTCAGCTGAAACCTCTGATGAACCGTCGGCTGAAACCTCGCCTGACTGATCTGCTGCAGCAACAGCAGCGTCATCCTCTGCTTCTGCAGCGCTAGCTGTGATGGCAGCTGAACTGCACATTACTGCTGCTGCAAGAAAAAGACCTGCAATTTTCTTGAACATTTTTAATCTCCTCCTAAAATTGTTCATAAATATCCAAGATAGATTTTCATATCTTAGTATTGCTTATTATACTATAAAAATAACAAAACTGCAATAGTTTTGATTTAAAACCGTTTTTGTTAATTGCACAAGATTTTATGTAACCGTTTGGCTATTTTCCACAATTCAACCGGCAAGTAAGCCATAAATACACATTAAACGATTATTTTAACATTGCATAAACAGTTTCTTTTACGCTGTCAAGAGCATCTGAAATCTTCTCAGGCTGTTTAGCGCCTGCCATAGCCATATCGGGCTTTCCGCCTCCGTTGCCTCCGGCCTTCTGAGCAACAGCCTTTATGATTTTGCCTGCATTTGCACCGAGAGCAAGAGCCTCTTTACCGCAGGCTGCGGCAAATGTCACCTTGCCGTCATTTTCAGTTGCAAGAACACATACGCACTTCGGGGCAAAATCTCTTGCCTTTTCACACATTGTGCGAAGAATGTCGGCATTAGCCTTGTCAATTCTGCCTGTTACCACTCTTACACCGTTTTCCTCCGTTGTGCCTGCAAAAAGCTGACCGATCTGAGCAACGGCAAGCTTTGAATTAAGCTCGTTGATTTCTCTCTGCTGTTCCTTGATAAGCTGTTCAGCCTTCTGAACACCCTCAACAACTGCCTTTGGATTTGCAATTTTGAGTAATGAGCAAACATCCATAATAACAGCGCTCATACCGTTGATGTACTTGAGAACGCCCATACCTGTGAGAGCCTCAATTCTTCTTACACCTGCGGCAACCGAACCCTCCTGCCTGATTCTGAAAAGACCGAGGTTTGCAGTATTCTTTACATGTGTACCGCCACAGAATTCAACAGAGAAGTCGCCTGCGCTTACAACACGAACAACATCGCCGTACTTTTCACCGAAGAGTGCCATTGCGCCGAGCTTTTTAGCCTCTTCAATAGGCATTTCCTGTGTTGTAACGGGGATTGCCTCAAGAATCTTTTATTCACAAGATTCTGAACCTCAATAAGTTCCTTTGCCGTGAGAGCCTCAAAATGAGTAAAGTCAAAACGGAAGTAATCGTCTGAAACAAGCTGACCTGCCTGCTGAACATGGTTGCCGAGAACCTCACGGAGAGCCGACTGAAGAAGGTGAGCCGCTGTGTGGTTTCTTGTGATATCCGCACGGCGCTCTTCATCAACAGCAGTTGAAACCTCTGCGCCTACATTGATGCTGCCGCTCTTTACTGTACAAGCGTGAAGGTAAATTGTGCCTGACGGATTCTTTGTTGTGTTGTCAACATCAGCTGAAAAACTGCCAGACTCCATAACACCTGTGTCGCCAACCTGACCGCCGCCTTCTCCGTAGAACGGAGTTTTGTCGAGAACAATGATAGCATTTTCGCCCTCGCCGATACTGTCAACCCTCACACCGTCCTTAACGATTGCAAGAACCTTTGAAGTTGACTTGAGGTCTGTGTAGCCTACGAATTCTGTATTTGCAACATCCGAAAGGTCTGTTGTGTCAGAAATCCAAGCGTCTGCACCGGCGTTCTTTCTTGCGTCACGGGAACGCTTTTTCTGCTCTTTCATGAGCTCACGGAAACGATCAACATCAACCTTAATGCCTTTTTCGGAAAGAATTTCTTTTGTAAGGTCAATCGGGAAACCATAGGTATCGTTAAGCTTAAATGCGTCCTCACCGCTGAGAACCTTAACATCTTCGCTGTCCATAATACCGTTGAGCATCTTAAAGCCCTGATCAATTGTCTTGGCAAAGCTTTCTTCCTCAACCTTGATAACCTTTGTAATGAACTCCTGCTTTTCCTTGAGTTCGGGATAAGCTGTGAGATTTTCCTTGATAACCGTATCGCAAACCTTATAGAGGAAAGGCTCGTTGTAACCGAGAAGTCTGCCGTGACGAGCGGCTCTTCTGAGCAAACGGCGGAGCACATAACCCTTGCCCTCGTTTGACGGAAGAACACCGTCACCGATCATAAATGTTGTACTGCGGATATGGTCTGTGATAACACGGAGTGAAACATCGCTCTTTTCATTTTTGCCGTACTCAACACCTGTAATCTGTGAGATGTGTTTCATAATATTCTGAATTGTGTCAACGAGGAAAAGGTTGTCAACACCCTGCATAACACAGGCAAGTCTTTCAAGGCCCATACCTGTATCAATGTTTGGATGTTCAAGAGGAGTGTAGTTACCCTTGCCGTCATTCTCAAACTGAGTAAATACAAGGTTCCAAACCTCAACAAAACGGTCGCATTCACAGCCTACATGACAGTCGGGTCTGCCGCAGCCCTTTTCGTCACCACGGTCAAAGTAGATTTCGGAGCACGGACCGCAGGGACCTGAACCGTGTTCCCAGAAGTTATCTTCCTTGCCGAGTCTTACCATATGTGACGGATCAACGCCGACTTCTTTTGTCCAAATGTCAAAAGCCTCGTCATCGTCCTCATAGATTGAAACATAGAGCTTTTCGGGAGGCATTTCAAGAACCTTTGTAAAGAATTCCCATGCCCATGCTGTTGCCTCGTGCTTAAAATAGTCGCCGAATGAGAAGTTACCGAGCATTTCAAAGAATGTACCGTGACGGGCTGTGATACCGACACGCTCAATGTCGGGAGTACGGATACATTTCTGACAGGTTGTAACACGCTTGCGAGGAGGTGTTACCTCACCTGTAAAATATTTTTTCATAGGAGCCATACCGCTGTTGATGAGCAGAAGGCTGTTGTCGTCCTTTGGAACAAGTGAAAAGCTGGGGAGTCTTAAACAACCCTTTGATTCAAAGAATTCAAGGAACTTTTCTCTTAATTCGTTAAGTCCTGTCCACTTCATAAAAAATCTCTCCTTATACAAATTCACAGGGGAATACAATATTCGTTCAAATTTCGATACACAACATTTATCACATCAAAACATATGTGATTAAACAAAATAATTCATCAAGGCGGGCGGCCAATGACCGCCCCTACTGTACAACTCCCCGCAAAATACACAACAAAAAAATCCCATTGTATAAAAATACAATGGGACAGGAATATCCTGCGGTACCACCCAAATTGACGCCAAGCGTCCGCTTTGAGTAATCGTCATAATAGATTACATTTCCTTAACGCAGAAATACGCTGTGCTTAATCACACAGAGCTCAGGGGCAGCGCACCGAAACTTCACATAAAAGCCTTGCACCAAAACGGCTTTCTCTCTGAAATGCTGACATCTCGGTTAATCCCGTCACAGCCGAATATTGTAATTCAATTGTAGCAAATAATTTAAATCGGAGCAACACTCTGCTTTGCTTGCAAGGAGCAGAGTTTGCGACAGATTGCAATCAAGTGCATAGGAGCGTCAGCTCCTCAGTATTTCAGCGAGAGATTTGCTCACGCCGAAAGGCTGAATTGTTCCCCACCGTTTTTAAGGTGGGGAACATCAGTACTTAGATTATAGAACTGTTTCTTTGTGTTGTCAATAGCAAAATTCGGGATTAATCACGCTTTTTTCTGATAACCGAGCCTGACGGAACGGGAGCGTTGCATTTCATTGTAAGTCTTTGCATCGGATGCGGCGCACTTTCAACGGGCATACCCTCGTCGGTTGTAAGTGATTCACACTTGATTTCAAACGGCACTCCGCTTGGCGGAAGTACATCAAGTGTGTCGCCCACATAGAATTTGTTGCGCTGAGTGATTACTGCGGTTGTGTCGTCAATAAGCTCTTCGCACAACGCAACATTGTCATAATGACGGATATATCCTCCGTTGCCCGTAACCTGACCGGGTTCTCTGCCAAAATAGAAGCCTGTGTTGTACTCACGGTGGCTGATTTTTTCAAGTTCTTCCCTTATCCACGGTTTGAGAACATAATCGTCACCCTCTGCAAAATAATCGTCAACAGCGTGACGGTAAGCGTTTGTTGTAACAGCGACATAGTAAGCCGACTTTGCTCTGCCCTCAATCTTAAAGCTTGAAACACCTGCCTTTACAAGCTCGGGGATATGCTCAATCATACAGAGATCTCTTGAATTATAGAGATATGTGCCGTCACCTGTTTCTTCAACAGGAAAATACTGTCCCTGACGGTTTTCTTCGTAAAGATGATACTTCCAGCGACACGGCTGAGCGCAGTCGCCGTGGTTAGCATCTCTGCCTGTCATATAGCTTGAAATAAGGCATCTGCCTGAAAATGAAACACACATTGCACCGTGTACAAAGCATTCAATTTCAAGCTCTTTCGGAACTTTTGCACGCATTTCGGCAATTTCATCAAGCGGAATTTCTCTTGCAAGCACAACCCTTGACGCACCCATATTGTAAAGCACATTTGCCGCCGCATAGTTTGTTACTCCCGCCTGAGTCGAAATGTGGCGCTGAACCTTTGGCGCATACTTTTTAGCCGCCTCAAAAACACCGAGGTCGGCAATTATGAACGCATCAACTCCGCAAGCCTGAGCATTTTCCATAAATTCCTGAAGATGAGGAATTTCATTATTGCGTGGAAGTGTGTTGCAGGTCACATGGATTCTTGCACCCTTTGCGTGGGCAAGGTCACAAGCCTTTTTGAGCTGATCGTTATCAAAATTCTGCGGTGCGGAACGCATTCCGAACATTTTCCCTGCAAGAAAAACTGCATCTGCGCCAAAGTTTAAAGCGGATTTAAGGCAATCCATATCACCTGCCGGTGACAAAATTTCGGGTTTTTCAAAATTAGTTATCATAGCTTTCAATATACTCCAGATTTGCGTTTTGCTGTTCAAGTGTTGATGCGTAATAAGCCTGTCCCTTGCTGTCATGACAGAAGAAGTAATAATCCGAGCTGTTCGGATTGAGTGCGGCAATTATCGCATCCATACCGGGATTGCAGATAGGACCGTAAGGAAGTCCCTTCCTGTCATATGTATCATATCTGCTCTTGTAGGTGCTTCTGTCATTTTCGGGAACATCCTCAAGGCTTCTGTACGGATAGAACTTTGTTGAATCAAGACCAAGGCTTGACACGCCGAGACTGCTGTCGGCTGTAAGACGGTTGTGGAGAATTGAGGAAATGTAGTACATATCCTCTTTGTCAGCCGCCTCTGCCTGAATGATAGATGCGATTGTCATAACCTGATCAAGCGAATACTTTGTGTCGCTCTCTTCAACCATTTTCAAAACTGTTGTTTTCTTTGAATATCCGTCAACAGTCTGTTTTTCGTTAATCTTTGTTTCGTAGTTGTTGAGAAATTTGTAGATTACGGATTCTGCATTTTCATTTCTGTAAAATTCGTAGGTATCCGGATAGAGATAGCCCTCAAGCTTGTAGTAACGCTTGTCCGCATTTGTTTCAGCCTTGATAAAATCAAAGTCGCTGTCAAACTTTTCGGAATTGCAAAGCGAAAGAAACTCGTCCCTGTCGCCCAAAGCACCGTTCTTTTCAAGAGTGTTGGCAATTTCAAGAACGCTTTCGCCCTCGGTAATTGTAACGGAAACCGTGTCGGTTCTGTTGTTGTTACTCGAAAGGAAGTTGATGATTGCCTCGTAGTCCATATTTCTGCGAATTTCATATGTACCCTGAGTAAAATCATCAGCAGACTTTGTGACATTGACAAAAAGCTTGAAATATGACGGCTCACCGATTACTTTATTGTCAACAAGCACCTTTGTAACATCGTCAACAGTCGGATTTTCGGGAATTTCAATTTTCACGGTTGAGGAATCGGTTCTGTTCACGGCAAGCAAATCGTTCATGCCTGTTATCATATATACAGCCGCCATTGCTCCGACAATTAAAACCGAGATAATCCAGATAAAGCGGAAGGTTCTGCGATTATACTTGTTCTTTGCTTTAAGAGCCTTTTTTTCTTCCTTTTTCTTCTGCTTTAAAACCTGCTTTGATTCACGGGCCATTTGCTTTTTGACATCCTGACCGCTGTATGAATTAAGGTTTGACGGTTCATCCTCAGACTTGACGAAATTATCGTCCTCATACTCGCTTTCATCAATATTAAGTTTAAAGTTTTCGGCTCTTCTGCGACGCTGAGCGTTAAGCTCCTGTTCGCTCATATTAAAATTATCAGGGTTCATAATGTATCATTCCTTTACAAACTCGTTATTTGTTCGGTTGGTATATTTTTCGGTAATCACGGCATCGACAGGGCGGTCGAACACTCCCGAGGGCAGAGTATGCTCTATACATTTGGAGTAGCAAAGCCCAACGCTTGTTCCCGAAAAATTCTGTAAAAATCTGTCATAGTAACCCTTGCCGAATCCAAGGCGGAATCCCTGCATATCAAAGCAAAGTCCCGGAACGAGACAGAGTCCGTGTGAGAAATCCTCGTACTTTTCGCAAACCTCGGGGTTTGGTTCCATGATTGAGAACGCACCCTTTTCAAGCTGAGAAAGTGAATTTACAAGGTAAAAATCCATTTCGCCGAAATTATTTTTACACTTTGGCAAAGCAAGTCTTTTGCCGTCTTTCAGCGTTGTTTCAAGAATAAGTGAGGTGTCAACCTCAATCGGTGATGAAACAAAGGCAAAAAGCACATCACAGCTTTTGTATTCCTCACTTGCCAGAAAAGCATTCTGCAAGGCGAGGTCAAGCTGTTGCTTTTTTTCGGGAGGACAGCTTTTTCGGATTTTTTTATATTTTGCACGGAGCTGACTTTTCAGCTCACGAACATTTTTCACAGGCATTGCATATCACCGATAACCTTGTCAGCGGCATCCTTTGATACTGCGAGAGAAACAATTGCGTGACCGAATTCAATTGCACAGCCTGCGCCCTTTGCGGTAATAATATTGCCGTCCGTTACGGTGTGAGTGCCTGTATAGTCTGCACCCTTGAGTTCCTTTTCAAAGCCCGGAAAACAGGTTGCCTTTTTGCCGTCAAGGATTCCGAGATGACCGAGAATTGACGGAGCGGCACAGATTGCGGCAACGATTTTGCCGTTTTCACAGCTATACTTAACAGCCTCAAGAACCTTTTCGTTTGCCTCAAGATTGAGAGTTCCGGGCATACCGCCGGGGAGTACAACACCCTGAACATCGTCAAGGTCAATATTGTCAATTGTGATATCGGCTTTTACAGGCACACCGTGTGAGCTTGTAACACATTCGCCTGTTACACCGACTGTTTTAACATCAAGCTTTGCCCTGCGCATTACATCAACGGGGGCAAGCGCCTCTGTTTCTTCAAAGCCTTCTGCAAGAAATACATAGAACATAGTAAACTTCCTTTCAGGAAAGAGTAATCCCGATATAGACATCGTCGGGAATTTTATGGTTTTTGTCGAGTGATTTAATCATTCCGCATTTTTGTAACCTACAGTTTTCAAAAAGAGCGTTATCGGATTTGCCCGTAAACACAAACCTTTCTGATTTTGTATTTTCAAGCAAAAGTGCGGAAAGTTCGTTTATATTTTTATAAGCCGAGTAAAAAACATCGGCAGTATTTTCGTTTTCATCAAATACGGCAAAGCAGTCATTCTTATTGATCACCTTTGAGCCGTAAATCTCATAATAGGACTTTGCAAATTCAAAAAAATTCTCACCGTATATGAAAGAATTTTCTTTTGAACAGCCGATATTCAAGCCCTTCTCTGCAAAACTTTCAAGCGTTTGCCTTGAAATTTCACGGCTTTTTACGGTGCAGTTCAAAGCATATCCGAGCTTTGCGTAAAAACCATACAAGCCGTCATTTGCAGGGAAAAGCAGAGAATAGACATCACCGTTATTCTTTGCGTCATCAAGTGCAAAATCAATCAGCCTTGACATTATCCCGTTGCCACGGAAAGATTTATCGGTTGACGCACCGCAAAGATAATGCGATTTTTCGCCGTTGAGCGTACCTTTTACAAGGTAAAGAGCCGAAACGATTCTATCGTCAACAACGGCACAGCAACCGTCAAAAAGCTCGCTGTCAAAAATCAGATTGACGGCAGTTACATCCTCGTCAAAACACGAGAGCCACAGTTTTTTTAGGCTTTCGGTATCGGATTTTTCGGTTTTGCGAAATATCGTTTTCATCGTTTTTTCGGTATTGCATTCCAGCGGTCGAGGATAATAACGGGATTGTATGAAAGTTTAGACTTTTTGAGTCCCTCAAGTCCCATATCTTCCTCACGGTTTATATACTCATACTGCGTAAGAGTTTTGGCAAATTCGTTGTTGATTACGGCATAAACACCGTCATATTCACGAAGTGCCTTTTCAAAGTTGATGTCATACACCTTGGGTGAAATTTCACTTCCGAGAGTCATGGCAACAGGCTTTGAGTCAACATACAGTACAGCGCCCTTGACATTATATTCGTCTTTGAGGTCGCACATTTCCCTGATTGCCGTAATTTCGCTTGAAGCTTCGGGATCGGTGTCATTTTCCGCACACCACAGTTTTGCAACCGTTAATGCATCGGGAATGTTTGAATCCGACAGAGTTTCAAAACGGGTATCGGTGTAGGTTCTGTAAAATTTTGAAATGTGGTTACGCTTTGCGTGAAACCTTTTGCCCGCAAGGGTTGCAAGGTCACGGGAAGTGTAAATGTAATCCTGATTTTCGGGTGAACGGACATAATCAAATTTGTCGGGAAACATTGTTTCAAGCATTGCACGATTGCCGTTTGTCAGCATAACAATTTGCAAATTGCCGTTTCTCTCCTCGGCATCTTTGAAAACCTCTTCAAGCGCACCCTTTATATTTTTGCCTGTAGGCATACAGTAACCCCAGACAGACTCGTCGGGATTACAATACACCTTGACAATTGTATCATCATAAAAAGCAAATTTAATATTGTATTCGTTTCGCCAAAGATAAGCGTTCAAAAGGTTTGTATCGCAACCCATGCACTCATCATAATCGTAGTATTTTTTAAGTTTGTTTATGTCACTTTGCTCAATTTTTTTAAAGCTCAGCATAAATTTCAGCCGCTACCCTCTCTATCTCTTCCGATATTTTTTCTATACTCTTAATCTCTCCGTTTTCACAGCAATTAATAACCTTCCAGCCGCATTTTTCAGCGGCATAAACTGCACTTTTTCGACAATCAAGAAGAAAACGGAGGTTTTTTTCATGCAAATCTTTCTTGCTGTTGTCACCGCCGTAGCGTTTTTCCATAAGCTTCTGCGAAACCTCGGGTTCAACATCAAGGTAGATCACAAGATCGGGTTTCGGAATCCCGAGCTTTTCGTATTCAAAATCGTTCAGCCAATCAATAAAGCTGTTCCACTCCTCTTTCGGGAGTTTGGACATCTGATAAATTATATTTGAAGTCACATAGCGGTCGCTTAAAATCACACCGCCGTTGTCACATTCCTTTTTCCAGAGCTGAAGATAGCTTGCAACACGGTCAACCGCATAAAATGCACTCGCCGCATAGGCATTGACATCATCGGGCTTGTCGCCGAATTCGCCGTCAAGATACATCTTCACGGGAGCGGCGGCAGGGCTTTCATAATTAGGAAATTCAAGCTTTGTGACCTTTTTGCCGAGAGCGGAAAATTTTTCGCACAAAATCTTTGTCTGCGTAGCTTTTCCGCTGCCGTCAAGTCCCTCAATAACAATAATTTTGCTTTTCATATATATACCTTACTTTTCTCTGCCGTATTTCAGACGCATTTCCTTTTGCTTTCCGCAACACATATTGCCCTCGGGGCATGGTCCGAACAGACAGGACGGACCGCAGTTTTTGAAAAGGTGCGGAGCAACCTCAAGACATTGCAAAAGCATCTGTTCGGCAACCTCACGAATTTCCCACTGCGCTCTGTTGCAACAACGGTGTGCAAAAAAGTTCTGCAAGCTTCTTGCATTGAAAGTGCAGACAATTTTTGTTGTCGATGCATTCGGAAGAATAAATCTTGCGTCCTCATTGGCTTTCTTGATGAAAGCATTGCAGGATTTTTTGTCGTCAGCCTTGTAGGCATTGATAATTTCTTCATCCGTTCCGATGTACTTATCGGGACATTTCTCGTTGATGTAACCGACAGCAAGCGCATCTCTGATTTCCTTGTAAGCGTCAGCCTCAACCTTGAGAGCCTTTTCATAGGCGGCAAGAGCCTTTTCGTTCTTTGCAATCTCGGGCGGAGTTACAAAATCAAACCTTGTTCCGTCAACATAGCGCTGTGACTGCTGACTGTAGGATGCAATTCTGTGGCGGACAAGCTGGTGTGAGCAGGCTCTTGAAATGCCCTCAATGCCGAATGTAAAATATGCGTGTTCGGTCGGACTTGCATGGCCGAGGCTTGCAAGCATATCAATAAATGAGGAAGTTTTTTCCTCGTCAAGACCTTCTCTTATATCTTCAATCCCTGACGGCGAGTAGCAAAGCTTTGCCGCCATTGCAACCGTCTGTTCAGGGTTTGGTGTGTGTGTAAGGAGCGTTACCTTTATTGCCATTTTTAGTTTTCATCTCCCATTTTCGATAAAGTTATTCACAATTTCCGATATTCGGATTTATTATAACATTATTATTCAGTCTTTTCAATGGTAAAAACAAGCAAAAATCCCGACAGCACAAAACCTGTCGGGATTTCTGATTAAAATACTATTTTCTTGTAATTGACCAACCCTTTGAGTTGAAACCGCTTACCGTTTTGCCTTTCCTGTCAATACAACGAACTGTGTAGGTTACCTTCTTACCCTGTTTAGCACCTGAATCTGTGAAAGAGGTTGAAGTTGTATCTTTTACCTTTGTCCAGCTTCCGCCGTCATATTTTCTGTAGAGTCTGTAGCCGTAAACGCCTGCGATTTTATTCCAAGTTACGCTTACACCCTTTGATGTGTTTGAGAGCCTTGTAATTGTCGGGGCAGCGGGTGTATATTTCTTAGACCAACCGTTTGAGTTAAAACCGCTGATTGTGTTTCCGTTCTTATCAATGCAACGGATTGTGTAGGTTTCGGTTCTGTTAGGACTTACTCCCGAATCGGTGAACGATGTGGCAGTTGTGTCCTTAAATCTCTTCCAACCGCCTGACGATGTTTTATAGTAAAGCCTGTAACCGTAAACACCTGCGATTTTATTCCAACTAAGCTTGATACCGCCTGTGGTGATATCGAGTTTTGAAATTGTCGGAGCAACAGGTGTATATTTTTTTGACCAGCCTGTCGAGTTAAATCCGCTGATTGTGTTGCCGTTTTTGTCAATACAGCGGATTGTGTATGTTTCGGTTTTATTCGGTACTACTCCCGAATCGGTGAACGATGTTGCGGTTGTGTCCTTAAAGCGTTTCCAACCACCCGACGCAGGCTTGTAATAAAGTCTGTAGCCGTAAGCGCCGTCAACCTTGTTCCACGAAATTTTGATACCGCCTGTTGTGTTTGCAAGACCTGTAATCTGCGGAGCGGGAAGATTTACGGTAACCTTGCAGGTTGCTGTTTTTCCGTTGGAAGTTTTTACCGTGATTGTTGCCGTACCCGCTTTTTTGGCGGTTACTTTACCGTTGCTGTCAACAGTCGCAACGCTTGTGTTTGAACTTCTCCAAGTGTAAGAAGTCGCAGCATTTGACGGTGAAACTGTCTTTGTAAGAGTATAACTCTTGCCGACATCTAAAGTTAATGATGTTTTGTTTAATGATACAGAGGTTGGTTCTGAAACATCAAGTGCAATAAATTTAAACCCATTTTCTTTTGCATATGTTTCTGCAACTGTACCAAGATAACCACTTATAGTTAGTTTTTTACACTGTCTAAATGCATCGGGTGCTATATAGCTAACGCTTTTAGGAATAATAATGTTCTCTAAATTAGTACAATTATAAAAAGCCTCATTTATTATAGAA
>ENA-OQDT01001582-OQDT01001582.1-human-gut-metagenome-genome-assembly--contig:-NODE-1582-length-12998-cov-3.461270_pt1 | contig 12998 bp, 9 predicted proteins | sample MGYA00242786_ERZ504617 | MGnify/ENA primary metagenome ERZ504617 (study PRJEB26092, sample SAMD00036337) | human gut metagenome | host: Homo sapiens | study: EMG produced TPA metagenomics assembly of...
ATCGGATATAAATTGCGTAAATTCCGTGGAGCATTGGCAATGGCTTTATGGCACAATACTCCCCTCTTTCTTTATCATATTGGCAATTGCCTTGTTCTTTCAACAGTTCAAACAATACCCAATTGTAGAGAATATATTCAAGGGAATTCGCCCGGCGGTAGTAGCCCTTATTGCAGCTCCCACTTTCTCCATGGCAAAATCGCCAAGATAAACGTTACACTGTCTGGATACCAATAGTATCCGCATTGCTTATCTGGGTATTGGACGTGTCTCCAGTCTACATTATCATAATTAGCGGGCGTGGGATGGTTTTATATATGGCAAGTACAAACATAAATATTCATCCAAATGATTTTTTCTATATTTATTCTACACATTCTGTAAAATAGGGCTCTTCGGTTTCGGAGGAGGCTATGCCATGTTGTCCATGATACAAGGAGAAGTAGTAACAAGATATAATTGGATCAGTGCCAGCGAATTTACAGATATCATCGCTATCAGCCAAATGACACCGGGTCCCATTGGCATCAACTCTGCTACTTATGTGGGATATACTGCGGTATTGAATGCAGGCTACAATGAAAGCTGGGCTATATTCGGTTCTTGCATAGCTACTTTTGCTGTAGTTTTTCCATCGTTCATATTAATGGTAATCATCAGCCGGTTCTTCTTGAAATACCAAAAGCATCCGGTTGTAGAAGCCGTATTCAAAGGGTTGCGTCCGGCAGTAGTAGGTCTGCTGGCAGCAGCTGCACTCGTCTTGATGAATGCTGAAAACTTCGGCAGTTATCAAATAGATTTGTATCAATTCATCATCAGTATAATTATTTTTCTAGTAACCTTTATAGGTACACGGAAATACAAAATCAATCCTATATTAATGATTATACTTTGCGGAGTGGCAGGGTTCCTGCTTTACTGAGAATAGGACGATTATGGGAAATCATCAAAAAAATCCGTATGATTGGCTCCGGAAATAATCATCAACTCTTTGTCATCACTGATTAGATAAAGCCGCAATAGATGGATTACAGATGTTATAACCTTTTCCTGATTTCAACATAAACAATATAGCACCCGGAAAACAGGCGGCATACAAATCAACTGCCACTGCCCCGGAATTCTTTATTCATCGATAGGACGTGAATATAATACCCAGGCAGTGGCAGTAAAAATAAAATCTAAAATTAAAGAAACACTCCCGCTTCTTACAGTTTTACTTTCTTTTTAGTACCCTTCGACTCATTGTGCAAACGGTCCAACGCTGTCACCACATACTGGTACTTCGTTTTTCCATCGTTATAAGGTAATGGATAAAAATGGTCACGGGTAATGGCTACAATATGGGAAGCATCATCCAAATTGACTTTTTCTTTTTTATCAAAGCGATAAACCACATACTGTACAGCTTTGTCCATCTCGTCCTTTGCCTTCGGAGCTGTCCAGAAGAGTACCGGACCTTCATACGTCCATACCATCTTCACCTTCTTTACTTTACCTGGAGCCTTATCGTCCATAAAAGGAGATTCAGGAATCAAAGCCGGATAACGATGATACTCCTTCTCCAGCATAGTGCGGTAATTGCCGGCATTATCCACCACTGCAGCAGCATACCATTGACAACTTCCCTGCACGGTAGGAAGCGACCGTTGCAACTTCATTTTGGCAGGCATCTGGTTTTGTAACGGATTACGGGCATCCGCCTTGTTCACCGTACGCATCACATCCTGACCGATAAATAACGGACGCGAAGCGGCATGTCTTGCCCACCAATGTATCAAGTTGTCATAATCGGCAGCAGGATGACCTATTTCCCAATAAATCTGAGGGATATTATAATCTACCCAACCATTATTAATCCACATCAGCACATCTGCATACAAATCATCATAATTCTGAAGACCGCGTGTATCACTTCCATTCGGATCATTTTTCTTGTTGCGGTAGATACCAAAAGGAGAAACACCGAACTTCACCCACGGCTTACACTCGCGCACAGTTTCGTGAATTTCCTTTATCAGCACATTCACGTTGTCACGGCGCCAATCGGCTTTATTACTGTATCCGCGACCATATTGCGCAAAACTGACATGATCAGGAAAATCTTCGCCCGGGTTGGGATAAGGATAGAAATAATCATCCATATGAATGGCATCCACATCATAACGGGTAACAATATCGCGCACAATCTTGCAAATGTATTTACGGTTTTCGGGCAAAGCCGGATCAAAATAAAGTTGCCCAGCATAATTCACGAAACGTTCCGGATTCTTATTATACGGATGAATGGGTGATAAGGCAGTAGTTCCCTTTGTCTTGGCACGGTAAGGGTTAATCCAGGCATGGAACTCCATTCCACGCTTATGGCATTCATCAATCATGAACTGCATCGGGTCCCAGTAAGGTGAAGGCACTCTGCCCTGCACTCCTGTAAGAAAGCGGCTCCACGGCTCATAAGAAGATTTATACAAGGCATCGGCTTCTGCACGTACCTGAAAAATTATCGCATTAATGCCTGCGCCCTGCAGACTGTTTAGTTGATTTATTAACAGCCGCTGTATCTTCTCTGTCGGCATTCCCTGGAACTGTCCATTCACACACTGAATCCATGCACCGCGGAACTCACGTTTAGGATAACGTGTCTGAGCACTGACAACAAAAGTAAAAAGTAGTGCTATCAATAAAAGAAGAATAGTTTTGCTCTCATTTGTTATTCTTGTTTAATACGCTTGCAAAGATAAGAAAACTTATAATTATCTTTGCATATTAAACCAAATTCAATAAAGAATGTCAGAAAGTAACTATATATCCATAAAAGGAGCAAAGGTAAACAACCTCAAAAACATCGATGTAAACATTCCACGCAACAAGCTGGTCGTCATCACGGGACTATCCGGTTCCGGAAAATCATCCTTGGCTTTTGATACATTATACGCTGAAGGTCAGCGACGCTATGTAGAAAGCCTGTCATCATACGCCCGCCAATTTCTGGGCCGCATGAGCAAGCCTGAGTGTGATTTCATCAAAGGTATACCACCCGCTATCGCCATAGAGCAAAAAGTGAACAGCCGCAATCCTCGTTCCACCGTGGGTACTTCCACCGAAATATATGAGTATCTGCGACTGCTCTATGCACGCGTGGGGAAGACTTATTCCCCCATTAGCGGGCAACTGGTGAAAAAACATAGTATTGAAGATATTGTAAACTGTATGCTTTCCTTTCCTAAAGGAACGAAATACACGGTTCTCACTCCTATGATGCCCCGTGAAGGCCGTACACTGCTCCAGCAACTGGAAATGGACTTGAAACAAGGATTTACCCGTATAGAGGTGAACCGTGAAATAGTCCGTATAGAAGATTTTCTGCAACAAACAGCTGCCGAAGATAAAAAACAAAACATCTATCTGCTGGTAGATCGCATGACAGCCGATGATAGCAAAGACAGTATCAGCCGCCTCACCGATTCTGCCGAAACGGCCATGTACGAGGGAGACGGGAATTGCCTCCTCCGCTTCTACTCTGCTGACGGAAGTACGCAGCTGTTCTCTTTCAGCACTAAATTCGAGGCCGACGGAATTAAATTCGAAGAACCGAATGACCAAATGTTTTCATTCAATTCCCCTCTCGGCGCTTGTCCCGAATGCGAAGGCTTCGGTAAAGTGATAGGTATAGATGAACATTTGGTGATTCCAAACCGTGCTCTGAGTGTATATGACGGAGCTGTCCTTTGCTGGCGTGGTGAAAAGATGGGGGAATGGCTACAGGAATTCATTCATGAAGCTCCCGCCCACGATTTCCCCATCTTCGCCCCTTATTATGAACTGACACAGGAACAAAAAGATTATTTATGGCATGGACCTAGAAATAAGGCCTGTATAGATTCTTTCTTCAAAATGCTGGAAGAAAACCAATATAAAATACAATATCGTGTGATGCTGGCACGATACAGGGGAAAAACTATTTGTCCTGTCTGCCACGGAACACGCTTGAAAAAAAGAAGCCGGTTATGTAAAAGTAGGTGGAAAATCCATCTCTCAACTGGTTGACTTACCTATTCACGACTTAAAAGAATTCTTCCGCACTCTAGAACTAGATGCACATGACACAGCCATCGCCAAACGGATCTTAACGGAAATTACCAACCGCATCAACTTCCTCATGGATGTGGGTTTGGGATATCTTACACTGAACCGTCTCAGCAACTCGCTCTCCGGCGGTGAAAGCCAGCGCATCAATCTGGCCACCTCATTAGGCAGCAGCTTGGTAGGCTCACTCTATATCCTGGATGAGCCCAGTATCGGATTACACAGCCGTGACACCGACCGGCTGATAAAAGTACTTCGTCAGTTACAGGAACTGGGAAATACCGTAGTAGTGGTAGAACATGATGAAGAAATAATCCGTGCTGCCGATTATATCATTGATATCGGTCCTCAAGCAGGACGTTTAGGAGGACAAATAGTATATCAAGGCAACATGAACGATCTTCAAAGAAACAGTAACAGTTATACGGTGCGCTATTTGTTGGGAGAAGAAAACATAGAGATTCCCCGATGCCATCGTCCGTGGAACAATTATATAGAAATAAAAGGTGCGCGTGAAAACAACCTTAAAGGCATTGACGTAAAATTTCCACTGAATGTAATGACGGTAGTTACGGGAGTCAGCGGTTCGGGGAAGAGTACGTTGGTACGTGATGTCTTTTACAAGGCATTGAAACGCGAATATAGTGAAGCTAGCGAACGGCCGGGTGAGTTCATCTCTTTGGAAGGAGATGTACAGCTGGTGAAAGATATTGAATTTGTAGACCAGAACCCTATCGGAAAATCATCACGCAGCAATCCGGTAACCTATGTAAAAGCATACGACGAAATACGAAAACTCTTTGCCGAACAGCCTCTTGCCAAGCAAATGGGATATACTGCCGGATATTTCTCATTCAATACCGAAGGCGGGCGCTGTGAGGAATGCAAAGGTGACGGTACGGTAACCGTTGAAATGCAATTTATGGCAGATTTGGTACTAGAATGTGAGTCTTGTCATGGAAAACGTTTCAAGAGCGACACGCTGGAAATAAAATTCCAAGACAAGAGCATCTATGACATTCTGGAAATGACAGTGAATCAAGCCATTGAATTCTTTGCCGAATACAATCAAAAAAAGATAGTGAAGAAACTAATTCCATTACAAGAAGTGGGATTGGGATATATAAAGTTAGGACAAGCCTCCTCCACTCTTTCCGGCGGCGAGAACCAACGCGTAAAACTAGCTTATTTTCTGAGCATAGAGAAAGCACAACCCACTATTTTTGTATTCGATGAACCAACCACAGGTCTGCATTTTCATGATATCAAGAAACTGCTGGAAGCATTTGAAGCCTTAATCAGCCGCGGACATACCATTATCATTATCGAGCATAATATGGATGTGATAAAATGTGCCGACCATGTGATTGACCTAGGACCCGAAGGAGGAAATATGGGAGGAAATCTGGTAATTGCGGGCACTCCGGAAGAGGTTGCAGCATGTGCGGCATCTTATACGGGACAGTTTTTACGTGAAAAACTGGCGATGGATTCTCCTGATTGATTTTTTATTCACCGTTGATTGTCCAAACTGACACAAATTATTAAATATGATTATACGCAATATACCACTAGATGATAAATGGGAATTTAAAAGTGATTTATTCTGTTCTGTAAATTTAGCATTTTGTGGTATGATTGCAGAATCATTTTACTAAAAATCTGTTTTAATGTTTTCCACATTGTCAATCTAAACGAAAATATGAGTAAATTTAGAATTGAATTAACAACCTTATAAATCAACAGAATATGAAAAAACTTTTTTTACTACTCTTGCTGTTCCCTTTCCTATTGGGATGTTCACAAAAAGAGAAAGAATTCACCGTTCTTCAATGGAACATTTGGCAAGAAGGAACTGTAATTCCCGGTGGTTACGACGCTATTGTGAATGAAATAGCCCGTCTTCGTCCGGACTTCGTCACATTGAGCGAAGTACGTAATTACGAAAACACCAATTTCACTGCCCGCCTAGTGCAATCATTAAAGGAAAAAGGAGAAACCTATTATTCCTTCTATACCTATGATACAGGTCTGTTAAGCCGATACCCCATCACTGATTCATTAACCGTTTTTCCCGAAAAGAATGACCACGGCAGTATCTATCGCCTTACAGCCGATATGAACGGACAGAAAATAGCAGTCTATACCGCTCATCTTGATTATTTGGATGACGCCTATTATAATGTACGCGGATATGATGGTTCTACTTGGGAAGAAATCCCTATCCCCACTACCGTAGAAGAAGTATTAAAGAGAAATGTAGCCTCACAACGCGATGACGCCATCAGACTATTCATTGAACAGGCAAAAAAAGATCGTGCAGCCGGCTACACCATCATTTTAGGAGGAGATTTTAATGAACCTTCACATCAAGATTGGACTGAAGAAACCAAAGACCTGTATGACCATCATGGCTTTGTAATCCCCTGGACAGTTCCTGTCCTGTTAGACGAAGCCGGATTGAAAGACGCCTATCGAGAATTCTATCCAGATGTATTAAACTATCCCGGCTTCACTTATCCTTCGGATAATCCGGCAAAGCCCGCCGACAAAATAACCTGGGCTCCCAAAGCAGATGAACGCGACCGTATAGATTACATTTGGTATTATCCCGAAAAGGGGTTGAAAGTGAAAGACGCCGCCATTTTCGGTCCGAAAAATTCCATAGTCCGTGCACAGCGTGTTCAGGAAACATCTAAAGACAAGTTTATAGAACCATTGGGCGTATGGCCTACAGACCATAAAGGAGTACTGGTTACTTTCCAATATCCCGCCAAATAATATCGTTTTTCCCAATATTTCTGTTATCTTTGTCCAATAACCTAATTTATTATCCTATGACCAAATGTACACATAAGCAGTTAATGACCGCCTGTATGTTAGCAGGCACATTGATGTTGGGAGCATGTACCAGTACTCCCCCTGTAACAAAAGAGGTATCCATTGTACCCATAACCAACCATCTGGAGGAAACAAACGGTGCTTTTGTATTGAAAAGTAATACCTCCATCGGTGTTATTGACGCCGAACTAATTCCCGCAGCCGAGTATTTGGCCGATATGCTTTCCGGTGCCACAGGCTACGACCTTAAAGTAAAAGAAGGCGAAGGAACCATCACCCTTGCCTTGGGGGATGTTCAAGGAAAAGAAGGTGCCTATACCCTGACAGCCGAGAGCGATAAGGTCAACATTACAGGTAACTCTTACGGAGGTGTCATTGCAGGTATCGAATCCCTCAGACAGCTGTTTCCCCCGCAAATAGAATCTAAAGAAATTGTTAAAGGTACAGACTGGGCCATACCGGCCGTTAACATTCAAGATGCCCCCCGCTTTGAATGGAGAGGCATCATGCTGGACGTATCCCGCCATTTCTACACAATAGATGAGGTGAAAGAATTACTGGATGTCATGGCCCTTTACAAGATGAATAAATTCCACTGGCATCTTACCGATGACCAAGGATGGCGTATCGAAATCAAGAAATATCCTTTACTGACGGAAAAAGGAGCCTGGCGCAAATTCAATTCCCATGACCGCGAATGCATACGTCAGTCAAAGACTGACAACAATCCGGATATGGCAATTCCCGAAGACAAGATACGCATCGTAGAAGGTGACATCCTATATGGAGGCTACTACACTCAGGAAGATATCAAGGATGTCATAGCATACGCCAAAATACGAGGCATAGATATTATTCCCGAAATTGATATGCCGGGACACATGCTGGCAGCTGTGAGTAACTATGAAGGTGTTTCCTGTTTTAACGAAACCGGTTGGGGAAGCGTCTTCTCCTCACCTGTTTGTCCGGGGAAAGACTCTGCATTGGAGTTCTGCAAGAATATTTATGCAGAACTGATAGCCCTTTTCCCCTATAAGTATGTACATATAGGAGGTGACGAAGTAGAAAAAACCAATTGGAAAAAATGTCCGGACTGCCAGAAACGTATGCATGACAATAATCTGAAAACCGAAGAAGAACTGCAATCATGGTTCATTCATGACATGGAGAGATTCTTTAACGGGAAAGGCAAAGAAATGATAGGCTGGGATGAAATCATTGAAGGCGGATTGTCTAAAACAGCCACCGTAATGTGGTGGCGCAGCTGGGTAAAAGATGCAGCGACCAAGGCAACGGCACAAGGCAACCCTGTCATTTTCACTCCTAACGGACAATTTTATTTGGATTATGCAGAAGACAAGAATTCTATGGCAAGCATTTATAATCTGGATACGACAGACAACCTGACTCCCGAGCAGCAGTCGCTGATTTTAGGAGTGCAGGGAAATATTTGGTGCGAATGGATTCCTTCCAACGCACGTATGCAATATATGGCCATTCCACGTTTGCTGGCTATTGCCGAATTAGGTTGGAGCAAACCGGAGCAAAAAGACTGGAATGCCTTCAAACAACGCCTGTCTGATCAGTTTGAACGTCTCAATATCATGGGTATCAATTACCGTATACCCGATTTGGAAGGCTTTAATGCCGTCAACGCCTTTATCGGTGAAGGAACCATCAATGTAACTTGCCTTGACCCCACTGCGGAAATTCACTATACCACTGATGGCAGTACTCCTACTTTACAATCTCCCGTATATGAAGGTCCCATCAAAGTGACTGAAACCACAGACTTTACTTTCTGCACCTTCCGCCCTAATGGAAAGAAAGGTGACATAGCCAAGACCCGTTTCATCAAAAGTGAATATACCCCCTCTGTAACTGCCGCTCCTTCCAATCCGGGTTTGAAAGCTACATGGCACGAATTTAAAGGAAATAAATGCAGTGAAATAGAAAAAGCTCCGGTCAATGGTACTTATCCAGTGGAAGACGTTATGATTCCTAAAAAAGTAAAAGGAAATATCGGACTGATTATCAAAGGATATTTCAATGCTCCTCAAGACGATATCTACACTTTTGCACTCCTGTCCGACGATGGTAGTACATTGACCATAGACAGTGAACAGATAGTAGACAATGACGGGCCTCACGGACCTAAGGAAATAGTGGGACAAAAGGCATTGGCGAAAGGATATCATCCAATGGAATTACGTTATTTCGACCAAAACGGAGGACAACTGAAATTAAAAGTAACAGGTAGTGATGGTAAAGAAATTCCGTTCACGCATCTCTATGCGCATTAATCTCACATAAAAAGTTTTTCCACCACAGATTATACAGATTTACATAGATTGAATTTCAATGAATTCTCCCATTCAATAATCTGCGTAATCTGTGGTGGAATTACATCAATCAGAAGTAAACTCCGAACCCTATCTTGAAGCCTAATTTACTAAATTCTGAAATATCACTAAAACTCAAGTCATAATATACAGACGGCTCAATAGTCACATTTCTGCCCAAGAAAAAAGCATATCCGACTTCCGGTGTCAAACAAACCAGATTCTTTTTAAATCCTACACAAGAAAGGTGCTTATACGCCATTCCCAATCCTCCATAAATACCGCAACTGGAAAAATAATAACGTCCTTGTGCACCAATACTGGTTTCATCCATTCCATGTTCTACATAATTGCCCTTAAAATTCAGCAATACAGCCACATTATCGGCTACAAACGCACCACCGGTCAAAGCGAAACCAAAATTTGTACCCTCATTCTTGCTATGAGATAGGTCAAGCCCTGTCAATGAAGCATTCACATACCATACCTCCTTCTCAAATTGAGCATGTGCACTCAGTGCAGTCATTACCAACAGCATCAAGCTGACTAAAATTTTCTTCATAATGTTGTCGTTTAATAGTTATTTTTTATTTTCCAAATCACGTTCACGTCTTTCCTCCGCCTTTTCTTTCTTACGAAGGACAATCCATAACAACGCTATTATCATATAGGATAAACCTACTGTGAGATACTTTTCCGTATCACTTATTTCCGTATTACGCGGAATAAAATAAACGGCCATCGCTGTAGTATAAACCAACAAAGCGACAGGCAACCAAATCGATTTTCTATATTTTTTCATAAACTATGCTGTTTTGTTTCCTATACCAACTTACAAACCCTATAGCGGCTACCAACGTGCAAAGACCACCGATTATATAAGATACATAATCAGAAAGTGCCAATCCTTCGGGAGCAATGCAAATATAAGTAGAACATACAGCCGTCATAAACAAGGCAGGAAACAAGGTAATATAATAATTCTTTTTCGCACGTACCAGAAAAACAGTGACCGCCCACAAAGTAAACACAGACAAAGCCTGATTACACCAGGCAAAATAACGCCATATCATATCAAATCCTGTCGCATCACGCTGACTGTACAACAATATACCGATAGTTACCGCAAAAATAGGAATACAAATCAATAAACGTTTCGCTATACTTTTTTGTTCCAAATGCATAAAATCGGCAACAATCAAACGAGCTGAACGTAAAGCGGTATCTCCACTGGTAATAGGAGCGGCAATTACCCCCAGTACAGCCAATAAACCTCCTATCGTACCCAACCATTCCTTGGTTATGCTGTCCACAATAATCGAAGCATTACTCTCCTCCATACCATTTTTGATGAAAAAAAATCAAGTAGCGGCAGCAGCCCAAATCAATGCCACGATCCCTTCGGTCACCATCGCTCCATAAAAAATAGGACGGCCATACTTCTCATTCTTCATACAACGTGCCATCAACGGAGATTGTGTGGCATGAAAGCCACTGATTGCCCCACAAGCAATAGAAACAAACATGATAGGAAAAATTGGTAATCCGGCAGGGTGGGTATTATGCAGCCCGTCCGTAATTTCGGGCAATGCCGGATGATTCCATAACAACATCACCAAAATTCCCCACCGCCATAAACAATAAAGCAATGGCAAACAACGGATATATTTTTTCCTATAATCTTATCTACCGGCAACAATGTAGCCAACATATAATAGACAAATACGACTATAATCCAAAAAGTAACATCCATATACTCCGGAGTAAGTTTGGCAAGCAATCCGGCAGGTCCTGCCACAAAAACCGCTCCGACTAATATCATCAGCACAACCGTAAAACCGCGCATCAACTGCTTTGTGGGAAGGCCTAAATAACGACCGATAATTTCCGGCAAACTCTCGCCATCATGCCGAATGGAAAGCATTCCGGACAAATAATCGTGTACCGCCCCGGCAAAAATGGTACCTAAAACAATCCACAAATAAGACGCCGTACCAAACTTCGCTCCCATTATAGCACCGAAAATAGGTCCTAAGCCGGCTATATTCAAAAATTGAATCATGAAAATCTTCCAAGTAGGAAGTGGAATAAAGTCAACACCATCCGCCATGGTCAGGGCAGGTGTCTTCCTTGTCTTGTCAGGACCGAACACACGTTCCACATAACTTCCATACAAAAAGTATCCGCCTACAAGAACCAATAATGCAATAATAAAGGTTATCATATTCTATTTTTTGTTTTGTTGGGGCAAAAGTAACGAATTAATTGATTACTTCGTATCTTTGCCCTAAAATTAAAGTAAATGCGAACATTCTTTATAACTTTATTACTAGTCATAGTGAGTTTATCACCCGTTTTCTCACAACCTAAATATGAAATCCGTGCCACCTGGCTCACTACGCTCGGAGGAATGGACTGGCCTCGTAACAAGGCAGTAAACGCATCAGGCATCCGGCGTCAGCAAAAAGAATTATGTGATATACTGGATCGCCTGAAAGCCGCCAATTTCAATACGGTATTGTTGCAAACCCGTCTGCGCGGAGATATGATTTATCCTTCCGCCATAGAAACTTTCGCCGAATCACTGACTGGTAGCACAGGAGGGAATCCCGGATATGACCCTTTGGCTTTCGCCATCGGAGAATGCCACAAACGCGGCATGGAACTACATGCATGGATTGTTACGATTCCTGCCGGAAACACCCGTCAAGTACAATTGCAAGGACGTAGCTCCGTAGTACGGAAAAACCGGACTATTTGCAAACTTTATAAAGGTAACTGGTACTTGGACCCGGGAAATCCGGGAACCAAAGAATATCTGTCATGCATCGTAAAAGAAATAACTTCCCGTTATGATATAGACGGCATTCATTTCGATTACATCCGCTACCCTGAGCAAGCCGACAACTTTCCCGACAAGGACACCTACCGGAAATACGGCAAAGGTAAGGAGTTGAAACAATGGCGGCGTGATAATATCACAGATATTGTGCATAGGCTCTATACCGACATCAAGACTATCAAACCCTGGGTGAAAGTCAGCAGTTCCCCTATTGGCAAATACCGAGATACCAACCGATATCCCTCCCGTGGATGGAACGCTTATCATGTAGTTTACCAAGATGCTCAGAAATGGCTAAAAGAAGGTATTCATGATGCGTTGTTCCCGATGATGTATTTTCAGGGAAATAATTTCTATCCTTTTGCATTGGATTGGAAAGAGAATTGCGGTAACCGCTGGATAGTACCAGGTTTGGGCATTTATTTCCTCTCTCCCGACGAACAAAATTGGCCGTTGGACGAAATAGTCCGCCAACTTCATTTCACCCGTCAGATAAAACTAAACGGACAAGCCTACTTCCGCAATCGTTTTCTATTGAACAACACCAAAGGCATTTTGGGACGAACTCCAAGAGAATTTCTATACCACTCCGGCATTGATTCCCCCAATGACCTGGATGGACAGCATCCCCCCATCCACTCCGGCCATGCCTTCCCTGCAACTGTTGCCGGACGGCAAAATGCACATGAGCTGGCAGATTTCCACAGATAACAACGGAGGTCTTGTCACCTATCATCTTTATGCCTCGGATACCTATCCGAAAGTATGTTAACAGGTAAAAATGCCCTGGTTACAGGCGCAAGCCGCGGAATTGGAAGACAGATAGCTCTTACACTTGCCGCAGCACACGCCTTTGTAATAGTAAATTATAATGGTTCAAAGGAAAA
>ENA-OQDT01001583-OQDT01001583.1-human-gut-metagenome-genome-assembly--contig:-NODE-1583-length-12995-cov-4.510957_pt1 | contig 12995 bp, 10 predicted proteins | sample MGYA00242786_ERZ504617 | MGnify/ENA primary metagenome ERZ504617 (study PRJEB26092, sample SAMD00036337) | human gut metagenome | host: Homo sapiens | study: EMG produced TPA metagenomics assembly of...
TCATGGGGTATCAGACAGACCAATGACAGGTTCAAATGCACAGGCAGCGTTACATAATCCGCTTTGGCAAAATAAGGGCGACTATCCGAAATACTCAGTGGGCTTGATTCATACTGGATAATCTGGCTTCTTCCGCCCACACCGTCTTTATAGATTTTGACTTTCCATTCAGCAGACACATCAGGCAAGTTAGGTGTCTCGCCTTCACAATGGATAATCTCGTTCTTTTTATAATTCTGAAGCGTAAAATGGTTGGCAAGAAACTCTCGCTGTTCTTCATTCAGAGGTGACCATATATCGGGAATCAACTCCGGAAACATTAATATCGGATAAATTTATTTTTACCATAAATGCTGACAAAACATAGTGTTGTACAGCACAAATGTAAAAAGAAAAAATTAAAAATGACACATTTGTATCAAAAAAGTGCAAGGAAAGGGGGAAGGAATTTTAAATTATGAATGATGAATTACCGTTTGGCATGACAATGCGGCAGGTTCATCATTCATAATTTGAAGTCGGTTTATCAGCAAAGCCGTTCATTTATCATTTGGTGAACAGCAGTTCCCTGTACTTCGGCAACGGCCATATCTCATCATCTATTTCCATTTCAAGATTGTCGATATGCTCGCGGATGCTTTCCAGGTAGGGGCGTACTGTTTCTTCGTATGCAAAGGCCTTGTCTTTGTAATTGTCCATGTGGTTGGCAACCTTGCGGGCTTCCGTCATTTCACGTACCTGCATTTTGATGGCTGTTACGCGGTGGGAGATTTCACGTATCAGTTCCTTGCGGTCAGCGCTGAGTATTTCATACTCTTCCGGAGTGAAAGTCTCGCGCAGTCCACGCAGGTTTTCCAGCAAACGGTTCTGGTAGATAACGGCAGTCGGTACGATATGGTTGATGGCAAGATCACCTAAAACGCGGCTTTCAATCTGTACTTTCATTGTGTACTTCTCCAATTCCACTTCAAGACGGCAGGCCAGCTCCGTTTCGTTGAAGATACGTTCGCCGATGAGTACGGAACGTGCCTGGTTGTCCATATAACGCATCAAGGCTTCCGGCACATGGCAGATATTGGTCAGTCCGCGTTTGGCAGCTTCCTGTTTCCATTGTTCGGAATAGCCGTCTCCTTCAAAACGGATGGGTTCCGAGGCGATGATTGTTTCTTTCAGAATGCGGAAAATAGCTTCGTCCTTGCCGACACCCTCTTCCATGAGCTTCTCAATGGATACTTTGAATTCGTTCAGTTGGTTGGCCATTGCCGCATTGATGGCAATCATTGCCGCAGCACAGTTGGCTGATGAACCGGCGGCGCGGAACTCAAAACGGTTTCCCGTGAAAGCGAAAGGAGAGGTGCGGTTGCGGTCTGTCGTGTCCAATAGAATTTCAGGGATACGTCCGATACCTAACTTTAGCGTAGTCTTTTCCTCGGCCGTCATCTTACTGTTGCTTACCTGACGGGCTATCTCATCGAGGATGGAAGATAACTGCTTGCCCAGGAATATGGATAAAATGGCAGGGGGAGCCTCATTGGCGCCTAAGCGGTAGCTGTTTCCGGCACTTGCAATGGAAGCGCGGAGCAAGTCCTGGTTTTTGTATACCATCATCAGTACATTCACAAGGAATGTGAGGAACAGCATGTTGCCTTTCGGATTTTTTCCCGGAGCAAAAAGGTTTATTCCCGTATCGGTGCAGAGCGACCAGTTGTTGTGCTTGCCCGAACCGTTCACGCCGCTGTACGGCTTTTCATGCAACAGCACGGCAAAGTTGTGTTTGCGTGCGATGCGTTTCATCAAATCCATAACCAGCTGGTTGTGGTCGTTGGCAAGATTGGCGTTCTCGAAGATGGGGGCCAGCTCAAACTGGTTGGGGGCAACCTCGTTGTGGCGCGTCTTGACGGGAATGCCCAGTTTGTGGCACTCTATTTCCAGTTCTTTCATAAAGGCAGTGACACGTGGCGGGATAGAGCCGAAATAATGGTCTTCCAACTGCTGGTCTTTGGCAGAAGAGTGCCCCATGAGTGTACGTCCTGTCAGGCATAAGTCGGGACGTGCGTTATAGAGCGCCAGGTCGACGAGGAAATATTCCTGTTCCCAGCCCAAGTTCGTATATACGCGTGCTATGTTCTTGTCGAAAAGCTGGCAGACATCCGTTGCGGCTTTGTCCACTGCTGCAAGAGCCTTGAGCAGAGGTGTCTTATAGTCCAGTGCCTCGCCTGTGTAGGAGATGAAGATTGTTGGGATACAAAGCGTGGTGTCTACGACAAAAGCCGGTGAAGAAACATCCCATGCCGTATATCCGCGTGCCTCGAATGTGTTGCGGATACCGCCGTTGGGGAAAGAAGAAGCATCCGGTTCCTGTTGGATAAGCAGCTTTCCGGAAAAGCGTTCAATGACATCCCCGTCTTCTCCGAATTCGATGAAGCCGTCATGCTTTTCGGCTGTACCGTCTGTCAGAGGTTGGAACCAGTGGGTGTAGTGGGTAACGTTCAGGGATTTTGCCCAGCTTTTCATGCCGTTTGCTATTAAATCGGCCATTTCCCTGTTGATGGGAGTGCCTTTTTCAATGGCGTCTGTTACAGCTTTGTAGGCTTCTTTGGGCAGGTATTCCTGCATCTTTTTACGGTCGAAAACATGGCTGCCGTAATAATCGGACAACTTGTTTGAAGGAGTGATGACTTCAAGAGGGCGGCGATTGGCGAGCTCTTGCAAAGCAAAAAATCTCATTTTTGACATATTAGTCTCTTCTTTTATTGGTTGTTGGGCGCAAAATTATATGTTTTTTCTGAATTACCCCCTACTTTTCAGGGGTAATCTTGCTTTTTTATATGTTTTTTGAAGATATACCCCTAAAAAATAAGGGGTACTCTTGAAAATAATGTTTTTTGGAGAAATATCGTCCTCTGAAAATGAAAATGGAATAAAGGTGGAAGTTATTACTTTTTTTCTATATTTGTTCCCTCATAAGAAGATATTGCGGTTGAAACATATTATATGTATATGGATAGGAATCTGTTTCTTGTGTGCAAGTTTGCAGAAGGCGGGTGCTACGGCTGTTCTCCAATCGTATGCGGGACAACGGGCTTATGCGGATTCCATTATGGACAAGGTTATCTTCTTTGCGCCTTTTTACGAGCGCGTTGTCGATGAGTACAAGGCGGAACTTTATATCAAAGGCTGGGCAAACATCCGCAAGAAAAATCACCTGCTCCGCTTTATCCCTTCCATGTTCCGTATGAAGAAAGGGGTCCGGGAGTATATGATGGAGACATACAGCGAACTGCATTATACCGCTCCCGATATTTACGACCAGAAAGTGAAAGCCAGTGTGGGCACTTCTTCCGAACTTTGGGAACTGGACGGCCGTTTGCTTGAATACTTCCACATCAATATCTACTCTTCCACCTTGCTGTATGATAAGCTGCTCTCCCCGCTGGCTTCCAATGCAAAGAAATTCTATACCTATTATATAGATTCCATAATGGGTGAGGCTCACAACCGTGAGTTCCGTATCCGTTTTATGCCGAAGAGCAAGAGTTTTCAGCTCGTGGGGGGATACATGGTGGTCAGCGACAATGTGTGGAGTGTGCGCGAGATTCGTTTTTCCGGGCGTTCCGAGATGCTGCGTTTTAATAATCTGGTAAGAATGGGACAGGTGGGGAGCGCTAATGAGTTTTTGCCTGTGCATTTCAATATCGATGCCACATTTCGTCTGCTGGGCAATGTCATCGACGGCAGCTATACGGCGGTACTCGACTATAAGGAGATTAGTCAGAAAGACCCGGCTGTTGTGCGGAACAGGACAAAAAGCAAATACGACCTGTCGGAATCTTATACTCTGCTGACGGATACCAATGCTTACCGGCGTGATACCGCCCACTTCAATAAGCTGCGTCCTATTCCGCTGACTTCGCATGAGAAGAAGCTGTATGAGGATTTCTTCTTGCGCCGTGACACGCTTCTCTATAAGAAAAAGCCCAAGAACAAGCGGCTGGAGTTCTGGGGGCAGATAGGCGATGCGCTGGTAAGCAGGTATACGGTAGACCTTGCCAAAATGGGGAGTGTGCGCTGTTCGCCTCTTATAAACCCTTTGCTGCTGAGCTACAGCAAGAGCAACGGTTTCTCTTACCGTCAGGAATTTAAATACAACCGGCTGTTTAAGGGCGACCGTCTGTTGCGTATCGTTCCCAAGTTAGGTTACAACTTCAAACGGAAGGAGTTTTACTGGTCGGTCAATTCCGATTTCGACTATTGGCCCCGCAAGCGTGCCGCCCTGCATGTCAGCGTGGGTAACGGTAACCGTATCTACAGCAGCGACGTGCTGGATGATTTGAAAGCTATTCCCGACAGTATCTTTGATTTCGACCAGATTCACCTGGACTATTTTAAGGACTTGTATTTGCACATACGCCACAGCTGGGAGATTGTCAACGGTCTGACTCTGGATGTGGGGCTTTCCTTACACAGACGTACCGAAGTGGAGCGTTCTAAATTCGTTCTTGTCTATCCCGATGCCCCGAATGTGATGTCTGCGGGTGCGTCATCCGTCTATCCGGGATTCGACCCTTCGGTTCTGAAAAAGTTCCGTCACAGTTATAACAGCTTTGCACCCCGTGTACGCCTGACGTGGACTCCCGGTCAGTATTATTATATGAGCGGCGACCGTAAAATCAACCTTCATTCCAAATATCCTACCGTGTCCGTAGACTGGGAGCGCGGTATCAGCGGTGTCATGCACAGCACCGGAAAGTACGAACGTATTGAAGTGGACTTCCAGCACAACATCCCGTTGGGATTGATGCGTGACATTTACTACCGCTTCGGCTGGGGTGCTTTTACGAATCAGAAAGAGCTTTATTTTGTGGATTTCGCCAATCTGGCCCGTTCCAATCTTCCCATAGGCTGGAATGATGAAATCGGCGGAGTGTTCCAGTTGCTCGACGGGCGTTGGTATAACTCGTCCCGCAAGTACATCCGCGGACATTTTACGTACGAGGCTCCTTTCCTGCTGCTCCGTCACTTGAAGAAATATACTCAATACGTATTGAATGAACGGTTGTATCTGAATGCTTTGGTGGTTCCCCACCTGAATCCTTATCTTGAGTTTGGGTATGGCATCGGTACGCACATCTTCGATTTCGGCGTTTTTACAAGCTTTGCAAACTGGAAGTATCAGGAAGTAGGGGTTAAGTTTACGTTTGAGTTGTTCAATAGGTAGGTCCGAAAGGCATATTATAAGAATTTATACTTTATCTTTGTGCCAAAATTTTAAGACTATGGGAATTGTAATAGGTATAGACGTAGGTGGAAGCACTACTAAAATCGTAGGACTCAATAAAGGCAAGATACAGTCTCCGATGTTCATAACGGCAGCCGACCCGGTAACTTCCCTGTTCGGAGCGTTCGGCAAGTATATCTATGATAACGGAATCCATTTGTCCGATGTGGAGCAGGTGATGCTGACCGGTGTGGGCAGTGCGTTTGTGGACAGCCCGCTTTACGGACTTCCCACCCGCAAGACGGATGAGTTCATAGCCAACGGACTTGGGGCGCGCCATGCCACGGACATCGACCGGCTGATAGTTGTCAGCATGGGAACAGGCACCTCCTTTGTAAGAATCAACGGAGATGAAATACAGCATATCGGCGGTATGGGTATCGGTGGCGGAACCTTACAGGGACTTTCGCGGCTGTTGCTCAAAACACACGACATTCATCAGGTTGCCGGTTTGGCGGCAAAAGGCGATGTGACCCGCGTCAATCTGCAAATCGGCGATATCTGTAACAACGCATTGCCCGACCTGCCCGTATCCGCTACCGCTTCATTGTTCGGAAAGGCCGACAGTAACGCCTCACCGGAAGACATCGCCTGCGGCATCATTTATACCGTGCTCCAGACTATCGGCGGTGCGGCTGTGCTTTCCGCCCTGAACAGTCCGGTAAAGGACTTTGTGCTGATAGGTAATCTTACCCAGTTGCCGCAATGCCGGGAAGTGTTTCCGAAGATGGAAAGCATTTATCATGTGCGTTTCCATATCCCGCCCTATGCGGAATACCGCACGGCCATAGGGGCGGCTTTGGCATATGTCAGGGAGAATTCTACCATATAATAAGGTGTAAATCTTTAGAAATCGGGCATAAAGACCGGATATTTTCAGAAAGAACTTTTTGTCATTCAAGAAAATACTCCTATCTTTGCGCCCGATTTAATATGAGTCAACATAAAGTCTCACTTAATTAACGAGTTAAACAATTTATTTATTAATGGAAAATTTAAAAAATGTTGCTCCCATTGAGGACTTCAACTGGGATGCTTACGAAAACGGTGAAACCGTAACAAACGTAAGTCACGAAGACTTGGAAAAGGCGTATGACAACACGCTGAACAAAGTTAACGACCGCGAGGTAGTTGACGGAACCGTAATCGCAATGAACAAGCGTGAAGTAGTTGTGAACATCGGTTACAAATCAGACGGTATCATTCCTTTGAATGAATTCCGCTACAATCCCGACCTGAAAGTAGGTGATACGGTAGAAGTGTACATCGAAAACCAGGAAGACAAGAAGGGACAGCTGGTTCTGTCTCACCGCAAAGCTCGTGCTACCCGTTCTTGGGATCGCGTTAACGCTGCTTTGGAAAATGAAGAAATTATCAAGGGTTACATCAAGTGCCGCACTAAGGGTGGTATGATTGTCGACGTATTCGGTATCGAAGCATTCTTGCCGGGTTCTCAAATCGACGTTAAGCCTATCCGCGACTACGATGTATTCGTTGGCAAGACTATGGAATTCAAGGTTGTTAAAATCAATCAGGAATTCAAAAATGTCGTTGTATCTCACAAGGCTCTTATCGAGGCTGAACTGGAACAACAGAAGAAAGAAATCATCGGTAAACTCGAAAAAGGACAAGTTCTCGAAGGTACCGTTAAGAATATCACATCCTACGGTGTATTCATCGACCTGGGTGGCGTAGACGGTTTGATTCACATCACAGACCTCTCTTGGGGCCGCGTCAGCGATCCGAAAGAAGTGGTTGAACTCGACCAGAAGCTCAACGTCGTTATCCTCGACTTCGATGATGAGAAGAAGCGTATCGCTCTCGGCTTGAAGCAGCTGACTCCGCATCCTTGGGATGCTCTCGATCCTAACTTGAAGGTAGGCGACCACGTGAAGGGTAAAGTTGTCGTTATGGCTGACTACGGTGCATTCATCGAAATCGCTCCGGGTGTTGAAGGTCTGATTCACGTATCCGAAATGTCTTGGTCACAACACTTGCGTTCTGCACAGGACTTCATGAAGGTAGGTGATGAAGTTGAGGCTGTAGTTCTGACTCTGGACCGCGAAGAACGTAAGATGTCTCTCGGTATCAAGCAGCTGAAAGCTGATCCTTGGGAAACTATCGAAGAGAAATATCCTATCGGTTCCAAGCACACTGCAAAAGTTCGCAACTTCACTAACTTCGGTGTATTCGTAGAAATCGAAGAAGGTGTTGACGGCTTGATTCACATCTCTGACCTGTCTTGGACTAAGAAGGTTAAACATCCTTCAGAATTCACTCAAATCGGTGCGGACATCGATGTACAGGTATTGGAAATCGACAAGGAAAACCGTCGTTTGAGCCTCGGTCACAAGCAACTCGAAGAGAATCCTTGGGATGTATTTGAAACTGTATTCACAGTAGGTTCTGTACACGAAGGTACTATCATCGAAATGCTGGACAAGGGTGCAGTTGTTGCTCTGCCTTATGGCGTAGAAGGTTTTGCTACTCCGAAACACCTCGTTAAGGAAGACGGCTCACAGGCTCAGTTGGATGAGAAGCTCGAATTCAAAGTTATCGAGTTCAACAAGGACGCTAAGCGTATCATCCTGTCTCATAGCCGCATCTTCGAAGATGTAGCCAAGGCTGAAGAAAGAGCAGAAAAGAAAGCTGCCAAGAAGTCTTCCGGTAAGAGAGAAGAAGCTCCTGCTTCTATCCAAAACCAGGCTGCTTCTACAACTTTGGGCGACATCGACGCTCTGGCTGCTTTGAAAGAGCAGATGGAAGCCGGAAAGAAGTAATTACTTCTCCATATAAATAAGGTAAGGGTGCTTGTGGCAAACACAAGTGCCCTTTCTTTTTAGGCAGGCTCTTAATTTCTTGTCAATAATCTGTGCAATCTGTGATGATTACCCTTATCTTTGCACCATCATGGAGAAATTTGAACTACATATTCTCGGCTCCGGTTCGGCATTGCCCACCACCCGCCATTTTCCTACTTCGCAGGTAGTGAACTTACGTGACAAACTTTTTATGATAGACTGTGGAGAAGGCGCACAGTTGCAATTCCGAAAGTCACGTCTCAAATTCTCGCGTTTGAACCGTATCTTCATCTCCCACCTGCACGGCGACCACTGTTTCGGGCTACTGGGACTGATATCCACGCTTAATCTTTTGGGGCGTACGGCCGACCTGCATATACACTCTCCCAAAGGTTTGGAAGAACTTCTTACGCCGATGCTCGCATTCTTCAATCATCAGATGACCTATAAAATTTTCTTCCACGCGTTCGAGACGAAAGAAGCCGCCTTGATTTATGAAGATCGGTCGCTTACGGTGACAACCATTCCTTTGCGGCATCGCATGCCTTGCTGCGGTTTTCTGTTTGCTGAGAAGCCGCGCCCCAATCATATCCTGCGCGACATGATAGACTTCTATCAAGTGCCGGTGTACGAGCTGAACCGTATCAAGAACGGTGCGGATTACGTTACGCCGGAAGGGGAGGTGATACCCAATGCCCGTCTCACCCGTCTCTCGGCTGCCCCGCGGCGTTATGCCTATTGTTCGGATACGATTTATCTTCCTTCCATAACGGAACAGATAAAAGGAGTGGATTTGCTTTTCCATGAGGCCACTTTTGCCGAAGATGCCGCCCCGCGTGCCAAAGAAACGTTCCATACCACCGCTTCGCAAGCCGCACGGATAGCTCGCGATGCGGAAGTGAAGAAGCTGTTGATAGGTCATTTCTCCGCCCGTTATGACGATGAGCAGGTATTGCTGGATGAGGCGCGCGCTGTCTTTCCGGATACACAGTTGGCCAAAGAAACGCTTTGTATATCGGTGTGAATCGGAATTTTGCTATCTTTGCTGACGTATAAATATTATAAGTATGCAAGATATAATAAACGGACGTTGCGGCTGGTGCGGAACGGATGAACTGTATGTGAAGTACCACGATGAAGAGTGGGGAAGATTGGTGACCGATGACAGGACGCTGTTTGAGTTTCTTGTATTGGAGAGTTCCCAAGCCGGACTGAGCTGGATCACAATCCTCAAAAAGCGCGAGGGATACCGTAAAGCCTTTTGCAACTTCGATGCCGGGCAAGTGGCGCAAATGACCGATGAGGACGTTGAGCGTCTGATGCAGTTTGAAGGTATTGTGCGAAACCGTCTGAAAATCAAATCGACCATTACGAACGCAAGGCTGTTCCTTGCCGTGCAGAAGGAGTTCGGCAGCTTTTATAACTACACCCTTTCATTCTTCCACGACGGGAAGCCTATCGTGAATACCGTTCACTCATTGAGCGATATTCCTGTATCATCGCCCCAATCCGATGCCATGAGCAAGGACATGGAAAAAACGGGGATTCAAGTTCTTCGGGAGCACGATTTGCTACGCGCATTTGCAGGCAGCAGGCTTTGTCAACGACCATCTGGCAGAATGTATCTGCCGCCAAGTCAAAGAGGAGCATTAAACAAACGAATCGGCAATATGCTTTTGTGCCTGCCGGGCTTTTTGCCTCTTGCGGATGGCTTTCGTTTTTAATTTTCTATCTTTGCGTAGAGAAAAGATATAAATGTGAATAGACTATATGAACCCTTCTTATAACGAACGCGAAGTGCTGGCGCTTCTTCAGGAAGAGAGTACGCAGAAGCGGGGATTTGAGATGATTGTGGCGCAATACAGCGAGCAGTTATACTGGCAAATCCGGCGCATGGTGCTTTCGCATGAGGATGCCAACGACTTGCTTCAGAATACCTTCGTCAAGGCATGGCTCAATATCGATTATTTCCGGGCAGAGGCCAAACTCTCCACCTGGCTCTACCGCATCGCCCTGAACGAATGCCTTACTTTCCTGAACAAACAGCGGGCGGCGAGCACCGTGTCGTTGGACGCTCCCGAAGCCGACACCCTTCAGAAGCTGGAGAGCGATCCTTACTTTTCGGGCGACAAAGCTCAGATGGCCTTGCAGAAAGCGTTGCTCACCTTGCCCGAAAAGCAACGCATGGTGTTCAACCTGAAGTACTACCAGGAAATGAAATACGAGCAGATGTCCGATATTTTCGGTACTTCGGTGGGGGCTTTGAAAGCGTCCTACCACCATGCCGTAAAAAAATAGAGAAGATATTGGGAGAAGAAGATTAAACCTTTAACGTGAAAAAAAGTCTAACCAAACAGAAAGGAGAAGAGCTTATGAAAGAAGAAGACAACATGCTCAAGAAAGTAGGGACGGAGAATGCTTTCCGTGTTCCCGAAGGATATTTTGAGAATTTCACTTCGGAGTTGATGAACCGTCTGCCCGAAAAGGAGAAACTTGCCTTCGAACAGAAAGAGCCTACGATGTGGGAGAGGGTGAAACCCTGGGCCTATATGGCAGCTATGTTTGTAGGTGCGGCATTGATTATCCGCGTGGCTTCCTCTGACCGTACGCCGGCTGCAACCGACCGCATGGCTGCCGACGAAACGGAAACCGAAATGGAATATATCAACATGGCGGTGGATAACTCCATGCTTGACGACTACTCATTGTATGTATATCTGGCCGATTCCGATGCCGAATAAGCCGTAGAGAACTTTAACCGATTGAAAAAAGAAATGAAAAAGCTGATTGTTTTATTAGTAATGATGTGCAGTCTGGCACCCGTATTGCGGGCAGCGGACGGATGCAACCAACGTTTGTCGCCTGCTGAGTTCCGTGCCAGACAAAAAGCATATATCACAGAAAAAGCCGGATTGACCAAGGAAGAGGCAGCCAGGTTCTTTCCTCTTTATTTTGAATTGCAGGACAAGAAAAAAGAGCAGAATGACAAGGCGTGGAGTCTGATTCGTCAGGGAAAGGACGAAAAGACCACCGAAGCCCAATATGATGTGATTATGGAAGGCGTGTACGATGCCCGTATTGCTGCCGACCGTTTGGACAAGATTTATTTTGCGAAGTTCAAGAAGATATTGTCTGCCAAGAAACTTTATCTGGTGCAGAAAGCCGAAATGCGTTTCCACCGGGAATTGCTGAAAGGGATGCGGCATAATGACAACAAAGATAAGGCGTCGAAACCCCAGCCGGGCAAGAAATGAAAAAGGATATATGCCCGGATTGAAAATTGTGCGGGTGCGTCAAAACTAAAATGACTGTTCTGAAAAGTTACAGGTTGTAACTGTTCATTTAAAAAGGAGAGTGTGTCTAAATACACTTGATGATTTCTTTTGGACGCGGAATTACACGGATTTATTTTATCTTTTTCCGTGAAATCCATGTAATTCCGTGCCTGAAAAGAAACAGATAGTAAGTGAATTTCAGTTTCCTTTCTTTTCTAATGCTTTGGCTTCTTCCCATAATTTATCCAATTTCTTCCAGCGTCATGTCGTGCAGGTTTCTGCCTTCCTTGATGCTATGTGCTTCCACATAGTTGAAGCGGCGGATAAACTTCTGGTTGGTATGCTCCAGTGCATTGTCCGGATTTATTTTATACAGGCGTGCGGCATTGATAAGGCTGAACATTACGTCACCGAATTCCTCTTCTGCTTTCTGCTTGTCCATGCGGGCCACTTCGGCTTGGAATTCTCCAATTTCTTCTTTTACTTTATCCCACACCTGTTCCCGTTCTTCCCAGTCGAAACCCACGTTGCGGGCTTTGTCCTGAATGCGGTATGCCTTGATGAGCGAGGGCAGGGCGGCGGGCACACCGCTCAACACCGTTTTGTTGCCCCCTTTTTCCTTGAGTTTCAACTGTTCCCAGTTTTCGGATACCTGTCCGGCAGTCTCCGCTTTCACATCACCGAATACGTGGGGATGGCGGAAGATAAGCTTTTCACATAAGCGGTCGCATACATCCTTTATGTCGAAATCGCCGGTTTCCGAACCTATCTTGGCATAGAAAGCCACGTGGAGCAGCACGTCTCCCAGTTCTTTGCAGATATCCTGCTTATCGTCGCGCATCAGGGCATCGCATAGTTCATAAGTCTCTTCAATGGTATTGGGACGCAGGCTTTCGTTGGTCTGCTTCTTGTCCCAGGGACATTTCACACGCAGTTCGTCGAGTATGTCGAGGAAGCGGCCGAAGGCTTCCATCTGTTCCTTTCTTGTATGTTGCATGAGTTATTTTTTTGAATTAAACATTATTGACGCAAAGATACTGTTTTTCTTCCATTCCTCATACGAAATCAGCAGACCTACCACTTCCGAGTAGTTTTTCCGCCCGCTTTCTATCTTGTTTCCTTTCAGGTATAAGTCGTATATCCGGTCCTGAATGCGGCCGATTACAGGATTGTATTTCTTCATCCAGTACTCGCTGTTCTTCTTTGCCAGTCCGATAATCTCCGGACGTATGCGCCGGAAGAGCTGCGCGTATTCCTCTTCAGCCATGAGCCGGCGGGCGTTGTTCAGGACATGCGGCAGTACGGAGAGGTAACCGCTGAAGCGGATGGCCTGCACTTGCGAGCGTGTACATACCTGATAGGCGTAGAAGTTGGCTTCCGCCTCGCTGGTGATACCCAATAAGTGGGCAAGCTCGTGGGCGTAAGTAGCCGGATATTGCGAGGGGAGCAAGTCACCGTTCAGGGTGAACTCGCAGAAGAAAGGTCCCATGCTGCCGGTGACGCCTACCATGGAAATCAGTGGGGTGAACAGCATTGTCTTTGCGCGGGGTGTTTGATGGAAGGGGCGGTGAACGCCTAAGGAGTCACCGATTTGATTATAGACCCGTACGCTTTCACGGCAGACCAGCTCTTTTTTCGACC
>ENA-OQDT01001586-OQDT01001586.1-human-gut-metagenome-genome-assembly--contig:-NODE-1586-length-12985-cov-3.852077_pt1 | contig 12985 bp, 10 predicted proteins | sample MGYA00242786_ERZ504617 | MGnify/ENA primary metagenome ERZ504617 (study PRJEB26092, sample SAMD00036337) | human gut metagenome | host: Homo sapiens | study: EMG produced TPA metagenomics assembly of...
ACGTTCAAAGCCGACTCACAAACAGGGGCGCTAAGCGGACTTTATCTGACAAGCGACACTTCCATGAACTGGATCCTGCGTACGGATGGAACACAATACGAATGGGTGGACTCCCGGTATGGATGGGGATTGGGACATCTTCGGATAAACGGCACTGAATACTCCTGGAATATCCCGACAAAAAAACATGACACGAGCCATCACATGACCGTGAAATACCAGACAGGTGACATAGAAATAAACGTAGCCCGAAAATGGAACAGGGACGGGAACCTGGTAGAATCCTACGAATTCGTAAACACCGGAGAAAAAGACGCCGACTTACAGGACATTGCCATCAACACACCTTTCAATGACAATTATCCGGATGCCCAGACTTGCTACGAAGCCCGTTGCAATGCACATATATGGGCAGGAGGAAATGAAGCCTATGTCTATTGCACCCGGATGAGCGGAGCCCCCGGCGGATTGGGACTGATTATGGAAGAAGGTGCCATTAAAGGCTATGAAGTGAGGGAGCGCTCGCAGAAAAAAGGAAGCTCCAACTTCCGCGGTGTTTTCCAACTTAATCCACAGGACAAGACTTTAAAGCCGGGAGAATGTTATACCATACAATGGTTACTCCTATCGGCGGACAACTGGGATGAATTCCAAGCAAAAGCCATAGACAACGGTCTGATCATAGCCTCAGCAGACCGTTATGTAGTAGAAGCAGGCGAAAAAATAAATGTTTCGTTCAAAAGCAACTGCCCCTCACTGAAAGGCAAGCTATTGCTGAACGGTAAAGAAGTGGCAGAAGTAAGCGGTGACAACATCAATTATACCACCATAATAAATGAACCCGGAGAGAAGATTTTCACACTGGCCTACGGGAACGGAAAGCAAACGTCGGTAGAGTGTCTTGCCGTCAGCAACTTTGACAGCCTGGTCAACCACCGGTGTCAGTTCATTGCCGGACACCAACAGTTCATCAAGCCCGGTGACCCTAGAAGCGGTGCCTTCATTGTTTATGACAACGATACCGAATCCCTTTACATCAACGGAGAAAGTGGCAGCAAACGCTCTGACTGCGACGAAGCCAGAGAAAGGGTAGCTATGGGGATTCTGCTGGCTCTACAATACCAACGTACTTCCGACAAAAAATTAATGGATGCCCTGAACAACTACGTATCTTTCATCCGCCGCATCCAGAAACCGGACTACACAACCAATTCCACCGTAGACTTCAAGAGCAAGAACCGGGGATACAACTATCCGTGGGTGGCCGATTTCTGGTTTACCATGTTCCGCACCACAGGCAATAAACAATATCTGAAAGACGGGTACGGCACACTGCGTGCACTGGTCCGTTATTTCAAGCATGGTTTTTATTGCATCAATATCCCGACCTACGGCTATACTCTATTGAAAGAAAACGGATTTACTGCCGAAGCGGACACTCTGCTGAACGATTTCAAATCAATGGCAGACGTATTTTGTGAAAACGGGCCTAATTATCCGACCTCCGAAGTCAATTACGAACAGAGCATCGTAGCTCCGTCCATTATCCATCTGCTGAATGTATATATGCTCACCGGGGATGAAAAAATATCTGAAAGGGGCCGAAAGCCAGCTTCCTTTATTAGAATCATTTGGCGGAAAACAGCCCAGTTTCCACCTTTATGACATCGCTATTCGTCACTGGGATGGTTATTGGTTTGGAAAAGACCGGATTTGGGGAGATACCTTCCCACATTACTGGAGCACTTTATCGGGTATTGCCTTCCGTCTTTATGCCAAAGCGACCGGAAAACAAGAATATGCAGAACGGGCCTTGAATATTTTCCGGAACAATCTATGCCTCTTCACCGAAGACGGAAGAGGAAGCTGCGCCTTTATCTATCCGAACAAAGTGAACGGACAAAAAGCTCATCTTTATGACCCGTTTGCCAATGACCAGGATTGGGCAATGGTATTTTGGTTGGAGTATGGCCCGGATTTCAAGTAAATGAGGAGATGCCGAAAGTCCGTCCGATAGTGCTGTCATGTATTCAGCTGTAGGGGCAGGGATTGTCTCATAGCCGTCAAGCAAAGGAAAAACATCTACCGTAGAACACCGACCCAAAAGGGTCGGTTTCTTCATTTTATAAGTTTTAGATAACAGTCTGCAGGTTCTTCCAGAGTTCCGCTTCTCTCCCGACTTTATCGTCAAGAAGCTGCTTACAAGACCACGGTCGGTCATACTTTGGAAAGAGAACCTGCAACTGCTTTCGTACTATCAGGCAGATACACGAGTCTGCCCCTACGGTGGTGAAAATACTATTTGCCAACTCAGATTGACGAATATAAGTTTTTTTGCCTGCCCGAACCAACGGGCACGATCTTGGGAGAATATGCAAATCAGCCTATTTTCGGGCGAGCAAACCTCGCCCTTACAAGCAAAATGATAGCTGAATTCCTTAAATATGTTTTCACCCAGCCACAAACTATGACTCAAAGCTGCGAAGCATTTTAATCTCGTCCCGCCAAATGGTGTCATCGGGAGTTTCAAGAATAACGGGCATATCGTCAAAACGGGAATCCTGCATAAAGCGGCGGAAGAAATCAATACCAATCAGCCCCTTTCCGATACTGTCATGACGGTCTACCCGGCTACCCAATGGTTTCTTTGAGTCATTCAAGTGAATGGCACACAAATAGTTTCTCCCCACTACCTCATCAAACTCGGTAAAGACCCGGTCATATTCATTCACAATATCATAACCGGCGGTATAGGTATGGCAAGTATCCAGGCAAACTCCCACACGAGATTTATCCTCCACCTTATCTATAATATATCTCAAATGCCAGAATTCATTTCCCACATTACTTCCCTGTCCGGCTGTATTCTCAATCACAGCAGTCACACCGGTCGTCTTATCCAAAGTCATATTGACAGACTCGGCAATCCTGTCCAGACACTTCTCTATGGATATCTTGTTCAAATGACTTCCGGGATGAAAATTCAGCATTTTCAATCCTAAAAGCTCGCAACGCTGCATTTCGTCCAAAAAATGCTGCACGACTCTTCTCCAGCCCTTCCTCGTCAGGATGTCCCAAATTTATCAGATAACTGTCATGAGGAAGAACATACCGGGCATCAAAACCTTCTTTCTCGCAGTTTTCTTTAAACAGAGTAACACTCTCGACAGACAAAGGTTTTGCAATCCATTGCCTCTGATTCTTTGTCAAAAAGAGCGAATGCGTCCGCTCCTATCCCTAATGCATTAACGGGGGCCATTTCCACGCCCCCGCTTACGGATACATGTGCACCTATTTTTTCATTCTCTTTCCATTATTGATAGACACAAAGATAGGAAAAATAAGTTAGAAATTATATTGCGCACTCAAGTTTATACGGTTTGCTTCACGGTTCACATCATTAAAATTCTCTCTCCAACCATGAAGATATTCCGCACCTACCTGCAAGTTATGACTTACATTCCAGAATACATTTGCAACCAGGTACTGACCTTTTTTATACTGAGTTTCATTAAAGTGAGCATAGCAATCTTCTGTAAACAGACGTGACTGGCTATACGTAGCCGATGCGAATACCCGTTTCGAGAAATTATACTGTAATCCGGCATACCATCCTTTCATGGGCAGTACCTGCATACGTCCGGACTCATCGGCCAAAGGAACGATATCTACATTCAAGTTGCTGATATCATTCAAATATTGAGCAATACCTCTACCATAAGTATATTGTCCGTAAAGCTGGAAACCACCCAGTCTTGCTGTCCCCGATGCCTGTATCCCCCAACCGGTCAATGACTTTGCCTTATTATTCACTTGATCCTCATAAGTCATACTTCTCAAGATTCCTCCCACACGTATATGACTAGCCTTTGCCCAAGAATACTGTACATAGGCAGGAATATCCGGCATCCTCTGCTTACCGATTCTCACATCTTGTGCCGGAGTACCGTCTACTGACGGCATTTCCACACCGACACCCACTTTCAAACCTTTCATCACATTGGCTTCATAACGCAACTGGGTGGCGCGATAGAAAGTCATCCCGTCAGGTCCTTGAAAATCAATAGTCGGAGGAGCTGCGGCAAGGTCCATAAACAATCCGGTATCATACCCCATAGTAAAGCCCAGGAAGGATAAATAAGCATTCTGCAATTCAAAAGTCTTTCCACTTCCACGGAAGTTTCCGGCTGTATAAACGATGAAGTTACCCAAATGCTTGGTTCTCCCCACCAACTTTAAAAAGATAGTGGAAGTGCTTGCATCCATCTGGAACTGATTACGGACAGACGTGGATCCCGGTTGCGGAATGAGTGCAGGGATAAAGTCAACGTCATCCACTATCCCATTAAAATCATATTCCATTGTAGTTTTCAAATAACCACCGATACCCAATGCAAACTTTCCCTGTTGGTCAGTAAGTAAAAAACGAGGAGCACGGGGATCATGGAAATGCGGACGTTGCGTTTCTTCAAATACATTGATTAATTCTTCCTTGCCATTTTTATCTTTTGAGATAATAACAACAGGTCCCGGTCCTTCCAGCTCCGGATAAAGTTTTTTTTGTTGCGCAAACATCGGCGTAACAATCATTGCGCCCAATACAAGGCAACTCATTGATTTAAAGACACTTTTCATAAAAGTTAAGTTTAGGTAAATAGTCAATTCAATGGACTATGAACAAAAAGTTTAGAAAAAAAGTTTGGGAAATGTTTGCAAATTCAAAAAAAGTCACTACCTTTGCACCCGCAAATCGAGAGAGAAACCTCGATAAAAAGGATGGCCCGTTCGTCTATCGGTTAGGACGCAAGATTTTCATTCTTGAAAGGGGGGTTCGATTCCCCCACGGGCTACCTTTTTTAAAGAGACAAAGTTTGACTTTGTCTCTTTTTTTGTTATACACCTCCGTTTGACTATTTTCACACTCCCTATACCTTCTAAGTTAATTATTTTCACTATATTTGTTAGCTTTTTTAGACAGACAGATAATTACAGATTTTAAACGATAAAGACTCATGAGTGAAGAAATTAAGAATACTTCCACAGAGTACTCTGCGGATAGTATTCAGGTACTTGAAGGGTTAGAGGCAGTGCGTAAGAGACCGTCCATGTATATTGGCGATACCAGCGAGAAAGGTCTCCACCATTTAGTATACGAAGTTGTTGACAACTCTATTGACGAAGCACTGGCCGGATTTTGTACCCAAGTTGACGTAGTGATAAACGAAGATAACTCCATCTCTGTTACAGACGATGGCCGTGGTATTCCGGTAGATATTCATGAGAAAGAAGGCGTGTCAGCGCTTGAAGTCGTATTGACCGTGCTCCATGCAGGAGGTAAATTCGACAAAGGCTCTTACAAGGTTTCAGGAGGTTTGCACGGCGTAGGTGTATCCTGCGTAAACGCACTTTCCACTTACCTGAGAGCAGAAGTCCGCCGCGATGGAAAAGTCCACATGCAGGAATTCTCCTGTGGTAAGCCACTTCATTCTATCGAAGTGATCGGCGAGACAGATGTGACCGGTACAACCATCATGTTCAAACCGGACGGAAGCATCTTCTCCGTGACCGAGTATAAGTACGAGATTTTAGCTGCACGTCTGCGCGAGCTGGCATTCCTGAATGCAGGCATCACACTTAGCCTGACAGATAAACGCGTCGTAAAGGAAGACGGCAGCTACAAATCTGAAATATTCCGTTCGGAAGAAGGGTTGAAAGAATTCGTTCGCTACATTGACCGCTCCAAAGAGCAACTGATCCCGGATGTGATCCACATCGTTACGGAAAAGCAGGGTATTCCGGTCGAAGTCGCCATGACTTACAATACTTCATTCAACGAAAGCGTATTTTCGTATGTAAACGATATCAACACCATAGAAGGAGGTACTCACCTGGCCGGTTTCCGCCGCGGTTTGACCCGTACACTAAAAAAATATGCCGACGACTCCAAGCTGCTTGAAAAAGCAAAGGTTGAAATCTCCGGCGACGACTTCCGCGAAGGTCTGACAGCGGTCATCTCTATTAAAGTGGCAGAGCCACAGTTCGAAGGGCAGACCAAGACGAAGTTGGGAAACAACGAAGTAACCGGTGCCGTAGACCAGGCTATCGGCGAAGCATTGGGCTACTACCTGGAAGAACATCCTAAGGAAGCCAAGATAATCGTCGACAAAGTGATCCTTGCAGCCCAAGCACGCCAGGCAGCCCGCAAAGCTCGCGAACTGGTACAGCGCAAATCACCGATGACAGGCGGCGGTCTTCCCGGCAAGCTGGCCGACTGTTCTTCAAAGGACGCCGCACTTTGCGAGCTGTTCCTCGTCGAAGGAGACTCTGCAGGCGGTACAGCCAAGCAGGGACGCGACCGTAACTTCCAGGCCATCCTGCCGCTCCGCGGTAAGATCCTAAACGTCGAAAAGGCGATGGACCACAAGGTATTCGAAAGCGAAGAAATCCAGAATATCTTCCGCGCAATGGGTGTCACCATCGGTACCGAAGAAGATCCGAAAGAATTAAACCTGAGCAAACTGCGCTACCACAAAGTGATTATCATGACCGATGCCGATGTGGACGGAAGCCATATTGCCACCCTGATTCTTACTTTCTTCTTCCGCCGTATGCGTGCGCTGATCGAAAACGGATATGTCTATCTGGCCACTCCTCCTCTCTACCTATGCAAGAAAGGCAAAGTGGAAGAATATTGCTGGACTGACCAACAACGTCAAGCATTCATCGACAAATATGGCGGCGGTAACGAAAACCAGATCCACACACAGCGATACAAAGGTTTGGGAGAAATGAACGACCACCAGTTGTGGGATACGACCATGAACCCGGAAAACCGTACGCTGAAACAGATCACGATCGACAGTGCTGCCGAAGCTGACCAGATATTCGCCATGCTGATGGGTGAAGATGTCGGCCCGCGCCGCGAATTCATCGAAGAAAATGCAACGTACGCAAACATCGATGCGTAAAGATTTATGATTTATAATTTATGATTTATGCACCGATAATAAATCATAAATTATAAATCATAATTCAGAAATTATAAATCATAAATCATAAATACATGAAGCTCCGTCGTCCGAATTTAGAGGCCATCTACAGGGAAGTAGATCATTATATTCCGAAAAAAGAAAATCTTCAACCTCCCCGTATAGGAATATCCGCCAATCGGAAAGACGGACTTTCCTGCATAGCAGAAACCTATGTACAGGCGGTACTGAAAGCTGGAGGTGCTCCGGTTCTGATCCCGGTCATTACGGATATCGAAGCGTTGACGGCAATAGTGAACGGGTTGGACGGGCTGGTCATGAGCGGTGGTGGCGATATCAACCCGCTTTACATGCAGGAAGAACCAATTCCCGCCTTGCAGGATGTTGATACCTATCGGGATGAATACGACCTGATACTGCTCCGCTTGGCGACCAACCGCCAGTTGCCGGTCATGGGAATATGCCGCGGCCACCAGATACTGAACGTCGCATTTGGCGGCAGCATATACCAGGATATCCATACCCAACACAATCAAAAGCTACTGAAACACAGCCAGACGCTTTCCCGCGAACAGGTTTCCCATTCCGTCACACTGAACGAAGGCCCCTCTAAGCTCCGCACCATGCTGGACAGTGAAAAAGAACTTTTGGTCAACTCTTTTCATCACCAGGCAATCAAAGAGCCGGCTCCCGAATTTATCACTACGGCGACAGCTCCCGATGGGATCAACGAAGCGATGGAGCATCCGGAAAAAGAAATATTCAGTGTCCAGTGGCACCCCGAAGCGATGGCTGCCAATGACGATGAACAGATGTTGAAACTTTTCAAGCATCATGTCGAATCGTCCCGCCTATTCAAAAAGGCCAAATACATCCACCACAGGAACGTGACGCTCGACTCCCATACCGACACTCCAATGATCTTTCCGGGTGAATTCAACATCGGGTTGAAAGAAGGCGGTAAGGTAAACCTCCCTTTCATGGAAGAGGGGCTGATTGACGCGACGATCATGGTAGCCTATATTCCGCAGGGACCGAGAGACGACGCTTCACTGCTGAAAGCGACGGACTTCGCCATGAACCGCCTGCAGGAAATACACCGGCAAATGGAGTTGAACCGTACACGCATGTGCATCGCCTACACGCCACAGGAAGTCCACGTACTGAAAGCCGCCGGAAAGAAAGCGATCATGTTAGGCGTGGAAAACGGATATGCGATAGGCAAGGACATCGAGAATATCACCCGTTTCCGGAAAATGGGAGTTTCCTATATCACTCTCTGCCACAACGGGAGCAACGACATATGCGACTCAGCAAGAGGAGACGCGGAATGGAACGGCCTCAGTCCTTTCGGGAAAGAAGTCGTCCGCAAAATGAATGAGACAGGGGTATTGGTCGATATCTCGCATGCCGCCGAAAGTACCTTTTATGACGCACTTGAAACAAGCACCTACCCGATCATCGCCTCCCATTCTTCTGCCCGCGCGCTTTGCAACCATCCGCGCAACCTGACGGACGAACAACTGAAGGCGCTCGCCGAACAAGGTGGCGTCGCACAGATATGCCTCTACAAAGGATTCATCAACGAAGATGCCGAAAAAGCGTCCCTGAGCGATGCGATCCGTCATATCGACCATATCGTAGACCTGATCGGAATCGACCATGTGGGGATAGGTTCCGACTTTGACGGTGACGGCGAACTGATCGGCTGCCGGGCAAGCAATGAACTGATAAACATCACAATGCGTCTTCTAAAAGAAGGATATACAGAAAATGATATTGCTAAAATATGGGGAGGTAATCTGTTGCGCGTGATGAACAAAGCGCAATCCGCTCCCGATAACTCCTTATAAACGACAAGATATGACTAAACTGATTTTATTATTATTCTCCATGACCCTGTTCGCATGCGGTCAGAAAGGAACCAGCGAGACAACAGTTCCCGTAACGGAAGTGAAGAAAGCTCCAGCAACAACCGTCCCATTGTTTGATGCGGACAGTGCTTATGCTTATGTCGAAAAACAAGTATCATTCGGTTATCGCGTCCCGAACACGCCAGCTCATAAGGCTTGTGGCGATTACCTAGCATCCGAGCTGAAACGTTTCGGAGCACAAGTATACGAACAGGAAGCTACACTTACAGCTTACGACGGAACCCCATTGGAATCACGTAACATCATCGGTTCTTTCAATCCCGATAAAGACAAACGCATCCTGCTTTTCGCCCATTGGGACACGCGTCCTTATTCAGACCACGATCCCGACCCTGCCAACCATAAGAAGCCGTTGGATGGGGCTGATGACGGTGCAAGCGGTGTAGGCGCCTTGTTGGAAATCGCCCGACAAATGGGAATGAAGGCTCCCGAAACAGGGGTAGACATCATCTTCTTTGATGCCGAAGACTACGGGACCCCCGAATTTGCTAAAGACAGGTACAACGACACGAGCGACACCTGGTGCCTCGGCAGTCGCTTCTGGGGGAAGAACCCGCACAAACCGGGCTACAAAGCCGAATTCGGTATTCTACTCGACATGGTCGGTGCCAAAGATGCGGTCTTCTATAAAGAATACATTTCGATGAAATATGCCGCCCGTTATGTGGATGAAGTATGGGAAGCGGCCCGTAACTTAGGATACGGCAAATATTTCATCAACGCAAACGGCGGAGGCGTGACAGACGACCATGAAGCAGTCATCGAAGAAACCGGTATTCCTTGCCTGGATATCATCAACTATGATCCGAACTCGGACAAAGGTTTCCGTGACCATTGGCATACGCAGAACGACAACATGAGCAATATAGACAAAAACGTACTGAAAGCCGTCGGCCAGACAGTACTCGAAGTTGTATATAACAGATAAAAGATAGAAAAGAAATGACAATCAATGAACTTCAAAACAACGTCATCGAAGAGTTTGCAGACTTCGACGACTGGATGGACAAGTATGCGTTACTGATAGACTTGGGTAACTCGCTTCCCCCTTTGGAGGAAAAGTATAAAACGGAAAGCAACCTGATCGAAGGTTGCCAGAGCCGTGTTTGGCTGCAGGCGGATTACGTAGATGGCAAGATCCTGTTCAAAGGCGAGAGCGATGCGGTAATCGTCAAAAGGGATCGTCTCTTTGCTGATCAGCATCCTGTCCGACCACACCCCGCAGGAAATACTGGATGCCGATCTTTACTTCATTGAAAAGATCGGCTTGAAAGAGCACCTCAGCCCTACCCGCTCGAACGGCCTGGTGGCAATGGTCAAGCAGATGCGCATGTACGCGCTGGCATTCCGTACTAAGGAACAGCAAGGGTGATCTCCAAACCACCTATGTTTAAAATCAAAAAGCTCTTTCTTTTTTAGCAAAGACAAGCACATAATTCCGTAAACACCCCCATGTTACCCTCCTTAACACCCGGATGTACCAGCTCTCTACACCCGGATGTAAAGGATGGCAACATGGGGGTGTCCGGCAACTAAAGTACCGTGCCGGACAATAAAAACCAACAGGTTTTACCTATTTTACAGCCGTTTTTTTGGAAAATGATCGAGTGATTTGCAGGGATGGGAAAAACTGCTATTGCCGGTGATAGGGCAGTGATAGAGAAAACGGGCATGTATCACAGACGAAACAAATTGAATATCAACCTGTAAAAAGAAATCAGTGACACAGTGACAGAGGAAATGGGAAAAACCTAAAAGGCTTTCTTCAGAAGCAAAGTCTATAATGGAGATTATACCGACGAAGAAACAGTCTACTTAAATTCAAGAAGACCGATAAATGGCGAAATTCCTTCCTGGCAACATTTAGAAGCGGCAGATCTCATTCAAGATTATGAGAGAGATCGGCTAAAAGGTAAACTGAAAGAAATCGCCTCCGAATTGAAAGAAGATTCCAACCCGGTCATCATGCTGATCAAACAGAAACAAAAATAAAAATTCCGTCAGAACTTCAACTCCAACTGTTCCGGCAGCAAAGTAAATGTCTTGCGATGATAAGGGGTTATCCCGCATTCCCGGATGGCTTCACGATGGGCTTTTGTGGGATAGCCTTTGTTTTCCTTCCAATGATAGGCGGGATATTCCCAGTCGAGACTGTCCATATAATCGTCACGATAGGTTTTCGCCAGGATGGAAGCGGCGGCAATGCTTAGATATTTGCCGTCTCCTTTTACGACAGTCGTATGTTTGAGACCGGGATAAGGCGTAAAGCGGTTCCCGTCGATCAACAGATGTTCCGGCTTGACCTTCAACTGGTCAATGGCCCGGTGCATGGCAAGGAAAGAGGCTTTCAGGATATTGATCCTGTCGATTTCTTCAGGCGTAACGATACCAACAGCCCAAGCAATCGCCTCCCGCTCGATAATCGGACGGAGTGCATAACGTTTCTTTTCGCTCAATTGCTTGCTGTCATTTAAATCTTCATTATGAAAGTCCGGCGGTAAGATAACCGCAGCGGCATACACCGAACCCGCCAAACATCCACGGCCGGCCTCATCACAGCCGGCCTCTATACGATTTGCTTCTAAGTAGGATAATAACATGGTTAATCAACTTCTTCTATCAAATTCATCAAATGGTCGGGATCTTGTCGGTAATCCCACAACAAATGGATAAATACATAAACTAATGAATACCAATCTTTCTCTTCATTATCCAGGGACGGAGGACGAAGTAAGAAAACAGCGTAGCGAGAGTAACACCGCAGATATTCGCGAGGAAATCGAACCAGTCGCCACCACGGTATGTCGTACAATATTCCTGCAAAAGTTCGATTGCTCCGCTCATCAAGACCGGACATAAGACCGCTCCAATCCAAGCATGCCACAACACATCGTCGTATTTGCAATGGTTGCGCAGGAACTCGATCCACAGCATACCGGACAAGCCGGCATACATACAGAGATGAGCCACTTTGTCTATCCCCACGATTTTTCCGACCTCCAGAGAAGGCGGTTTAAAGAAAGAGAGATAGATCACCACTGCGATAATCGTCAGGGAGATCGGATATTTCTTCAGGTAATACAACATCACTATTACTCCATTCAATATATTCAGAACATCTTCCGCACCCGTTCGATACCGGCGGCAAAAGCGTCTATTTCTTCTTTTGTATTATAGAACGAGAAAGAGGCTCGAACCGTCCCCTCGATACCTAAATCCTGCATCAACGGCTGGGCACAATGATGTCCGGTACGGACTGCAATGCCCAAACGGTCCAGCAACATCCCCATATCATAATGATGGATATTGCCTACCAGAAAAGAAAGTACCGCCCCTTTATGCGCCGCCTGTCCGAAAATACGCATACCGTCGATCGCATTCAGCTTATCGGTCGCGTAACGAAGCAACTCGTCTTCATAGGCCGCAATATTGTCCATTCCCAAACGACCAACATAGCGCAAGGCTTCCGCCAAAGCCGTACTGCCTATATAATCAGGCGTTCCGGCCTCGAACTTGAAAGGCAATTCGTTGAAAGTCGTCTTTTCAAAAGACACGGAAGCAAATCATCTCCCCTCCTCCCTGGTACGGAGGCAACTTGTCCAGCCATTCTTCCTTGCCATACAGGACACCGATACCGGTAGGACCGTAAATCTTATGACCGGAGAACACATAGAACTCGGCATCCAAATCCTGCACATCCGCTTTCAGATGGGGAACGGCTTGCGCTCCGTCAATCAGTACCGGAACCTCGTGATTATGGGCTTCTCCGGTGATCTCCTTTACCGGATTGATCGTACCGAGCACATTCGACACATGTGTAACCGAGACAAGTTTTGTCCGTTCCGAAAAAAGACTTACGGAACGCCAAGCGGATTGTAATCAAGGCCACACTTTTCGTATATGGCCTGAAGCACAAACTCAGGCTTTATATTGTCCAATGCTTCCTGTTGATACCTGCATGAAAAACTCAGGCTTTTCGTTATTTTCAATGACTGCAAGCTTGTATACAAGAGGCTTTATATCCACCTCTTTCTCACTCTTTTTAGTCTTTTTCATCACAAC
>ENA-OQDT01001587-OQDT01001587.1-human-gut-metagenome-genome-assembly--contig:-NODE-1587-length-12973-cov-5.125954_pt1 | contig 12973 bp, 13 predicted proteins | sample MGYA00242786_ERZ504617 | MGnify/ENA primary metagenome ERZ504617 (study PRJEB26092, sample SAMD00036337) | human gut metagenome | host: Homo sapiens | study: EMG produced TPA metagenomics assembly of...
TTCTGCAGCGGCGTAAGGGTCTTTTTTGTAAGAAAATAAGTACACACGCTGGAAAGAAGAATAATGATCGTGGTGGCAATAACACTTCGGAGAAGAAAATCCTCCTTGGTTTCCTGAATTTCCTGTTCAAACTGAGGAAAAAGAGCTTTGGGATCTACATTAAAGGTAATGGGGAATCTCCATCCTGTGGATCCACCTTGATCATATAATTCTGCAATCCGTCCATTCCCGATACGGCAGAATGGCTGATGAAGAAGTACATAAGAACACAGGAGACAATCATCAGTAAGGACAGCAATAAAGTGAGTTTCAGCTGAAGTGAGGTGTGGAAACGTTTTTTTGTCATCTGTATTCCTCCAATATATAGCCCTGGCCAATTTTATTCTGAATAGGGTCAAATCCGATTGCAGCCTTTAGTTTTTTTCTCAGAGATGAAATGTGCACACGGATGGAATTGCTGAAGGTATTTACACTTCCATCCCAAATATGTTCAATCATTTCTTCCGGTGAAATGACCCGGTTCTGATGGAGCAGGAAATATTCCAGAAGGCTGCTTTCTTTTCTGGTAAGGGAAATCGGCACTCCATTTACAGAGGTTTCTCTTGTTCTGGTATCAAAGGTAAGCTGATTCCATTTCAGGCATACATCCTCCTGAACAAATTTCCGCCGGGTAAGGCTTCGGATTCTGGCTTCCAGCTCCTGAAAGTGAAAGGGTTTGGTAAGATAATCATTGGCTCCCAGATCCAGACCCGTTACTTTATCTTCAATCTGATCCCGGGCGGACAGGATCAGAACCGGGGTATTCGTATTGTGTTCCCGGAACTGGCGGAGAATTTCCAGACCGTCCGTGCCGGGAAGATTCAGATCCAGCAGGATCAGGTCATAATTTTCTGTCATACACAGGCAAAGCCCTTCGTCTCCATCGAAACAGATATCTGTTTCATAACCATCTATGCGAAGTCCCTCCGCAACAGAGCGGCAGAGCTGTTCTTCGTCTTCTATAATTAAAATGTGCATAGCTGCTCCTTTCGTAATATGATTTTGCGCAGATCAGATACTCGCAAAAAAGAGAGTATTTATAATTTAAATATTATCATATTTTGAAAAAAATAGAAATCTTAACACAGATTTTATAGGAAAGATGTTAAAATACGTTCAGATAAATAAAAAACGCTGAAAGGAAAAATAAAAATGATGAATAAAAAAAGACTTATGGCAATTCTGGCAGCAGGAGTTCTGACAGCAACATCTTTCAATCCGGCTATGATCAAGGCTGAAAGCGTATCAGCAGAAGAAGCTGGCATGGCAGTTCCTGCAGATGCAGCAGGCATGAGCGTACCTGCGGATGCAGCCGGCGCAGCAGTATCAGCAGACGAAGCCGGCGCAGTGGTAGCCGGTGACGGTTCTGAGACAGCTGTTTTCTCTGAAGATGGCACACCTGTGAAAAAAACAGTAAAAGCAGCAGATATTAATATGAAGGTGCAGGATTCCTACGATTTCCCATTCCTTGGCTTAAAGGCAGTCCTTCCGGAAGAACTGAAGAAACAGATCGAAAACTCCGATATGCTTATGATCACAGAGGAAGAATGGAATGATGACAGTACTGGCTTCAAGTATGCCTTTTTCCACTGGAATAAGCTTACTGAGGAGCAGAAAAACGAAGATGTAAACCTTCTTGGAACCGGCTATGAGGACTGGCTCAAGAGCATCGAAAGAGTTGGTACACTTGGTGTTTACAGCAAGGACGTGATTGATGATCTGGATTCTATCACTGGCTGTAACGAGCACAAAGAGCTGGGAACAAGCGAGGATGGAAATTATAAGTACTATCTCAGCATTAATAAAGATGCAGAGTCTGACTTGACCAGACGAGATCGAAAAAATTGAGACTACGATCACAGAAATGACAGCTTTTGATCCAAGCAAATCTGTATTTGATATGCCTGCAGAAAATGCCAACCCGGATGCAGGAAATGTAGGCGCATTTGAGACAACGGATATTGATGGAAATGCCTATACAGAAAAAGTATTCAGTGACTATGACCTGACTCTTGTAAACTGCTTTACAACCTGGTGCTCTCCATGTGTAAATGAAATGCCAGACCTTGACAAGCTCTATCAGGAGATGAAGGAAAAGGGTGTGGGCGTAGTTGGAATGGTTATCGATTCTGTAGGCGAGGACGGAACTACAGATGAAGATACTGTGAAAAAAGCGCAGATTCTCAAGGAAAAAACAGGAGTTACCTATCCTCTTCTGATTCCGGATGCAGGAAACATGAATGGACGTATCAGCGGTCTCAGCAGCTTCCCGGAATCCTTCTTTGTAGATAAAGATGGAAACATTGTAGGAGATCCGATCATGGGCAGCAGAAATCTGGAAGACTGGAAAACAGCTGTAGAGGATGCACTGGAAAAAATTAATTCCGGAAAATAAAAGCGGTTAGGGAATATAGGATGAAAAATTATATAAATAAAATCACCCAGTCCAAATGGACAGGAATCGCCCTTGCAGCGGTGGGGATTCTGATGATGGCCTTTGGTATTTACCGGGGTGAAATGGAAGTTGTTTTTTACAAAAGCTGTAAATATCTGTATGGAGTGTATTGGAATTGGATGATAAGAAAATGAATATAAAAAACTGGCCCAGACATACCATACAGGCACTCTGGGCGGCACTTACAAATTCCCATATATCCGGATTTGTAACTGGAAAAATATATACAGGAAAGCTGAAAAATGCCTGTGTTCCGGGACTGAACTGCTATTCATGTCCTGGGGCAGCAGGAGCCTGTCCCATTGGTTCCTTACAGGCTGTGGTTGGAAGCTGGAACTTTAAATTTGCCTACTACGTAATCGGATTCCTGATTTTCGTAGGAGCGATCCTGGGAAGACTGGTGTGCGGATTTCTCTGTCCGTTTGGACTGATCCAGGATCTGCTGAATAAGATTCCTTTTCCAAAGAAAATTCGTACTTTCAAAGGAGACAAACTTCTTCGAAAGCTGAAATACGTGATTTTTCTGGTGTTTGTAATTCTGCTTCCCCTGTTTCTCACAGATATAATGGGCCAGGGAGCACCCTATTTCTGTAAGCTGATCTGTCCGGCCGGAACTTTGGAGGGCGGATTGCCGCTGGTACTTTTGAACAAGGCTATGCGCGGTGCCATTGGCTGGCTGTACATATGGAAAAATACAATTCTGATCGTGACAATTGTTCTTTCCATTATTATTTACAGACCATTTTGCCGTTATATTTGTCCGCTTGGCGCATTTTATTCCGTATTCAATAAGGTTTCCATTTACCGCTACCGTGTAGATATGGAAAAATGCGTTCACTGTGGAAAATGTGCAAAGGCTTGCCAGATGGTGGTCAACCCTGTGGAAAACCCCAACAGTCCGGAATGTATCCGTTGCGGACGGTGTAAGCAGGCATGTCCGGTACACGCCATTGCAAGTGGGTGCAAGAGATAACAGGAATGTTTTTACCATTTTTATGGGGATTAACTTTATGTATGCTTTATAAGTAAAAAAGCTTACTGCGATTTAGACATTGAAAAAATAAATGTCTAAGTTGTAGTAAGCTTTTATTATTTATGGTGTCAGGAAATACTCTCGATTACATTACGGAGATACTCGTAGCAGATCTTAAGATTTTTCTCACCCTCTTTATCCAGCGGAATCTGCAGTGTGCGTTCCACGCCATTTCGTGAAATAACGCATGGAAGGCTCATTGCGATTCCTTCTAATCCGTATTCCCCTTCCAGAACAACGGAAGCCGGTACAACGGCACGTTCATTTCGCATAATGGCTCCTACAAGACGGCAGACGCTGAGGGCGATGCCGGAGCTTGTGTAGCCCTTCAATTCTACAATGTCCAGACCGCTGACCTTCACCTCGTGAAGCAGCTTCTCACAGTCAACAGGCTCTTTCAGGCCAAACTGCTTCTGAAAATCATGGAAAGGAATTCCTACAATATTAACCGCATTCCATGGAATAAAGCTTGTGCCGCCGTGTTCGCCCAGAACGAATCCGGTGACATTTTTTGCATCTACACCGCACAGGTCGGCAAGCATTTTATTGAAGCGGGCGGTGTCCAGAAGAGTACCGGTACCGATCAGAAGATTTCGGGGATAGTTGAATTCCTTCTGTGCAATATAAGTAAGAATGTCCATTGGATTTGAAACATTGATAATAATGGCAGAACGGGTGTAAGTGGTGATCTGTGTCATGATCTCCTTCATCACCTGTACATTGGTCTGCAGCAGCACCATGCGGTCACGGGAGTTACCTGGCTGAATGCTGGGACCTGCGGTGTTGATGATAATTTGGGCGTCTTTACAGTCCTCGTAGGTACCCACCCGGATGTTTGCGTTGGCACTGTATGCAAAGGCGGTGGTGTGGCTGGCATCCAGTACGACTCCCAATGCTTTTTTTTGATTTCTGTTTATGACAACGATCTCATCTGCAAGATTCATTCGCAGAAGAGAGTCCAGAATTGCAGATCCCACATGACCTGCGCCGATCAGAACAATTTTTCCATAACTTATATTTTCCATGATGTCAGGCTCCTTTAGAAATGTAAACTTTCATATATAGTGATGTCACCGATAGACGACATGTCTGTTTTGTGAATAAGAATAGCACTTGTGTGCTGCATAAACAAGAGAATTTTTGATTGCACTGTAAAAAATACGGAGTGACAAAAATGAAAACGATTTTCATATTGACTTTGAAAAAGAATCTGCTATAATATGAAAATGATTTTCAAATTGGAGGCGCGGGAAATGAGCGAAAAAGCACAATATCGTACCAGACAGATTACAGAGCTGGAGAATTATCTGTGCTCTATGGAAGGAAAACATGTTACAGTCAGCGATATATGCAAATACTTTAAAAGTCAGGGGATTTCTATCGGAACCACAACGGTGTACCGCCAGCTTGACCGGATGGTGGAGCAGGGACTGGTTGCCAAATATGTGGTAGACGGCACCAGCAGTGCATGCTTCGAGTATCTGGGACATGATGAGCATTGTCATAAACATATATGCTTTCATTGCAAATGCGAGAAGTGTGGAAAGGTGATTCATCTGGAATGCGGGGAAATGACACATCTGGGCGAGCATATGCTGGCAGACCATGGATTTCAGTGGGATTTTACCAAGACGGTGTTTTATGGAATCTGTGAGGAGTGTAGAGGAAAATAATGAGGTTGAACATGCACAAATTAAAAAATAAATTCAAAAGGCTATTTATGTCAGCTGCCACAATAGGTACTGCCTGCCTTCTTGCAGGCTGCGGTGCAGGTGCGGCGGCAGGAACTGACAATTCCAGTGTGGCGGAAAGCCAGAGCGGGGTAAATGGCAGCGAACAGGAAAATGCCAGATCAGATAGTCAGAAGCTTCAGATTGTAGCCACTATTTTTCCAGAATACGACTGGGTAAAGGAAATCCTGGGCGACCAGGCTGATAATGTGGATCTTACCCTGCTTTTGGGTAACGGAACAGACATGCATAGTTTCCAGCCTACCATGGAAGATATTTTGAAAGTATCCACCTGTGACCTGTTTATTTATGTAGGCGGTGAGTCTGATTCCTGGGTTGCCGATGCATTGAAGGGCGCCGGAAACCCAGACCGAAAAGCAATCAACCTGATGGACGTGCTGGGAGACCAGGTGAAGGAAGAAGAGCTTGTAGAGGGGATGCAGGATGAAGACGACCACACTCACGAAGAAGGGCATACCCACGATGATGATCTGGAATACGATGAGCATGTCTGGCTGTCTTTGAAAAATGCGTCTCTATTCTGCGACACCATTGCCAGTAGTCTGGCTGATGCCGATCCGGAGCATTCCCGGCTTTATCAGCAGAACGCCGAGGCTTACGAAGAAAAACTGGCAGCTCTCGATCAGGAATACCAGACATCAGTGGAGAAATCCCAGTCCAAAACCCTGCTTTTTGCGGATCGTTTCCCGTTCCGCTATTTAATTGACGACTACAATCTTACTTACTACGCTGCATTTGCCGGCTGTTCAGCAGAAACAGATGCCAGTTTCGAGACCATCACATTTCTGGCTGGCAAGCTGGATGAGCTGAACCTTCCGGCTGTTCTCACTATCGAGAATTCCGATCAGAAAGTAGCGAAAGCAGTAATTGAAAATACAAACACTAAGGATCAGAAGATTTTGACATTAAATTCCATGCAGTCCGTAACAACAAAGGATGTGGAAGAGGGAACCACATACCTTTCCATCATGGAAAATAATCTCCAGATTCTGAAGGAGGCATTATGAGTCTGATTACTTGCGAGAACCTTACATTGGGATATGAAGGAAAAGCGATTTTGTCCGGGCTGAATTTCAGCGTAAATTCCGGTGATTACCTTTGTATCGTAGGAGAAAACGGCTCTGGGAAATCCACACTGATGAAAACCCTTCTTCATCTTCAGAGCCCTATGAGCGGCAGTATCATTCTGGGAGACGATTTAAAAATCAACGAGATTGGCTACCTGCCACAGCAGACTGCACTTCAGAGAGACTTCCCTGCTTCGGTAGACGAAATTGTGATGTCCGGTTTCCTGGGAAGAATGGGACTTCGTCCTTTTTACAATAAAGCAGAGAAAAAAGAAGCCCGTGAATTGATGGAGAAAACCAGGATTACGGATCTGGCTGACCGTTGTTATCGACAATTGTCCGGCGGGCAGCAGCAGAGAGTGCTTCTGACCAGAGCTCTCTGCGCCACAAGGAAAATCCTCCTTCTGGATGAGCCTGTTTCTGGCCTGGATCCGGTTGCAACTGCGGATATGTACCAGATTATCAACGAATTAAATAAAGAAGATCGAGTAACCATCATCATGATTTCTCACGATATCGGTGAAGTAGCAACTTATGCAAGTCATGTGCTGCATATTGGGCAGAAGGTTTTCTTCGGAACAAAAGAGGAATATCTGGAAAGCAAGATTGGAAAGCGGCTTGTGGATGCTGGAGAGGAGGGAAAAGCATGAGCGGAATTTTTGAAAAACTGGCATTTTATTTCCAGTATCCATTTGTGTGGTATGCTTTGATCGTAGGCGTGCTTATTGCACTTTGCTCCTCTCTTCTGGGGGTAACGCTGGTGCTGAAGCGGTTTTCCTTTATTGGGGATGGACTGTCCCATGTGGCATTCGGAGCTATGGCTATTGCATCGGTGCTGAATTTCAGCAACAATATGCTGTTTGTCATGCCGGTAACTGTGATCTGTGCGGTGCTGCTTCTTCGTACAGGACAGAGTACGAAGATCAAAGGAGATGCGGCAATCGCTATGATTTCGGTTGGAGCCCTGGCAGTTGGCTATCTGCTGATGAATGTTTTTTCCACAGGCGCTAATATTTCCGGAGATGTGTGCAGCAGCCTGTTTGGTTCTACGTCAATCCTGACCCTGACCACATCTGAGGTGTGGCTGTGTGTAGTGGTGTCTGTTATTGTTGTGGCACTGTTTACAGTATTTTATCATAAGATATTTGCAGTTACCTTTGATGAAAATTTTGCAAAAGCTACTGGAACCAGGACAGATATGTACAATCTTCTGATTGCGGTGATCACAGCAGTGATCATTGTACTGGCTATGAATCTGGTGGGGTCCCTGCTGATCTCAGCTTTGATCATTTTCCCGGCACTGTCGGCAATGAGAATCTATAAACGATTCAGCGCAGTAATTATCTGTTCGGCGATTTTATCTGTGTTGTGTGCATTTCTTGGAATTATTGTTTCCATCCTGGGCGGAACGCCGGTAGGGTCTACTATTGTGGCTGTAGATATTGCGGCGTTTCTGGTGACATGCCTGGTTGGGAAGCTTTTGGAGAGATAGAATAGTAGGGCGTTCCTGTAAGCTGGATCCTTTTTATATGGGCAATGAGAAAAATACTAACCAGAGTATAGTGCTTTTTCCTGGGTAAATTTCTTATAATATAGTTACAGCAGAATGATACAGTTGTAGAAAAAATTTCTGGTTACTGTTTTGTATCTGGCTGCAAAGTTAAAACTATATTTTTCAGAAAAATTATATGATCCTGGGAGGGTGCTTATGAAAAGAAAAATAATTGCTGCAATATTTACCGGAATGTTAACCGCCGCATTGTTTCCTGCTATTGCCCATGCAGAAATCGAAAATCCGGAGGACTATATGGGCATCTGGTATGCCAATTATGTAATATATTCTGACGAAAGCAGCGAACGCCACAATGTAGCGGAATATTTGAACCAATACTTGGAAATGAGGCTAATGGAAGACGGAAGTGCTTACATGGAAATGTCCTACAATAGTGAGGAGTCAGACTCGGCAGAAATTCTGAAGGTCTCATGGAAGCTGGAGGGCGGGAAAATACTTGTTTCCCTGGAGGAAGGAGACATTTATCTTGATACAGTGGACGGAGAGTTTGTGGGGAGCTTAGATGAGGATACCCAGGTGATTTTCGGGCGGGAACTGGTGCAGACAGGAGAAGCTCAGAGCCTGGATCATCTGGACAATCTGGAAGATAGTGAAAAAGCTAAGATTCCAAAGGAGAATCCCTACATTTATCATCCGGAAACAGACAATCCGGAGGAGATCATTGCCCGCTATCTTGGGGCTGCGAATTTGGAAAAAGGTTATGAAGTTTCCTTGGATGAAGACAATGGAACCTTTACCGCTCATTGGGCAGGAGATGAATATTATGATCCCAGGGACTATGTTGGAAGCTACCGAATAACGGATGATAACTATATCAACATTTGCTGGAGAGAGTCCACCAGTGAGTATGGCGATAAATGCTATGGTGCGGTTCTGGTAGACCGCTGGAACCAGTTTACGATAAATGAGGATCTTGGAAATCTGGCCGAAGTTATGACAGCCATGGCAAACGACATAAACAGCGGACGTGTTTTCACAGCTTACAGGACGGAAATCACAGAAGGCTCTGAAAACCAGGGGGCTGTGAAATTTATAGATGAGGATTACGAAGTTTCCTATAGCTACCAGATCATTCCGGGTGCAGATCCTATGGTGACACTTACCAGGTATGATTCGGAATATGATTATGAACAGGTGTATACAAATTATCAGCTGAGGGAAATGCTGTAGGAAAATAGAAAAATTGGAAAATGTGAAATTAGCACTCACCTCTTGATAATGGAAGTCGATTTTTGTCCTGTCTTGTGTATCCTAGAAGTGCCTGTTTTACAGGCTTTCCGGGGCATCAGTCATTTTGTCTGGTATTGTAAAGCAGTGTCAGATTTGTCGTAAATGTCGTAAATTTGTGGTCAAAAAATGATGAGAAATGGAGAGTGCTAATAAAATGAACGCAGGCAGCCAGAGAACGGGAAGAAGTGATCCTGAAACAGTTGGAAGAAAAAGAACCATTACCGGATAAAGAGAAAAATCAGATTGCCTGGGTAAGAGCTGCTAATCAGCACAGAGCGATTGCGGAAGAGATTATTCTCAAGGAATTGATTTATGTATAAATGTTGCCAGTAAACAATCTAGCAGATAACTAATGAAAATAGAATATTGTGAGCGAAGTAAGGCGTGAGTCATAGAAATGTGGCTTGCGTCTTTTTCTTTGCCTGAAAGGAAGTGATAAGTTACTGACATTTTTCAAAGACGCTGGTCTTGATGGAAAAAGCAGGCTGGCAGTTGTTCAAAGAGAAAGAGTATCTTGGCAAATTGGATAATCAGAAAGAAGTTGAGAAATTACTGGAACAGTATATTCTTCGGTTTGAGCGAGATCCGAAAGAAGAACCGGAACTGAGCCGTTTTCACTTATTTGATGCAAAAGGAAATATATATCAAAGGTCAGTGACCTTTTGACACCCTAATCCTGTTTATAAATAAATACATTCAAATTTGAGTAGGCATACAGGAAAAAGTAGGGTAAAATAATGTATATGCTGAAAGAATGGGAGAAAAGAAGCTGTGGAAACCGGTTCTGGTTCTTGCCTGTCTGATAGGAATATCAAGATTGTATTTGTATGTGCATTATCCCACAGATGTTCTTGGCGGAGTCCTGGCAGGCGCTATATCAGGATATCTGGGATATCGGTTCATCCAGGCCATTTTTTACAGAATAAAACAAGAAGGGGGAGGACCATGTCCGAAGTAAAGAATAAGAAAAAGAAATCCAGTATGATTCAGGTCAGTATTGGTGTTCTGGCAGTTATTCTGGCTATTCTTATTATTATAATGATGGGAATTGTTTCTGATATTCAGGGAACGGCTCGTATTGTAAATTATACTGGTTTAGTCCGTGGAGAGACACAGAGGATCATCAAGCTGGAGGTTGCCGGGGAACAGGACGATGCAATGATCCAGGAGGTAAGGTCTTTCATTGATGGTCTGCGCAATGGAAATACGAAACTGAATCTGGTATATCTGAATGATACGGATTTTCAGAATAAAATGCAGGAACTGGACGAGGGATTTTCTGATCTGTATAAAGAAATCTGTTTGGGGCGGTCTGAAGGATATGAAAAAACAGATATTATATCCAGAAGTGAGGATTTCTTTGTAATCTGTGATGAAGCAACAGGTCTGGCCGAAAAATATTCGCAGAAAAAAGCCACATCCTTATCATTGCTTGAAAAATATATCACAGCAGATATTGTTGTGTTGATGCTGCTGATCGGATATGAGTTTATAAAAGCAATACAGTATGCTGCAATGAACCGTCTGTTGCAGCGAAAAGTATATCTGGATGATGCGACAGGACTTCCGAACAAAAATAAATGTGAAGAATTACTGAGTGAGGAAGAACCGGATGCAGATACCGGTGTCTGCAGTTTTGATCTTAATAATCTCCGGCGTATTAATGACAGCAGAGGACATGAAGCCGGTGATGCCTATATCCGTAGATTTGCTATCTGCCTGCGGGCTTCCATACCAGCAGAGCAGTTTGTGGGAAGAGCAGGTGGAGATGAGTTTCTTGTAGTTACCCATGGACTGGACAGGGAACAGATGACACAGTGCCTTGAAAAGGTGCGCAGAGATATGGCAGAGGAATCCAGAGTGTATCCGGATACTCAGCTAAGCTATGCGGTAGGTTTTGCACTGGCCTGTGATTTTCCCGGAAGTACAATGAGGGAGCTGTTTAACTGCGCAGACAAAAACATGTATATCAATAAGAATCATGTAAAAAGGGAAGAGGCTGCAGCAGAAAAGAATCAGGGATATCAGTTGTTAAAGCAGCTTAATCAGCACGGCAGTAATTTCTCAGATTGTCTGTATTGTGATGCCGGGATGGATACCTATCGGGCGATTCGTTCCAGTGAAAATTTTTTCCTGGCCTCTGATGGTGCATATTCCGGTGCAGTGGAACAGATCATAGAGGAACAGATTGAAAAGTCCTGTCAGGCAGATATTCGCGAAGGGCTGCAGATTTCGGAACTTCAAAAGAAAATGCATACGAAGAAAGATGTGCTGGAATATGAGTATAATATCGGGAAACAGGGGGCATATAACCGCCTGACACTGATTCCTGTGGACTGGGATGAGGACAAAAAGCTGCATCATTTTCTCCTGGCATTTGAAACCATCCGAAAGACTTCAGAAGGTCAGACAGGGGCAAAAGAGCAGCTGCAGCTTTATTATGAACAGCTGAAACAGTCTATCCTGGAAAATGACAGCTATGTGGATGCGCTTCTGGAATTGTCAGATGTGATCTATACAGTAAATCTGACAAAAGATGTTCTGGAAAGAAGGATTGTACTGAATGGAAAAGAACAGAAGAGCCGGGAACTTTTTATGGATTATTCACTTCCATGTTCTTATCAGGATTACTGCTGGGAATATGAGAAAAAAATCACCCAGGAAACAATTGCCGGTTACTGTATGACAGATAATTGTGAAAAGCTTCGTAAGAGGTTTGAGAACGGAGAAACAAATATGTCTGTGGAGTATTGTGCCCGCGAAGATGATGGAAGTATCCGCTGGGTACAGAAAACAGTTCTTATGACCAGAATGGTGGTGTTTGATACAGAAATTCTTGCTGAGATCCCTATGATTTATGCAATCATTCTGTTGCAGGATACCACACAGAGACATGAACGGGATGAGCAGGAACAGGCACGCCTTCAGGCTGCATTTAATGAAATGCGTGCCGAGAGCAGGGCGAAAACGAATTTCCTAAGCCGTATGAGCCATGATATCAGGACACCTTTGAATGGTATTATTGGTCTGTTAAAGATTGATGAGACCCATTTTGAGGATAAAGCACTGATACGGGAAAATCATAAAAAGATGAAGATAGCAGCGGATTATTTACTTTCCCTTATTAATGATGTTCTGCAGATGAGCAAAATAGAGGAAGGTCATATTGTTTTGACTCATGAATATATCTGTCTTAAAGATCTGGTCTATGAGATTGAGAGCATTATCACACACAGGGCAGCAGATGAGGATATTCAGTGGATTTATGAGAAAAATAAGGAGGATATTCCCTATCCTTATGTCTATGGAAGCTCACTGCATCTTCGCCAGATTTTTCTGAATATCTATGGAAACTGTATTAAGTATAACCGGCCGGGAGGAAAGATTACCACGGTAATGGAGGCTGTAGATGTACATGATGGGATCTGTACATACAGATGGACAATTTCTGATACAGGTATAGGGATGAGTGCAGAGTTCCTGAGCCGCATTTTTGATCCGTTCTCACAGGAAAAAACAGATGCCCGTAGTGTTTATCAGGGAACTGGTCTGGGAATGGCGATTGCCAGGGGATTGATTGAGCAGATGCATGGAAGTATTGAAGTGACAAGTCAGGTGGGAGTTGGATCTGTGTTTGTCATTACCATTCCTTTTGAGATTGCAGAGAAACAGAAAAAGGATGAGGAAATTGCAGAGAAATATAATATTCGTGGATTGCATCTGTTGGCAGCCGAGGATAATGAGCTTAATGCTGAAATCATAGAAATGTTGCTGACTGATGACGGTGCGAAGGTTACAGTTGCAAATAACGGCAGACAGGCGTGG
>ENA-OQDT01001590-OQDT01001590.1-human-gut-metagenome-genome-assembly--contig:-NODE-1590-length-12959-cov-5.451839_pt1 | contig 12959 bp, 15 predicted proteins | sample MGYA00242786_ERZ504617 | MGnify/ENA primary metagenome ERZ504617 (study PRJEB26092, sample SAMD00036337) | human gut metagenome | host: Homo sapiens | study: EMG produced TPA metagenomics assembly of...
CGTGTTTTTACTTACGAACTGATTACCGATTTGGTTTGGAAAGAGGATTGTGATTTCTATTCGAGAAAAGCGATTCATAATCATATAAGTAAGCTGCGTAAGAAGTTGCGCTTTGAACCGGATCTTCACCAACTATATGGAGTGTCGCCGGGATTGGCTATAAATTTGAACACTTGTAAGCTAAAGCCATGAGATTTTTTATCTTGTGGCTTTAGGTTTTTAATATTTATTTCCAAACACTTAATATGGGATGTTGTATTCTTCGAGCAAAAGAAATATAATAATCCATATTGGAGGGACACTATATGGACTACATGACTCTAAAAGAGACAAGCGAGAAATGGGGTATCTCTCCCCGAATGATTAACTACTATTGCACCGAGGGTCGCATCCCCGGCGCTGTGAAAATGGCCGGTGTTTGGCTGATACCAAAAGAGGCAGAAAGACCGGTTGATCGACGATATAAGAAAAAGTGAAAGGAGGCCCCTCTCTATGGCAAATATTTTAATCGTGGAAGATGAAAAAAATATGCAGAGCATTATTGCCGAGTATATGCAGCGAGGCGGCCACACCTGCTTTACGGCTGACGATGGCGTGGACGCACTAATGATCTTGAAAAACAATCCTATGGACTTAATGATACTGGATGTGATGATGCCCCACCTTGACGGTTTTTCCGTCTGCAAGATGGCAAGAGAAATGAGCAACCTCCCTATTATCATGCTAACTGCGAAAAGTGAGGAAGAAGATAAACTGAAAGGCTATGAGCTGGGAGCTGATGACTATATTACCAAACCATTCAGCCCAAAAGTGTTACTGGCAAAGGTGGGCGCTTTGCTGCGCCGTTCCTCTATCACACCTACCGATTCTGTGAACGCCGGAAAAATTACGATCATCCCCACATCTCATAAGGTCTTTGTAGATGGACAGGAAATCAATTTAACCCACAAGGAATATGAACTGCTGTATTTCTTCATGGGCAATCCCGGCCAGATATTCAGCAGAGAACAGCTTCTTAACCGGATTTGGGGCTACGACTTTGAGGGAACAACACGGACGGTCGATACCCATATCAAAACCTTGCGGCAGAATTGGGCGATGAGGGCAAGCATATTGTCACCCTGATCCGTTCCGGCTACAAATTCGAGGTGAGCGTATGAAAATCAAGGAAAACATGAACATCTTTACCATACGGAAGAAGATCCTGCTGGCCTCCAAACTGATCGGCGTTGTCCTGATTATTTCTTATGTACTGTCCACCAAACTGCCGATGGACCAGATATTTCCTTTGTGATCTGGCTGGCTTTTGTGGTGGTTCTGGTCTGTGCCATTGACCTACTAATGGCTCGCTTTATCACAAAGCCGGTTTCGGAACTGAATGAAGCTGCCCGGAACATGGCAGAGCTTAATTTTTCCCATCCCTGCCATGTGGAAAGCCATGATGAATTTGGAGAACTTGCGGAGAGCCTGAACAAGATGGCTGAAAATCTGCAACAGGCGTTTTCTTCTCTGGAAGGTGCCAACCGGAAATTAGAGCAGGATGTTGAGCAGAAAAAAAAGACTGCTTGCCGAGCGTAAAGAACTGGTGGACAACCTCTCCCATGAAATGAAAACTCCGCTGGGCGTGATCCGGGCCTATGCCGAGGGATTGCAAGACGAAACGGACGAAGCAAAACGGCAAAAGTATTCCGAGGTCATCATAACGGAAACAGAACGCATGAGCCGCTTAATCACTACGCTGCTTGATCTGTCTGCATTGGAAAATGGGGCTACCCAGCTCCGCCCGGAGCGGTTCGACTTTGTAGACTTTTTGGAAACGGTGGCAGGACGGCTGCTGATCGACACCCCGGACGCAGATTTTGTTTTGGAATATGAACTGCCGGAGCATCCTGTCTATGTCAATACAGACAAAGGGCGGATGGAACAGGTCTTGAATAATCTGATCGTCAATGCCAAACGAAATAACAGGCCGGGCGGGATTTTGAGATTGTCCCTGCTTGAAAAAGACGGCCTTTTGAACTTCTCTATCTTCAATCAGGGGGCGCCTATCCCGGAAGAAAGCCTGTCAAAGATATGGTCGAAATTTTATCGTGATAAAAATTCCAAAATACAGCGGTTCCGGGCTGGGCCTTGCCATTGTTGCACAGGTCTTGTCCATGCAGCACCTACACTATGGCGCAGAAAAATCAGCCGGGGGGCGTGGCCTTTTATTTCTCCCTCCCCACAGTAAAATAACAAATTCATATTCTCTCATAGGCTCTGGTTTCCAAATGGAGATCAGGGCCTTTTCTTCTGCCGGTAAGATTTCACACCAACTTCACAGCGACCTCACACCGACTTCAACGCATTTTCGTACCTTTATCCCACAAGGAGGGAATGACCCTCCAGATAAAGGAGGTAGCGATTATGTTTTTAGGTATGGAATGGTACTGGTGGCTTTTGATTGTTGTGGCGCTGGTGATCTGCATCCCGTTCAAGGTAAAGTTTATGAAATGGTGGAGCAAACGGGAACAGGAGAAGAAAAAGAACCAGATCGGAAAATGGGGTGATGAAGATGATCGAGGTTAAAAACCTGACTTTTTCCTACGGAAAGGATAAGCAGGCGTTACATGGCTTGAATTTTTCTGTGGCAGATGGGGAGATTTTCGGATTTTTGGGGCCGAATGGTTCCGGGAAGTCCACCACCCAAAAGATATTGACCGGCATCTTAAAAGGGCATGGCGGCGAGGTTTCCCTATTCGGAAAGGATTTGAGAACCGTGCAGACGCAGGAGTTTTTTCAGCAGATCGGCGTCCTGTTTGAGTTTCCTTATCTGTACGCTAATTTAAGCGCAGTGGATAATCTGAACTATTTTGCGTCCTTTTATCCCAAAGAACAACTGCGGGATGTAAAAGAACTGCTGGAAGAACTGGAATTTAAGAAAGACTTTCTCAATAAGCCGGTGTCCTCCTACTCCAAAGGGATGCGGCAGCGTGTAAGCATGGCGAGAGCTTTGATCAGCAATCCGAAACTTTTATTTCTGGACGAACCCACCAGCGGCCTTGATCCCGCCGGCGCTGTCCTTTTTAGAAAAATCATCGAGGAAGAACGGCAAAAGGCACAACGGTATTTCTCACAACACACAATATGCTGGACGCTGACCTACTCTGTGACCGTGTAGCGTTTATCACGAATGGAAATATCGTTGCGCTGGACACGCCCCAAAATCTGAAAGAGAAAAACAGCAATCACCGCATTGTGGTTTCCTATCTTTATCAGGGCAAGCGAAAGGAGCAGACCATAGAAGCGCCTGAACTGAAAGCCGGTATTCCTTTCGCCTATGATGAAATCATCAGCATCCATTCGCAGGAGCCGACACTGGAAGATGTCTTTATCCAGTACACGGGAAGGGGGCTGTCTTAATGTGGAAAAGCCTTTGTTCTCTGTTCAAAAAAGACTGCCGGATGATGATGTCCGGGAAATTCTTTCTGGTGGCGCTGGGTTCCCTTGTTTTATACACGCTGTTCATCAATTTCGGCTATGTGAAATTCATGGACGCCCAGCTCTACAATGTGTATCTGTATGATCCGGCTGGGATGCAGACAGAGGTTTCCTCCCTCGTTCGGCCCGTGTCCTCTTTGGAAGAACTGAATAATGCCCTTGCCAGTGATACGAACGGTGTCGGGATTGACGCCAGCGGAAAGACACCCCATGTTCTGTTCTATGCGGCCACCGAAAAAGCAGACAGACACAGAACAGACTATGCGTTGTCCCTGCTTTCCCCAGATGGGAATGATACAGCAAAAACCGTCGGCAGCAACAGCCCTGAAATGAAGCAGCGCCGGGAGATCACCTGTGAACTTCTCTTTATTGAGATTGTAGCCGTTGGACTTTTTGGGGATTGCTTCGGTGCTGTTTAAGGAAAAGCAGATGGGAGTGATCCGCGTCCATGCCATTATGCCGCTGCATAAGAGCCTGTTTGTATGCTCCAAAATCATGCTCTTTCTGATTACCGATCTGGTTTTTGCGGCCTTAATGGTTCTGTTCAATGTGGGGTTGGACGGGATGTCGGTTTTGCCTGCGGTGCTGGTGCAGACCGCTATCCTCTCCTTGATTATGGCACTGGCAGGCTTCGGCTGTACCATGCTTCTGCGGGACTTTAAGCAATTTTCACTGGCGTATCTGGTAATTGCGCTCTTTGCGGCTACGCCGGTATTTCTGGCGGCAAATACTTCCGTAAAGATGGCGTGGATCGATTACCACCCGTTTTACCATGTATATATGGGACTGAAAAACGCCTTTTTCGGTGTCCCGACTACAAACCCGGTCTACTATGCCGGTGCGATAGGTCGCAATCATTTTACTCTTTCTCCTTGTAGAAGCTGCGTTCCGCAAGGAAATGGGAAAGGAGGGCTGACCATGAAAGGACTGCTCTATCAACTGAAAAGTGTCCGAAAAGACAAGTTCTGTATCATGTCATTTCTCCTGCCTATCGTGGTCGCTGTGGCATTGAATTTTGTCGGCTCCATTGACCTTTCTTCATTGGGGGAATTTCATTTTGGAGTAACGGCAAAGGCCACCACTTCGGAAGTCAACACATGGCTGGAACGATATGGTACTGTCACAGTTTATCCCACACAGGAAGAACTGATTGAGGCCATCAATGAACCGTCAACAAACCTGATTGGTGTGGAAATGTCTAACGGCAGCATCCAGACAATCCTTTCCGGCGATGAACTGGATATGTTTCAGCAGACAGCCAACACGCTCCCGGCTCTTTACGAGCAGAGGGAATGGGCGGCACAGGCCAGTGTGCAGGTATTGGAGCGCCCGGATATGATGGCGGGTTATCAGAATATCTTTATTGCCATTACGCTGATCGTGGCAATGTTCATGGGCTGTACCTTTAATGCCATGAACATTATTTCCGAAAAAGAGGATGGCGTTGCGCTGATCAATGAAATCCTGCCTATGACGCACAGGCAGTACATGATGCAGAAAATCTTTGTGGGTTTTGTATTCGGCTGCCTGTCCGCTATTCTTACGGCGGCCATCTGCTTCCGGCTCTCTTTCACAGGGGCGGCGGTCATGCTGGCATTGATCGTCCTTTCCGCATTTGTGTCGGCTCTGATCGGTTTGTTTGTAGGCAAACTCTCCGATGGCATGATGGTAGGCGTGGTCTATATTAAAATCGTGATGATCGTATTTATGGCAGTTCCAATCCTGAATTATCTGGTCGGTGCAGGAAACAAAGTCCTTTCCTACATTTGCTATCTGATTCCGTCCAGCGCCACCTTTGAGGGCATTATGGATTTGGCAAATGGAACTGCATCAACAGCGGTTAAGGACATCGTTATTCTCACTCTCCATTGTGTTCTTTGGTTCTTGTTTTATCTGCTTGTATCTAAGCGACAGAAAAAAACATATTTAACAAAACTATTATTCTTGGGTATATTAGCACTTCTATGTAACGTTAAGATACAAATGGTTTAAGGATGGTGATGTGATGGGACATTAGCTGTTTTGGATATAGAAGATCTGGAAAGCAGATTGGAGAAAAGTTATTCTTACTTCTTGACGAGGAACAAAAGAATGCTCTGATGCAATATATTTTAGAACAAGAAGTCTGTCATGGATCGGCACTCATTTCCTGTCACACTTCTTCCATAATAGAGAAAAATCCTCTGACAGAAATACAAGAAGGCGAGCTTTATCTATGCCTGGAACATCGTACTGTTAGGGTTCGCGAACGGATTATCAACCTGACAAGTAAGGAGTTTGATATACTGGCATTACTCATTGCCAATCCCAAACGTGTTTTTACTTACGAACTGATTACCGATTTGGTTTGGAAAGAGGATTGTGATTTCTATTCGAGAAAAGCGATCCATAATCATATAAGTAAGCTGCGTAAGAAATTGCGCTTTGAACCGGATCTTCCAAACTATATTGAGAGTGTCGCCGGGATCGGCTATAAATTTGAACATCTATAACATGAGCCCACAAGGTGTTGTTTCCCCTTGTGGGCTTGCTTTTTGCAGCATATATTCTAAGAGCGGAATATGTAGAAAATTGCGAATATAAAGAGTAAAAAGCGAATATCTGCGGACTGATAAAGGAAACATAACCGATATAATTTTCTCCCAAGGAGGTATCAAGCAGCCGATTCAGGTTCCTCCTTGATGGGAGGAAATGCCTATGCGTCTATGCAACACAGATCTGCAGATAAACTGCTTTACATTCAGTCACCTATACGTCGTAGTCCAGCTCGTATGGATTGCGGCGTTTTTGGTTTCGACAAAGTTTGAGCATTTTCGCTGTCAACCTCCCGGAAAAATTTCATACTGCTGCTTTGGCGCGCCTGTTCTTTGTACGGGCGCGCTTTTTTGTACCCTTTTTTTAATCAGAAAGAGACTTAGACCTTATCGCTGCCGCAGCCCACCCTCTGATTTCGATTTTTGCCATCAACTCAAACATCGAAATTGGAGGAAATTACTATGAAGAAAATCAATCTTCGGGATTATTACCCGTATTATACACAGGACATGATCGTTGAGGTGCCGGATGAAGTTGCTTTGTTGCTTCGGGAATATATGTTGTTGGAAGAAGCCTATCGGATTCGTACATACCGCTATAAAGCATTTTACTCTCTGGATCGAGACGAAGGTATTGAGCGTGAGATATTGCAAAAGCCTCTTAACCCGGCAGAAATTTGGGAACAGCGCCAAATGACGGAGTTGATTTATAAAGGTCTTTCCAAACTTCCGGTAAAGCAGCGCCAACGAATCTATGCACACTTTTTTCTTGGCATGAGCAAAGCAGATATTGCCAAAGCGGAAGGAACACACAAAAGCCGGATCACCCGTTCTATCGAAGCCGGATTGCGTAGTCTGGAAAAATATTTCAAAGAAATTTTATAACAGACGGCAACTTTGCCCCTAAAAATGTACTGAATAGTAGAGGGACATATTCGGCGGGACAAGCTGGACGGGTGTGGTAAGGAAGCATATACATCCTCCCACCCCAACTGCAATATCAATTTGTCTGCCATGCCCCTTGCTTGTTCCTTGACAACCGAATATACGCTGTTACAGGTACTTCATTCTGTGTTCCGAGCGGCAGATGGGGCGGCGCGGTGACAGGCGGCCTAAGGAGGTGATGGATCCAGGCTGTCCGAGCGATAAACGCAACCTACGAAACCGGCTGTGGCAGGCCGGACGCGATAACGACGCAGATCATAATGGTACTTCTTCACAGCTTCCTAAAGACTTGGGGAGAGTTCCTGCGGCGTTTGCTTGCTCTGGCAAAGCGGCGGCGTATGCGGGACTATGATGCGGTGACGCTACCCGCAGCCTGTAACAGCCCCGTCCTTATTACAGAAGGACTTGCCGGGGTGCGTGGCAAATACGGCAGTAAAATCGAAATCAGATATAATGGGCCGGATTTATGTGTGTAATAACCATAGATCCGACCTATTCATGTGGTTTTGATAACACAGTTTTCAGAAGGGAGTTGATACTATGGAATTGAATACCATTGTCAGTGAAGTGGGTACACTGGTAGACATTCGGGATGTCTCTGTCAACAAAGAACTTTCCCGTGATGAACGGATTGCAGAATTCGTTCAGCAAATCAAAAATCCATACCATTTTAAGTGTGGGCGTTTTACTGTACAGGCCAGCTTTTCTGCTGAAGGTGCTACCCTGGAAGAATGTATCAAGGGTATTTTGCGATAGGTGCAATTTTAAGAAAGGGGCTGACTTTTCCGTAAAAGCATGGTAGAATAAGAATCGGAAAAGGAATTGAATATGGCATAACCACACTTCTTGAATTGCGGGGATTTTTCTGTGCAACGAAAGGAGTGTTTTTTTATGCAGGTTTACAAAGCGATTAAGTACATCCGTCTTTCTTATACGGATGATAAAACAGTAGAAAGTGACAGCGTTGCTAACCAGCGGCGCCTGATCGATGACTACATAGCCCGACACCCGGAAATTGAGGTTGTGGCAGAAAAAATTGACGATGGTTATAGTGGTGTTTTGTTTGATCGCCCGGCATTTCAGGAAATGATGCGGATGATCGAACAAGGCGAAGCTAACTGCGTGATTGTCAAAGACCTCTCCCGCTTAGGTCGTGAGTACATAGAAACAGGCCGTTATATGCGCAGGGTATTTCCAGCCTATGGAGTGCGTTTTATCGCAATTAACGATAATGTGGACACGGAAAATGACGCTGCCGATGATCTCACGGTTTCTGTCAAAAACATTATGAATGAGGCTTACTGTCGGGATATTTCCGTTAAGACACGGAGCGCCCTGGAAGTAAAACGGCGCAGCGGGGATTTTGTAGGTGCTTTTACCATCTATGGTTATGTGAAAGTCGGCGATAAACACAAGAGCCTGGAAGTGGACGAATATGCTGCTAATGTTGTGAGGGATATTTTCAGAAAACGGCTGGAGGGATTCAGCGCTTCCCATATAGCGGATGAACTGAACCGATTAGGAATTCTTTCGCCTTTAGCGTATAAGCGCAATCACGGAATGCCTCATGCAAAAGGTGGCTATACAGACCGAAAGGATTGCAAATGGTCTGCAACTACAATCATCCGCATTTTGCAGGATGAAACTTACACCGGAACACTGGTCCAGGGCAAACAGACAACGCCCCATTTCAAATTAAAAGAGCGTGAGGACAAACCTTCTTCGGAATGGATTCGTGTGGAGGGAACCCATGAAGCGATCATACAAAAGCACGATTTTGATCTGGTGCAACGGCTCCGCAGGATTGACACAAGGACTTCTCCCAAATCGGATAAGGTTTACCTGTTTTCCGGTATTTTGATCTGCGGCTGCTGTGGCTGCCGTATGACCCGCAAGACGAACCGCTATAAAGATAAAGAGTATCACTATTATTACTGCCCGACCGGCAAAAAGAATGGATGCACATCGTCGGTCATGCTGAAAGAGTCGGATCTGATTGAATGTGTGCAGGACAGTTTGAAAGGACATATTGAAAATGTTGCTTCTCTGGATGCCCTGCTGTCCAGTATCAGTCAGGAACGGATCAACCGGGAATTGGCGCAGGAATATGCCGCACAGATCAGAGTAAATGAAAAGCGTGTGGCACAGACCGAGGGCTTTAAGGCAAAACTCTATGAAAATCTGGTGAGTGGAATTCTGACAAAGGAAGAATTTCTCTCTTATAAGCGAAAATACAATGCAGATATTGAACTGTTCCAAAAGGCAATCGCTGAATGGAACGATAAACTTACAGATGTATTGGAAAACCGAAGCGAACGAAACCGTTGGATCAACCATTTTATGAAATTTTCTACTATGGAGGATATTGACCGCCGGGCAGTCATGCAGCTTATCCGAAGCATACGGGTAATGGGTAAAGATGAACTGCATATTGAATTTAATTACCAGGATGAATATCAGAAAGCAATCTCTTTGGCTGAACAGATTGCTACAAAAAATGAAGAAAGGATGGTGAGCTAAATGGCAAGAAAAAGCAGAAAACAGACGGCAGCTCCTATGCCGGCACCATCTTTGTATGTACATGTGGCTCTGTATATCCGTCTTTCTGTGGAGGATAACAAAAAGCGGGGTTGCTCAGTAGAAAACCAAAAACTGGTACTGAATGACTTTCTTTCGGATAAACCGGACTTCGTTGTGTATGATACTTATATCGACAACGGAGCGACAGGGACAAATTTTCACCGCCCTGGATTTCAGCAAATGCTATCTGATATTGAAGCAGGCCACATTAACTGTGTGATTGTTAAGGATCTTTCCCGATTAGGGCGAAATTCTATTGACACAGGTTATTATATCGAACAGTATTTCCATGCTCATAATGTTCGCTTCATTGCTGTTACGGATCAGTTTGACACAGCGGATTCCGGAAATCTTCATGGTGGTATCATGCTGCCTTTGAAAAATATGATCAATGAAGCCTATGCTCTGGACATTGGACGAAAAATCAAAGCACAGGCGCGGCAGGCTATGAAAGATGGCGACTATATTGGTGCACGGGCACCTTACGGTTACAGGAAAGACCCGGATAATTGCCATAAACTTCTGATTGATGAAAATACTGCCCCTGTGGTAAAACAGATTTTTGAATGGGCACATGAGCATGTGGCACTGAACCGGATTGTCCGCAATCTAAATGAGATGGGGATTCCGGCACCGAGCCATTATAAAAAGACCACTGGCGAGATTACCAGTCCGGGACTGATCGGAAGCGGCAAATGGCAGACCCGTACAGTGATGAAAATCTTAGAAAGCGAAGTTTATACAGGCGATCTGGTGCAAGGAAAAACAAAGATTGTAGATCATCAGCAGGTCAAGGCTGGAGAAGATAATCTGATTATTGCAAAATGCACCCATGAACCGATCATCAGCCATGAGTTGTTTAATGCAGTTCAGGAATACAGAAAACAGATCTGTGAAGAAAGCAAAGCAACTCCAAAACGTCCCTACACACCAAACATTTTCAAAGGTAAAGTGTTCTGTGCTGATTGTGGCAGAAGCCTTCACAGGCAACGCGCCGAGCGCCGGAAAGGACCCGACACTTACTGGTTCCACTGCCTTACAAACAGCCGGGTAGAAAAAGATAGCTGCAAAGGTGCGATGATACAAGAGAAAGAACTGATTTCTACTGTTACGGCTATTCTTGAAAAAGAGCTGACAGTTGCGCTGGGAATGTCGCTGCCACTCTTTCAGTTGGAGGCAAGACAAAAACAGGAAAAAGATAAGCTGAAAATTCAGATGTCGGCCAAACGGCAGGAAATTGAAAAAACACGCCGGCTGATCCGTGGCCTATATGAAAATTTTGTGCAGGGTATTTTGACAAATGACGAATACTTTGAATTGAAAGCGGATTATGAACATGCTATCAATGCTCTGTCTGGTGAGATTGAAGTATTTGAAAAATCTATGGACTCTCTGGACAACCAGCTTGCCAGATACCGTGCAATGGAAAAGGATGCAAAAACACTGGCACAGGATCACGTACTGACTGCAGAACTGATCGAACGGCTCATTGAACGAATTGAGATAGACCACGAGCGGAATATTCATGTGACCTTCCGTTTCAAAAATGAATTTCAGGGAAAGGCGGTGGAACCGTGCGCAACTATGTGATTGCCCTTTATATCCGTCTTTCTGTGGAAGATTTCAAAACTGAAAGTTTGAGCATACCAAATCAAAAACTGATTCTTCGTGAAAAAGCTATGTCTCTGCCGGAATGGGATGACAGCGAGATTTTGGAATTTATTGACAACGGTCATACGGGGACAAACTTTGAGCGTCCGGCGGTGCAGGAACTTTTAACAATGGTTCAGGCCGGAAAAATCAACTGTATTATTGTAAAAGACCTTTCCCGATTTGGACGTAACAGCATTGAAACCGGCTATTTTATTGAGCGGGTATTTCCTCTTTACCACACCCGTTTTATTTCCGTCAGTGATGATTTTGACACAGCTAATTTCAAAGGTGATACCGGAGGGATTGATATTGCTTTCAAGTATCTTATCAGCGAGTGTTATAGCCGGGATATGTCCATGAAAACCAAAAGTGCAAAATACGCAAAGATGCGTCGTGGGGAATATCAGAGTGTCATCTGTCCTTACGGCTATCGCAAGAGTGCAGACGGACGTATGGAACCGGACGAGGATGTTGCCCCGAATGTGCAGATGATATTTCAATGGGCGTCTGAAGGCAACACCGCAGCCGAGATCACAAGAAAACTGTATGCCATGAATATCCCCACCCCTGGGGAATATCGCAAACTTAAAGGCAAGGACTATTACAATGTTTCCCGAACAAACGGCGTTTGGAGTACATCAACGGTCCTGCGTATTTTAGAAGATCAAAGATATATCGGTACCTATGTAATTGGCAAGAGAAAGGTAAAAGAAATTGGCAGCCGACATACACAGTTAAAGGATGAAAGTGAGTGGTTCAAAATACCGAACCATCATCCGGCTATTGTAAGTGTGGATCTATTTGAGAAAGCCAATGCTTCAATTAAGCGTTTCTCTCTGTCAAATAAAAAGCCGCGTGATTATCTGCTCCGTGGTAAGGTGTTCTGTGGATGCTGCGATCATGCAATGTCTCTACGAAATGGTGCGTGGTTTTATTGCCGTCATTCCGAGGTGGCTGAAACGCTTCCTTGTCATGGTGTGCGCATAAAGATGGCAGATCTGGAGCAGGTTGTATTTGAAACAATTCGGGCTCAAATGTGTCCGGCATTGGGAATTGATAGCAATAAGGATAAATTGGATTTGCAGACAGTCCAGCAGGCCGAACATGAAGAAAAACTCCGTTCTATTCAAGACAGCAAGCGGCATCTTTATGAGCAGTATGCACTCGGAGAGATTGATTTGGAAACCTATCGAACACGAAAAGCGGTTTATGACACGGAACTGGTACAAGCCAAAAATGTTCATGCTGTCATTACTGCACAGACAAAGCAGATAAAAAGTGATTATGAGATTAAGCTGAAACAACAGGAAATTGTGCAGGAAGTCGGAAACGCCAACATGCTGACAAAAGCTCTGATTGACCGGCTTATCAACAAAGTTTACGTCTTTCCAGGAGATCGGATTGAGATTGAATATGCAACACAGGATTTCTTAGAAACAAAGCAATCTGAAAAGGAGGTATAACCGTGAACACCCATTTGAAACAGCTATGGGCAGCTATGAAGCTGCCCGAAAAACTTCAAAAAAAGTTATAAATTTTTTTGTCGTGGGCTTGACATACGGGTGGCGGAGATCATGAAGTCGTATCCGCTTTACACCAGACCGCTCAATTCCGGTAGGGCTTTTTAAGGCCCTAAATGCGTAGGTTGGTGCTTTGTTGCGATATGCTCCACGGTTACGGTGTATTGTTCATATTCTGTTTTCGGGAATCTTTATGAAATCTTCAAAATTGCCCGGTATGCTATCCGTAAAATCAAAGAAAGGACTT
>ENA-OQDT01001591-OQDT01001591.1-human-gut-metagenome-genome-assembly--contig:-NODE-1591-length-12949-cov-4.506317_pt1 | contig 12949 bp, 13 predicted proteins | sample MGYA00242786_ERZ504617 | MGnify/ENA primary metagenome ERZ504617 (study PRJEB26092, sample SAMD00036337) | human gut metagenome | host: Homo sapiens | study: EMG produced TPA metagenomics assembly of...
ACCAGAATTTACAGTATTGCAGGACTTCTTTCAAGAGAACATCCTCTGATCGATGAGCGACCATTTCGCAGCCCTCATCATACAAGTACTCCGCAGGCAATTGCAGGAGGCGGGCGTAATCCCAGACTCCCATTCTATAATGAACTATAATAAATCTGTATGTAAACCAGAACAGGCACACATACCCCGACACTAATAGACAGACAAAGAGAGAAAAACTATGATAAAAAGCATGACAGGTTTCGGCCGGGCAGAAGTCGTGACCAAAGAAAGAAAAATAACAATCGAACTAAAATCTGTCAACCACAGATACCTGGACCTCAGCATCAAAATGCCCAGAAAACTCAACTTCCTGGAAGGCGCAGTCAGAAACCTGATGAAAACCTACATCCAGAGAGGCAAAGTTGATGTATACATCACATACGAAGACTACACCCTGGACAACGGAGCTCTCAAATACAACAGAGAACTCGCATCCGAATACATCACCTGTCTTAAACAGATGCAGCAGGACTTTGACCTTGACTACGATATCAAAGTCAGCACCCTGTCACGCTATCCGGAGGTACTTGTCATGGAAGAACAGTCTGTTGATGAGGAAGCACTCTGGGAATCTCTGGAACCGCCCCTTCGCGAGGCATGTAGAGAAATTTGTCCAGACAGGATACTGGAAGGCAGAAATCTTGAGAAAGCCTTATCGGAAAACTGGACAGCCTTGAATGAAAAAGTATTACGTGTAGAAGCCCGCTCTCCGGAAGTAGTCAATGCCTACAGGACCAAACTGGAAGCAAAAGTTTCCGAGCTGCTGGAAGACACACAGATCGACGACAACCGCATCGCAGCAGAAGTCATCCTGTTTTCAGACAAAATCTGCAATGATGAGGAAACCGTCCGCCATTCACAGCCACATCAGGAACATGAAAAAGATGCTCACAACAGAGAAAGAAGGCATCGGACGCAAACTGGACTTCATGGCACAGGAAATGAACAGAGAAGCAAACACGATTTTATCCAAATCAAGTGATCTGGAGATCTCCAACATTGCCATTGATCTGAAAACAGAGATCGAGAAAGTCAGAGAACAGATCCAGACGTAGAATAGAGGAAGAAAACGTGGCAAGACTTATTAATATCGGTTTTGGAAATGAGTCAATTCACAGAAAATCGTGGCAGTGGTAAGCCCGGATGCGGCACCTGTAAAACGAATGGTGCAGAGCATAAAGGGAACCCGGTCACTGATTGATGCAACTCAGGGGCGAAAGACAAAAGCAGTGATCGTCACAAGCGACGATTATCTGGTGCTCAGCGCACTTCAGCCTGAGACCATTGCCCGGAGATTTGCAGAAATATATGAAAACGAGGATAAGGGAGAGACCCATGAATAAAGGAATTTTAGTAGTGGTTTCCGGATTTTCCGGTGCAGGAAAAGGCACAGTAATGAAACGCCTCATGGAGAAATATGATGATTATGCATTATCTGTCTCCGCAACAACCAGAAAACCCCGTCCCGGTGAAGAGGACGGCAGAGAATATTTCTTCCGTACAAGGGATGAATTTGAGAAGCTGATCGAAGAGGATGCATTGCTTGAATATGCCCGGTATGTGGAAAATTATTACGGTACCCCACGCTCTTATGTAGAAGAGCAGCTTCAGGCAGGCAGAAATGTAATCCTTGAGATCGAAATCCAGGGCGCAATGAAGATCAAAGAGAAAATACCGGAAGCACTTCTGGTGTTTGTAACTCCGCCGACTGTGGAGGAACTGGAACGCCGTCTCACAGGCAGAGGAACAGAAACCGCACAGGTGATCGCAGACAGACTTGCAAGAGCCAGTGAAGAGGCAGAAGGTATGGGACAATATGACTATATTCTTGTCAACGATACTGTAGAGGAATGCGTAGACCATCTTCATCAGATTATTGTGAGTGAACATTCCAGAGTATCCAGAAATGCAGAATTTATCGCAGATATCCAGAAACAGACAAAAGCATTTCAGAAATGATAAACATGCGGCCCAGACCGCTTAAAAGAAAGGAGAAAATACATGATACATCCGTCTTATACAGAATTAATCGAAGCAATCAATACAAACAGTGAGGACGACGATACAACAATGTCCCTTAACAGCCGTTATTCCCTTGTACTTGCTGCAAGCAAACGTGCACGCCAGATCATTGCAGGTTCCAAACCAATGGTAGAGGGTGCGGAAGGCAAGAAACCTCTCTCAGTTGCGATCGACGAGCTCTACAAAGGAAAAGTAAAGATCCTTGCTCCGGAAGAAGAGAATGAAGAAGGAACAGAACAGACAGCTGAGGCACAGACAGAAGAATCAGCACAGGCTTCTGAAATCACAGAGACTGCTGAAACAGCAGAAGAAACAACTGCAGAAACAACTGAAGAGTAAGAACTGATGGTAACACAATAGATAAACAAAAGGATGTGTCTGAGAATTACAGAGGTATATTTTCAGGCACATTCTTATAGGAGAATTTATGAAATTATTATTCGTATCATTAGGCTGTGACAAGAACCTTGTAGATTCCGAAGAAATGCTTGGACTTCTTACAGGTAACGGGTTCGAGATCGTAGATGATGAAACTGAAGCAGAGGCCATTGTGGTGAACACCTGCTGCTTTATCAATGACGCAAAGGAAGAGAGCGTCAACACCATCCTTGAGATGGCAGAATACAAGAAAACCGGGAGCTGTAAAGTCCTGGTTGTCACAGGATGTATGGCACAGCGTTATAAGAATGAGATCATTGAGGAAGTACCGGAAGTAGATGCAGTACTTGGCACAACTTCCTACGGAGACATCCTTAAGGCAATCCGTGAAGCAATGGAAGGAAAACATTTCCAGGAATTTAAAGATATTGATTATCTTCCGGAAAAGCTTGGCAAACGTGTTCTCACAACAGGCGGACATTTCGGATACCTCAAGATAGCAGAAGGCTGTGATAAACACTGCACCTACTGTATCATCCCGAAACTTCGCGGTAAATTCCGAAGCGTTCCGATGGAACGTCTGGTAACACAGGCAAAGGAGATGGCAGAGGAAGGCGTAAAAGAGCTGATCCTTGTCGCACAGGAGACAACCGTATATGGAACTGACATATATGGAAAGAAATCTCTTCATATCCTCCTGAAAGAGTTATGCAAGATCAAAGGAATCCGCTGGATCCGCGTGCTTTACTGCTATCCGGAGGAAATTTACGATGAACTGATCCAGACCATGAAAGAGGAGAAGAAGATCTGCCATTATCTGGATCTTCCGATCCAGCATGCAAGTGACCGTATCTTAAAGAGAATGGGAAGAAGGACAACACAGGCAGAGCTGGTGGAGATTGTAAATAAGCTTCGTCGGGAGATTCCTGACATCGTGCTCCGTACCACTCTGATCTCCGGATTCCCCGGGGAAACACAGGAAGACCACAAAGAGCTGATGGGCTTTGTGGATGAGATGGAATTTGACCGTCTGGGAGTATTTACTTACTCACCGGAAGAAGATACACCTGCAGCAACGATGCCTGATCAGGTTGCGGAAGAAGTCAAAGAGGCCAGACGTGACGAGATCATGGAGCTTCAGCAGGAGATTTCCTATGATAAGGGAACTGACCGTATCGGACAGGAACTTCTCGTGATGATCGAGGGAAAAGTTGCAGATGAGAGCGCATACATTGGCAGAACTTACGGAGATGCACCAAAGGTCGACGGTTATATTTTTGTGCAGACAGGAGAACTTCTGATGACAGGAGATTTTGCAAAGGTACGTGTGACCGGTGCACTGGAATATGATTTGATAGGAGAGTTGGCAGATGAATACACCGAATAAACTTACAGTAGCCAGAATGATCCTGGTTCCGTTTCTTGTACTGTTTATGCTTACAGACCTGGGCGGTGAGGCAAACCGCTATATAGCACTTGCTATTTTTGTTGTTGCAAGTGTGACCGACTGGTTTGACGGAAAGCTTGCCAGAAAATACAATCTGGTGACAAACTTTGGAAAATTCATGGATCCTCTTGCAGACAAGCTGCTTGTATGCTCTGCAATGATCTGCTTTATTGAACTGGAAAAACTTCCGGCATGGTTTGTTATCATTATCATAGGAAGAGAATTTATTATCAGCGGATTCCGTCTGATCGCAGCCGAGAACGGTGTTGTGATCGCGGCAAACTACTGGGGCAAATTCAAGACGGTTTCCCAGATGATCATGATCATTTTACTGCTGATCGATCTGGGCGGAGTGTTTGATATTCTGGAACAGATATTTATCTGGCTTTCTCTGGCACTTACCGTTATTTCCCTGATCACATATATCTGGCAGAACAGAAGTGTTCTGTCCATGCAGGATTAGAAAGAAGGCTTTAATATGGCTTCAGAAAAGGAAGCATCAGAAGAATCAGCATTAGAGGAAACAGCATTAGAAGAAACAGTTGTAGGACTCCTGAAAAAAAAGGAAAATGACACTGTCTCTTGCCGAGTCCTGTACAGGCGGTGCGGTAGCAGCGGACATCGTAAATGTACCGGGAGCTTCGGAGGTATTTATGTGTGGTTATGTCACATATACAAACCGCGCCAAAAGAAAATGTCTTGGAGTAAAGAAGAGTACAACTGAAGAAAGAAGGTGCTGTCTCAGCCAAATGTGCCGGACAGATGGCAAAAGGCGGTGCGAAAGCAGCCAAAAACCGATGTCTGTCTCTCTGTGACAGGACTTGCAGGTCCGGGCGGTGGAACAGAGGAAACACCGGTGGGAACTGTATTTATGGGATGTTACTGTGCAGGAAAGACAACTGTGAGGGAATTTCACTTTGAGGGCGACAGAAAAAGTATCAGAGACCAGGCAGTTGACCAGGCACTGACATTTATCTGCGACAGGCTGCGAAAATATGACAGATAATAATTGGTGACAAGTTACATTACTGAACATAAGAGTACATTTCGGAAAGTTGATGAAATGTACTCTTTTTGTTATCATAGCAATTCATATTAACCGAATCAGGTAAGTTTTCTGCGGAGTCTGCGAAAAGCAATAAGCAGTGAGTGGGGACTTGGTCACCGCATCATTTTCATAAGGTTCACCACTTTATCAAGTTTTTGTGCCTCTGCGGGAGATTTTCCCATCTTCAGCACTTCAATGATCGCAGAAATTTCATCAGCATTAAATTTCAGACCACCTTTTTTTCCCTGAGCAGCTGCGTTCATCAGGAAAGGCAGCATCTCATTTGCACCCTTTGAACTTCCCTGGGAAGCCAGATTCTGAAGCATATCAAGCTTGGAACGATCCATACCTGCAAGCTTCGGGTTGTTGCGCCAGTCATCATTCATGGGAATCCTCCTTCTCACCATCTGCAGGCTGGTTCATGAGCTGCAGCATCTGAACCATAGCCATCATATTTACCATCTGATCTAATTTATCCCTGCTGGGACCATAACAGAAGCTGCGGATATCATTGATGATATCCACCGGATTCTGGGGCGGCATGCTCATGGCACACAGATCGCTGCCGGAACTTCTTTTGCTGAAAACAGAAACCGTATTGATAAATTCAACCGCTTTTTCATAGACTGAGAAAATCTGCTGTCCTTTTGGCGGAAGATAAGGAATGGCGGCTTTTATCATCTGTCCGCGGTCAGAACTGACCATCTGATCCAACAAAGTCTGGGAAATCTGCTCTTCATTCATAATATCTGCTTCCATTTTATGTTTTTTATTAACAGAATATGACGGGGAGAAGGATTCTGACATATAATAAAGTAGAATTTAAGTAACTGTGAGACTGCTTTACTGCACGCTGCCTCAAATTTTATGGAATTGCTGCAGGTATCATGCGTTTGCAGTTGCAAAAAAATGGAGAATCAGATATGGGATCAGAGTCAGAAGAAAAGAAAGAAATGCTTATTATAAATGGAAATGCTTTTTATGAGATAGATCTGGAGTGTGTGAAAAAGAAAAAACAATGTGTTCAGACAGTGTACCCAGGAAAAGAAAACAGACAGGATCAATTCCCGGAATATGAAAGATAAGGATAATATCAGGTAGCATGAATAATAAGGACGAAATTATAATCCTGTAAAACATAAAGAGGCAGAGGGAAAGATCCCCCTGCCAACAGAAAATGATTGTCAGCAGCCACATCCACAGCCATTGTTTCCACATAACAGAAGCAGCACGATAATAATCCAGCAGTTGTCACCGTTGCCACATCCGCCGCAGCCATTGCTGCATCCGCAGTTATTGTTTCCGCACAGGCACAGAAGGATGATGATCCAGAGAATATTACAGCAGGAATTATTTCCGCCTGAAAGTCCCCATCCACTGTTACATCCACATCCGTTATTACATCCGCAGCCATTGTCGCATCCGCATCCGCTGTTATTAGCGCAGCCACATCCGCATCCTCCTCTGTCCTCACATCCGCAATTTGTAGCAGCTAAGTCGCTCATATTAAATCCTCCGTTTTTTTTCTTTACAATCCTATCATATGTGGAACCGCAAAAAGTGTTACAGTTTCATCATTGTTCATTATGTTCACAGTAACCAATAACCTTAAGTTCGATGCGAATTGTTGCTTTTCACAAGTTGACAATAATATATGAATCCGATATAATATACCACGTAACAAATCTGTAATGATTGAGAAAGAAATGCAACAATAACCCAATTAAAACGTAAAACAATACGTATAAAAAGAGAGGAAACGGAGAATAAGAATGAAGAAACATGGGAAACTATTGTTAAAGTATCTGCTCCTTTTTGTGATGACCGTTTTTGTAATGGGCTGTTTTAGTGTATCCGCGGCAACAAAAACAGGATTTGTCACTCAGAAAGGGAAAACCTATTACATAAACAAAGACGGTTCCAAACAGAAAGGCTGGCTGGAACTTAAGGGTAAGAAATATTACTTTAATAAGAAAACAGGAGTTCAGGTAAAAGGCTGGGTAAAAGACTCCAGCGGACAGGCAATCCGATACTTTACCAGCGGAGCCGGATATATGGTGACAGGATTTATCACTGATTCCAATGGAAATACCCGTCATTTTGATGAGACAACAGGCCTGCTGACAAGAGGCTGGCTCACAGATACAGATGAATATAAATATTATTTTTACAGTGGTTCCGGCGTTATGGCCAAAGGCTGGGTGGAGAACAAAAAAGAACAGAAACGCTATTTCAGTCAGGCCAATGGACGTATGTGTACAGGCTGGGTGAAGAGCAGTGCCGGAAATTACAGATACTTTAAGCCGTCAAATGGAATAATGTATACAGGTCTGGAGAAAATTGACTCAGACTATTACTATTTTTCAAAATCAACCGGTGTCCGTTATCAGAAAGGTTTCGGAACCGTAGGAAGTAAGAAATATTATTTCAACCCTTCAGATGGTAAGGCGAAGACAGGCTGGCTTGAGCTTGATGGAAAGAAATATTATTTTGATACATCAGGAGTGATGCTGGCAAATACCATCGCTTCCATTGACGGAACTACATACAGGTTTGATTCTGACGGTGCTGCAACAAAGACTTCCGGTAATGATTACACAGTAGAGGGCAAATATGTCAAGGTCTTTGATGCGAAGAATAATAAATACTACTATATGGAAGAAGAGTTCCTGGAACATCCGGGAATTGCAGACGGAAAGGTGTCAGATCTGGATCTTCTGGCAGCAGTGTGTGATGCAGAAGCAGGAGATCAGGGAGTCGTGGGAATGGAGGCAGTTGCGCTTTGCGTATTAAACTGTACCATTGACCAGTATAAAGAATTTCCGTCACAGATCCGTTATGTGGTATATCAGGGAAAACCTACCCAGTATGCGGTTGTCACAGACGGAGCACTTCTTAAAAGACTGAAAGGCCAGTTTGAGGACAGGACCAATGCCTATGCGGCAGCAAAGGCAGCCATGGAAGTGTTCAGTAACTATGTGAATCATGGCACAAAGAGAACACTCCCGGGATTTAAGACAAAGGATTTCAATTACAAATTCTTTATGACTCTGGCAGCATTTAAGGCACAGAACCTTAATTTCAGCAAGCTGGAATATGAACAGTACAAAGGACATGTATTCTTTGTGGACTGGATTTCAGGGTGAGTACATTAATGCTTTAAGTTGGTGAAATATGAAGAGGATTGCTATAAATTCCTTGACAAATAAATTTTGTATTTGTATACTTGCAGATATATGATATAAAAAAGCACAGATGGGAAAGAGTAACATAGGGAAAACAGACAGAGAGCTGCCGGCAGGTGAGAGGCGCGTGGGGAACTTATGTGAATACCTCCCGGAGCTCTGCACCGAACACTTCAGAGATATTGTAAGGTAAGTAGGCTGCAGCGGAGTGGCATCCGTTAACATGCTTAAGTAACAGAGAGAACCGTTGTTTATCATAACAATGGCATGGTTTGTTACTTATTGAGGCAGAGAATGCGAGTTTTCTGTGAATTTAGGTGGTATCGCGGGACCCGGTTCTCGTCCTAAAGGGACAGGAACCGGGTTGTTTTATTTTATTACGAGGAGGAAACAAACAATGACAGTTTGGGACGAGCTGAAAGCCCGTGGTCTGATTGCCCAGGTAACAGACGAAGAAGAGATCAAAGAAATGGTAAATAATGGAAAAGCCACATTTTACATTGGCTTTGACCCTACCGCAGACAGCCTTCATGTAGGACATTTCATGGCACTGTGCCTGATGAAACGTCTGCAGATGGCGGGAAATAAACCAATCGCATTATTAGGCGGCGGAACCGGTATGATCGGTGATCCATCCGGAAGATCTGATATGCGTCAGATGATGACAGTGGAGACAATCCAGCACAACATCGACTGCTTCAAGAAACAGATGGAACGTTTTATCGACTTCTCAGACGGCAAGGCATTAATGGTAAACAATGCAGACTGGCTGATGAATTTAAATTATGTAGAGGTACTTCGTGATGTTGGACCACATTTCTCTGTAAACCGTATGCTCTCTCACGAGTGCTACAAACAGCGTATGGAACGTGGACTTACATTCCTTGAGTTCAACTATATGATCATGCAGAGCTACGACTTCTACATGCTGTATCAGAAATACGGCTGCACCATGCAGTTCGGCGGTGATGACCAGTGGGCAAATATGCTTGGCGGTACAGAACTGATCCGTCGTAAACTTGGAAAAGACGCTTACGCCATGACGATCACACTTCTTCTGAACTCCGAAGGTAAGAAGATGGGTAAAACACAGTCCGGTGCTGTATGGCTTGACCCGGAGAAGACTTCTCCTTTCGATTTCTATCAGTACTGGAGAAACGTGGATGATGCAGATGTTATCAAATGTATGCGTCTCCTTACCTTCCTTCCGTTAGAAGAAATCGATGAGATGGCGAAATGGGAAGGAAGCCAGTTGAATAAAGCAAAAGAAATCCTTGCATACGAGCTGACAAATCTGGTTCATGGCGAAGAGGAAGCAAAGAAAGCGCAGGAAGGCGCAAGAGCACTTTTTGCAGGCGGCGCTGACACAGCACACATGCCGACAACTGAGCTTGCAGACGAAGACTTCTCAGAAGAAGGAACAATCGACCTGATCTCCATGCTTGTAAAAGCAGGAATGGTTCCAACACGTTCCGAGGGACGTCGCGCCATTGAACAGGGCGGTGTTTCTATTGACGGTGAGAAGATCACAGATGTGAAATACACAGTTGCCAAAGATGCACTTACAGGTGAAGGTGTAGTGCTGAAAAAAGGCAAAAAGAAATTCAATAAAGTTCTGGCAAAATAAAAAATTCATTATAGAAATATCGGCGGATACTGCTGAACCGGTGCCGCCGATTTCAGGAGGAAAAGATTATGAAGAAATACGGAGTAAACGAACTTCGTCAGATGTTCCTGGACTTCATGGAGAGCAAAGGACATCTGGTAATGAAAAGCTTTTCCCTGGTACCACAGGGAGATAAGAGTCTTCTGCTGATCAACGCAGGTATGGCTCCGCTGAAACCATATTTTACAGGTGCTGAAATCCCGCCAAGAACAAGAGTAAGTACCTGCCAGAAATGTATCCGTACAGGTGATATCGAGAATGTAGGTAAAACTGCACGTCACGGTACATTCTTTGAGATGCTTGGTAATTTCTCCTTTGGTGACTATTTCAAGACAGAAGCCATCCACTGGTCCTGGGAATTCCTTACAGAGGTAGTAGGACTGGATGCAAACCGTCTTTATCCTTCCGTATATCTGGAAGATGATGAAGCATTTGACATCTGGAACAAAGAAATCGGAATCCCTGCTGACAGAATTTTCCGTTTTGGAAAAGAAGATAACTTCTGGGAGCATGGTGCAGGTCCCTGTGGTCCATGTTCAGAGATCTATTATGACCGTGGAGAGAAGTATGGTTGCGGAAAACCTGGCTGTACAGTAGGATGTGACTGTGACCGTTACATGGAAGTATGGAACAACGTATTTACCCAGTTTGAGAACGATGGAAACGGAAATTATACAACACTGAAACAGAAGAACATTGATACAGGTATGGGTCTGGAACGTCTGGCAGTTGTTGTGCAGGACGTAGATTCCATCTTCGATGTAGATACTATCTGCGCACTGCGTAACCTGGTATGTAAGATCTCCGGAAAAGAATACGAGAAGAATTATAATGATGACGTATCCATCCGTCTGATCACAGACCATATCCGTTCTGCAACATTTATGATCTCCGACGGTATCATGCCTACAAACGAAGGCCGCGGTTATGTACTCCGCCGTCTGATCCGTCGTGCAGCACGTCACGGACGTCTTCTTGGAATCGAAGGCACCTTCCTTGCAAAATTAAGTGAAGAAGTGATCAATGGTTCCAAAGCAGGATATCCGGAGCTGGAAGAGAAGAAAGAATTTATCTTTAAAGTTCTCACAAATGAAGAAAACCAGTTCAACAAGACCATTGACCAGGGTCTTCGTATCCTTGGAGAGATGGAAGATGAGATGAAAGCAGCAGGAGAGAAAACACTTTCCGGCGAAAATGCATTCAAATTATATGATACTTACGGATTCCCGATGGATCTTACAAAAGAGATCCTTGAGGAAAAAGGATATGATATTGACGAGGCAGGCTTCCAGAAATGTATGGAAGAGCAGAGAAACAAAGCACGTTCTGCACGTGAAGTGACAAACTATATGGGTGCTGACGCAACTGTATATGATGATATCGATGTAAATGTTACAACAGAATTCGTAGGATACGATCATCTTACCTTTGATTCCAAAGTAACAGTCCTTACAACAGAGACAGAGATCGTAAACTCCCTGATGGAAGGACAGAAAGGAACTGTCTTTACAGAGCAGACTCCATTCTATGCAACTATGGGTGGACAGGTCGGAGATACAGGTGTGATCGAAACTGCAAACGGTAAGTTCGTAGTAGAAGACACCATCAAGCTTCGCGGCGGCAAATTTGGCCATGTAGGTCATATGGAATCCGGTATGATCTCCACAGGCGAAACGGTTTCCCTGAAAGTGGACGAAGCTGCAAGAAGAGATACAGAGAAGAACCACAGTGCAACACATCTTCTTCAGAAAGCATTAAAGACAGTTCTTGGAAGTCATGTAGAACAGAAGGGTTCTCTGGTAACACCGGACAGACTTCGTTTCGACTTTGCTCATTTCCAGGCTATGACAGCTGATGAGATCGCACAGGTAGAAGCGCTTGTTAATAAAGAAATCCAGGCCGGTCTTGAAGTCCGTACAGATGTTATGGATGTGGAAGAGGCTAAGAAATCCGGAGCAATGGCTCTGTTCGGAGAGAAATATGACCAGAAGGTACGTGTGGTATCCATGGGCGACTTCTCCAAGGAACTCTGCGGTGGTACTCATGTGGCAAACACAGGCAACATCATGCTGTTCAAGATCGTTTCCGAATCCGGTATTGCAGCAGGTGTGCGCCGTATCGAAGCTCTGACAGGAAATGGTGTTCTGGAATACTATAAGAAACAGGAAGAACTTCTTCATGAAGCTGCAAAAGCCCTGAAAGCAAATCCTGCAGAGATCGTAGAGAAGATCGGACATCTTCAGGGAGAAGTAAAGGCACTCTCCAGTGAGAACGAATCCTTAAAGAGTAAACTGGCTCAGGGAGCTCTGGGAGATGTTATGGATAAAGTAGTAGAAGTCAAAGGTGTGAAACTTCTTGCTGCAAAAGTAGACGGAGTGGATATGAACGGACTTCGTGACCTTGGCGACCAGCTGAAAGGCAAACTTGGTGAAGGTGTTGTCCTTCTGGCAGCAGTAAACGGTGAGAAAGTAAACCTTCTTGCAATGGCTACTGATGCAGCACAGAAAGCAGGCGCTCACGCAGGTAACCTGATCAAAGCAGTGGCAGCTATCGTAGGCGGTGGTGGCGGCGGACGTCCGAACATGGCTCAGGCCGGCGGAAAGAACCCTGCCAAAGCTCAGGAAGCCGTAGATGCAGCAGCAGGAATCCTTGAAGGTCAGATAAAGTAAAAATTGTTACTGCTCACTTTGTGACCAGCAACACGCTTCGCGATGCACAGAATTTATGCTAGTCGCATAAATTCGCGCGGTATGTCTCGGGATTTTGGCATATACATGCCAAAACACCTCGCGGGATAGTGGCGTGTGAATAGTAACTAAAAAAATCTGCAAAATTTAACCAAAAAGATGTTGACGAACCCACAGGCAATGATATATAATATCACTTGTGCAAGAAAAAATACCCAGACAGTTGTATTTTAGCACAATCTACAACTGGAGGGAGGTTAGGTGTGAGTCTATGTCAAACGTAATCGTAAAAGAGAACGAGACTTTAGATAGCGCTCTTCGCAGATTCAAAAGAAGCTGCGCAAAAGCAGGAATTCAGCAGGAAATCCGCAAAAGAGAGCATTACGAGAAACCAAGCGTTCGTCGTAAAAAGAAATCTGAAGCCGCAAGAAAACGTAAATATAATTAATTGTGCGCAAAAATCCCTGGCAGTTT
>ENA-OQDT01001593-OQDT01001593.1-human-gut-metagenome-genome-assembly--contig:-NODE-1593-length-12937-cov-3.162920_pt1 | contig 12937 bp, 10 predicted proteins | sample MGYA00242786_ERZ504617 | MGnify/ENA primary metagenome ERZ504617 (study PRJEB26092, sample SAMD00036337) | human gut metagenome | host: Homo sapiens | study: EMG produced TPA metagenomics assembly of...
GTCTCCCGTTCCGCAGGATGTTGCTATTGTGATAATAAGCAAACTTCCTAAAAGTCTCGTTGTCTTGTTCATAATCTCCGGATTAATTGTTTGTATTCTATTTGCATTAGATAGTTAGATACAAATAAATCGATTTAATTTGTTAAAAACAAACATATTACTGTTTATTCGTAAAATAACGTGCAATTCGTATCCTTTCTGCCTTTTTGCTGGTTTACTGTAATTGATGTACCTTTGTTTTATGTACAGTCGTAGGTTATATGCTAAGATTGTAGGGGGTGCAGTATTGATCGTGCTTTTATCCCTGATTGGCTCCTGGTTGTTAATAACACGGTTGTCATTTTTCTTATCATTTGTGTGTCTGCTGTTTATCCTGTTGATAACTCTGTTTATAATCCGGTTGGCAACCTGCTTGAACTATAAATTGTCCGTCTTCTTCGAGGCGATGCGAAACGAGGATACGACGCAACATTTCCCTGCTAATCCGGATGATCCCTTTACGAATGCTTTATATGCCGATATGAATCATATCCTCCGGCAGTTGGGTGATAAACATATTGAGATTGAAGAGAAAAGCCTTTATTATGAGAGTATTCTCCGAGTGATGACACATGAAATTCGTAACTCTGTCACTCCGATCGCTTCTCTTTCGGCAGACCTGTTAAAACATCTGGACCGTACTTCCATATCCCGGCAACGCGAAGGACTTGAAGTTATCAACAGCCAGGCGAAGAACCTGACTACTTTTCTCGATTCGTACCATCGTTTGACACATTTGCCGGAACCGGAATATAAAACAGTTTCCGTACAGGCGTTATTTACTAAGCTGGAACGGTTACTACAAGCCGAACCGAGAAGTGAACGGGTCGTTTACTGCGACGGTAAAGTTGATAGGTCGACAGGCAAGGAACTTCAAGTATATGGCGATGCCAATCTGCTTACTCTTGCATTGATTAATCTGATCCGGAACGCATTGCAGGCAGTAGAAGGACAAGAGAATGGAATTGTCAGGGTCGATACATGTGCTGGGGCAACCGGGCATCTCCTTATAATAATAACAGACAACGGTCCGGGGATTCCTCCCGAACGGTTGTCTGCAATCTTTACTCCTTTCTTTTCCACCAAATCCGGCGGAAGCGGTATCGGCCTGCCGATTTCCCAACGTATCATGCAATTGCATGGCGGCCAACTTTCCGTCTCATCTATCCCGAATGTCCGGACAGAGTTTCGGATGGAGTTTTAATATCCCAATTCGAAATCCTGATCTACCGCCGGAACACCTTCATTCATCCATTTGGGCATGGGGGCATTTTGCAGGTAGTGGTTGAAGAACTGGAACATGCGTTTCTGGAAATCGATCCGGTTTGCCAGGCGCATCGGCCAGTGCGGTTCGCCGGTATAGTTGAGCAACCACGCCGGTTTTTGCAAGCGTTTAAGGGCAATGAAGTATTCGATTCCCTGATACCAGGGCACATGCCCGTCTGCATCGTTGTGCATGATCAGGATCGGAGTGGTCACCTTATCCATATTGAACAAGGGAGAGTTTTCAATGTATTGCAACGGCATTTCCCAGATATTGCCCCCTATGCGACTCTGCCCGTGTTCATATTGCATGGAACGGTTTAAGCCGGAGCCCCAACGGATTCCGCCATACGCACTCAGCATATTAACAACCGGAGCACCCGATTCGATTGCGGCAAAGAGCCGGGTGCGGGTAGCTAAGTAGGCAACCTGATAGCCTCCCCAGCTATGTCCCTGTGCACCGATCGCCTTTTCATTTACATAGCCTTTGGCGATCAGTGAGGTGATACCCGGCATCACGCAATTGTAACAACTTTCACCCGGATAGCCGTCTGTGAAGCGGACATCAGGATTGAAAATGATAAAGCCGTGGCTGAGGTAGAACGGATAGTCAATCGTTGAACGTCCCGGGCTGGGCATGTGGTAGCTATATAATGTATTGGCATTGCGTTCATAGAAATTTACGATTACCGGATATTTCTTGTTCGGGTCGAAATCGGCCGGTTTGTAGATGACACCTTCCAGAGGCCGGCCATCCAGGGAGATCCAGGAAGTCAGTTCGGCTGTCCCCAAATGATGGAATCCTGCTGGTGGATGCCGTCTGTCAAACGGATGGATTTTTTGAAACTGAGGTTGGATAATTGGATATCCGGATATTGCTCGTATGTTTCCTGCGTGTAGATTACGACATTGGCATCCTTTGCTTTGGTCAGGGCCGCCAGTTTGAAATTACCGGCAAGCAATGCTTTCGGGGCAACCGGCTTGTTAAGGCGGGTTGTATAATATCCGGAACCTTTGGTTCTTTCGTTAAATCCGGTGAGATATTGTGCTTCGCTTGTATTGTAGGCTCTTTTCTCCCGATCCAGTTGGATCAGCGAGTAAGTGATTTGTTCTTTTCGCCCGTTGACGGTCAGGTTGACTGGAGAAGAAGCTGCAATCGGATCAAACTTCCAGATATCGTAACGGTCCTTGATCAGGATAGATTGATCGTCATCCGTCCAACCTGCTATTCCGTAGGGTGAAGGATAGTCGGGGACATCGTTATCTTCGTCCCAGGCGGCAAATGTCTGCGGAGTTGTCAGGCGGTATTCTTTGCCGTCGGCCATCGAACGGGTATACCAGGAACTATCTTGATCCTGATACCAGTATGTGTATTTTCCTTTTGGGGAGAAACGCATATAGGAAGGGCTTTTCTCCTTGATCTGCCGGCGTTCCCCGGTTTCCAGGTTGATCATGTAGATATCATGAAACTGGCGTGCGGTCCACATGCTTTGTGTGCCGTAAGGTCTTGTGGTGGAGAGAAGCGCCCATATGGCATTCCCCTCATCGGCTGTCTGTAGAGTTGGAAGTTCTTCTGTTGCCAATTGGAGAAGGCGGCCGGAACCGAGGTTGTAGATGGCTGTATAAGATCGTTTCAAATCGGTTGCTTTGTTAAAGGACTGTTGCGTGTATTGTACCTTTTCATCCCAGCTCCATACCTGTACATCCGGGCGATTCTCAGCCAAAAGGGTCGTGTCTTTCTGTTTGGGCTCCGGAGCAGTTCCGAAGAAAAGACGGCTTGCGTTTTCGGAAAAATATAAGGGCGCATTTTCACTGATAATCCATGAAGCGGGGAATGCTTTATCCCCCCGTTCGGCAATCAGTTTGCCGGGAGTATTATTTTCTGCCAGATACAGGCTGCTCCGGGTTGCGGCCGAATCTTTATGGGAACAAAACAGGTAAGCGAGCTTGCTACCGTTTTCGTTGAATGCAATCTTCTTGAATACCCCTTTTTTATCGGAGATCCGGTTATTTCCTTTCTGAGGAATGTAGGTATAAAGGACAGAGTCGGATACGACGTATAACACATTCCCTTTTTGGGCAAATCCGAAATCGCTGACTGCCGGGAACGAGTCTTGTTGCATTCCGTCGAGCGACCGGATATAAAGCATGGAATCTTTTTTGCTTCCGCGTTGGTAAGCCAACCAGTCGGCTGTTTCCGATAGTTTATAAGATTTGAGCGAATCGATTGTTTCCATTCCTCCGGACAGGCGGGAAATGATGAGGCTGTTCATCGGTATTTTATCCTTGTCCGTTTTCTTTAGCATCTCGGCCTCCACTTCTTTTAGAGGAGGCGTTTTTGTCACTAAGAGATATTCGGAGGAGGAACTGAATTGTGCTTTTGTAGCAGGTTTAAAAGAATCTTTCTCTTCTCCTTTATCATTATATAGCAGGATGGTCGCATCTCCCCGCCAGGGTTCCATCTTGCAGAATACCCATTTCCCGTTATCGGAAATACGTTGTTCGGATATGCGTTCCCATCCGACCATTTCATCGAATGTCATGGCTCTCTTTTCCTGGGCGTGTAGGGATAGGCCGGAAGCCAATAATAAGAGGCTGATTAAATGTACGGAATTGCTCATTAATTTGATTGATTTGTTTTAGTATGCAATATTACTCTTTTTTATTAAAAGGAAAAAGTATCTTTGCAACCTTCAATGCTTATAGGAAACAAATAGAACATGAGAGATCGGAATCTGGATATATATAGAGGAGGAATAATGATCTATATCACCTGTTTTTGTCATTTGATATGATGGGAAGGTGTCAAGGTCGGCATATTTGAAAGAGGCTGGATTACCGGGATATTTTTTGCAATGGCAACCGTGTTTTATATAGTAGGAGCCTCATTTTCCCCTGTCATTGGAAAAACCGTTTCGGACTTATTTGAAGGGCCGGATAAAAAGAGTCGCGATCCCTTACTGGAAGTATGCATTGGCTTGTTTTCCGGCTGTTGTGTATCATTCTTTGAAGTCGGGAGCGATAATACCGTTGAATGACTTTATATCTTATGTGTTCTTTACCCCTACGGTAGAATATCGATTATTTGATCATATTTGGTTTATTCCGCCTTACTTGATTATATCTCTTTGCCTGTCTTTTTTATGTGGGATGATTCGCAGGTGTAATATACCTTTTATCCTTTTCAGTGTCGTTTTGGTATTGTTGCTATTGTTCAACGCTTATTATCCAGAGTTGCTTCAAACTGTAATAGTCTATCTGTTTTTTACTATATGGGGGTTGTATTATAAAAAGAAGTTAGGCTGGCAAATTCTCGTTTGTGTAATAGCTGCCGCAGGATATTTGATTTATGCTTTCGGAATTGAAAGAGTCCCTTTTGATCTGCAAGCTAATAAATTCCCGTCTAACTTATTGTTTGCTTCATACGGGATGGCTGTTTTAGGAATAGGTGGAATTTATGTGAAAAAGGGATTAGTTTTCTTATATGACAGATCTGCAATGGTTCGTCGTTATATCGATATATATTCTAAAGAAGGATATGAAATATATTTGGTCCATCCCTTTACAATCATCCTGTTAGGCGGTATAAAGCGGGTTTTGGGACTGAACCAGATTATTGCTGACCATCTGTATTTGCAAATAGTGTATATTGTTTCCGGCTTTTTATTCATACTTTGTGTCAATGTCTATGTGCTGAAAACATACAATTATGTATGGTCCCTGATCAATAGAGCTTTTAAAGTCGTATTTCCATCCAAGCCATTATAAATCTTTTACCAGCCGGAAGCCGTTGTTGAAATGCTTGCTGTTCGGAAAGATGTAATACCGGCAGGTCGGGCGGCAGATGGCACGTTCGTTGAACCAGGTTCCACCGCGGACGGCAACATATTCTTTGCCATCTTTTATTTGGGTATTGCTGCACCATTCCCAGACATTTCCGCTCATGTCGTATAAACCTAACTCGTTCGGTTTTAAGGTTCCGACACGGTGAGGCTTGCCGCCGGAGTTGCCGGAATACCAGCCCAGGCTGTCCAGTTCCATCCCGCCGCTATAGAGATGGTTACGGTTGCCGTAGACGCCGCCCCTGGCAGCAAATTCCCATTCCTCTTCGGAGGGTAAGCGTCCACCTGCCCACTTGCAATATGCCTGTGCTCCGTACCAGGTGACATAGATGGCAGGATGTGCCTCATAGCCGGGGACGGGCTTTCCGTTCAGAATGCCCCAATTGCAAGGATAATACATCGGCGGGCTGTTTTTTATCTTCTCCGGGTCCTGGCTTTCCAGGAAAAGGGCAAACTGGTAGTTTGTTATTTCGTACCGGCTGATCCGGAAACTGTCCACTTTCACTTTATGGGGCGCGTTGTTGTCTTCCTTATAAGTCGATCCCATCTCGAAAGTACCGCCTCCGACCGCCACCATTTCCGGCTCTTCATTTAGTTTCAGCCATTTCCGGAATTCCAGGTTTTCCATTCTATTTACAGCTGCCTCGTATTCATCCTTACGGATATCGCTTTCCATAAATTTCCGGAGGTAATGGATGGAGATGTCGTAAGCCTCGATCCCCTTGACGGGAAGCAGGCGGTCGGACATGGAGGCGAGAGCCATGTATCCGTCTGTGCGGGTGGAGTCCAGTTGTACTGCTTTTGCATAAAGTTTATAGGCCTCTTCCGCATAATGGTTCATTTCTCTTTCTTTGCGGCTTGTCAGGCGCAGGAGGTCATCGGCTTCCCGGATATAGCTATCGGCATAAGGATTGATCTGGTTACTGATCAGGCGGGTGAACTTGGTTTTCTTCATCTCCACCGGAATGCGCCGGTAGAGTGCTTTGAGCGAGTCCGGGGGCAGGTCTTTCATGATGCGGGTCAACAGGAACTGTCCGGCGTACTGGTCCATGTGGGTTTGGATAAAAGTAGCCCGGATGGAGTCTTGTAGCTGTGTCACTTGCTCGATTTCAATCTCTTCTTTCAGCTTGTAACCGCCTTCTACTACATGTTTGTTATATTTATCACTTCCTGTACTCAGAGTATGTAGTTTTGTTGATATTTGGTTCAGGCTATCGAGTTTTTGGCGGACTATTTGTGTCTCGTTCAGATAAGCGGCATATTGCATCTGGGTTCGGGCTCCTTCGAAGTGCAAGCCGTTGGGAAAGTCCCGGATGCTCCCTTCGATCACGATCGTCCCGGTGTCCACAAGCAGGTCGCAATAGTAAAACTCCTCTTTGATGGTCGTACAAAGCCAAAGGTGCTGGGGAGTATCGAATAGCTCGCCTTTCATTTGCAGCTTGCCGTTTTCGAGGCGCATGGCATTTATAATCCGTTGTGTGCTGAATTGTTTCAGGAAAAATACGGTTCCGTCTTTTACATCCCGTATATGAGCCTGTATGACATATGAATCGTCCGCATGTAATAGCAGGCTGATTCCTGAAAACAATAGAGCAAGCAACGTTTTATACATAGTAACAGTTCTTATTTCTCCAATTCTTTGTTCAGCATCTCTTTCATCTTCTCCGCTCCCATGAAGCCTACCTGGAAATGGGTGGGTGTGCCGTCTTTGGCAATGATCATATAAGAAGGAACACCGTTAACGCCGAATTTCTTGCAGATGAAGTCCCATTGTGCATCCGTCATCCGGTAGTGTTCGCCCTTGATGTCCGGTATCATCTGTTCCCAAGTGCCTTTCGGGGAATTCTCGCCTGCCAGGTAGAGGAAGACGATCTCTTTGCCCGCGAAGTCTTTCTTCACCGGTTCGGACTGTTTCATGGCTGCCTTGCATGGGCCACACCAAGTTGCCCAGAAATCGACGAACACGACTTTGCCCCGGTAAGGGGTCGTGATGGCATTGAACAGTTCTTCCGCCGGAATATCGGCAATGTTCACGCGGTTGACGGTGTAGCCGGATTTCTTTTTGTTCTCTTCGATGGTTTGTTTGACTTTGTTATTCATCAAGACAAATGCTTCCTGAAAGACAGGAGATATTTTACCGGCTTGCGCAATCTGTTCGTCGCTTAGCGGGTGGAATTCTTTTATCGGTTTGGACAAACGCTGTGCGGCAAGGAGGTCAAAGAGCGTCCCTTTATCCGTTCCCATAAGTTTGGCGAGTTCGGCGGTGTTATCCGGGATTGTTGTCTTTGTCTGTTCTTTCTTCTCCGGTAAAGTTTGCATATTGGATATAAGAGATCAGATATGTAAAAGAACCGTCGTATAACAGATAGGTATCGTTACATACCAACTCCGGCAGGAAGTCGTAATACCCGATGCCGGGGATGACCTTTTTGTCCTTTGGGATGACCGAATCTCGCGGAATCTGGTTGGCTGTCCGGTAAGCATATTCCGTCATGCCGGTAATGCCGAGCAACTGTTCTGCCAAATCCTTTTTCAGGCTGTTTTGCAGAAGTGTCCGGTAAGCGTCACTTAATTCCGTATGGCTGTCTAAGGCAGCTTTTTCCTTCTGATACCGGTCCATCCAGTATGCTTTGAACTGGTCCGCATTCATGGAGCTGATATCGGAAAACATCTGCATATATTCTTCTTGCGTTTTGGGAGTGAGCGATACGAATCGGAGGGAGGAATTGCAGGCTTCGTTGTTGAGAGCTGCCATAGCTCCGGTAAAATAATATTTCTCTCCTAAAGAAGGTTTATCTTTTTGTTTCTTTGATTGGGCACGGCATATTTCGGGGAAGTTGATTTCAACCGATGTCGTTTCTCCTGGTTTGAGATATATCTGGCCGTTTATAAAGCCGCTGGTGATATTCAGGCTTGTAAGATAATACAGAGGTATTTCCAGTTTGAAATTACCATCTGATTGTACTGTAATATCGTGTTCGTCATTACTGCCGGTCAATATATTAGACACCCAGGCACGTCCTTTTAGTCCCATTTCAGGTTTGTAGCCGGCAATATGCCCTTTCAGGATTCCCAAACCATTTTTGAACTCCGGCTTTTCCAGTACAGGATCTTCCTTCGGGTTCTTTTTCCCTGCCAGAGAAGAGTTGGCAGGCGAGCCGTCCAGGTGGATGCCCCATATTTTGAAAGCACCCTCTTCGTCGCCCTCAATGAAGTCTACCGTCTTGGTCCCTTTCGGCAGAGGCGGGAATATCAGGCGGAAAGAGGCCTCTCCTGATTCCGGCATCCAGAACTTTTTGCTTAGCGTGATGCCGTCACCCGTTTTGATCGGATAGGTTTTGCCGTCCGCCCGCAAGGTCGTTTCTTTAACGACCTGAATCCAGTATTTCGGGCGGAAGTAGGCGTCGATATAAAAGACCGTAGCGGTGTCGCTCAATGCGATTTTATCTATTTCCAGTGTGGTCGAGCTCCATGCGTCGAAAGCCGGTTGTTCAACCACGCGATCCTGTGCCTGCAACCCTGTGCCGCAAAGGAGGAACATAAATAAGTAAAGTCCGTGTTTCATATTCATTTGAATTAGGTTATTTGTCTTTTATAAATGTACGGATATCTTCCGACAAGAATTTATACCCTTGTCCGGCTTTCAGAATGGTGCTTTCCGGTGAAATATAGATAAACGAAGGAAGCGCATGTACCCCGTAATGAGCCGCTATGCCACTCATGCCCAGTCCGTCGGACAGTTGCAGCCAGTTGTCTGCCGATTCTTTGACTTCTGTCTCTTTCCAAACCGCTTCTGGATCTACAGACAGGCTGATAACGACAATTTTCTCTTTATATTTTTCCGCAATTTCCTTTAGTAAAGGAAACGCATCGAGGCAAGGGCCACAGTATTGGCTCCAGAAATCAAGGATGATGTATTTCCCTTTATAGTCGGAAAGATGGTGGATGTTCCCTTTGATGTCTTTCAGTTCGACATCCGCGATCTTGTCTCCTTCCTGAACTGTCGAGGAGATAGACAACAAGGAAGTTATCTCTTCCCCCAACCGGGATTGTCTTTGTTCGTCCGTCAGCTTGCTGTAGACAGATACGACTAACGCTTTATCCTTCAACTTTCCCGCTTGGCAACTCTTGGCAGCGTCTCTCAGTTTTTCCAGACCGGCATCGGTAATCGGATAGTCCAGCATGAGCAGCAACTCTTTTTGCAGGATAATCTCGTCATGTATGCTGTTCACCGTCTGCCTGATCGAAGCAAATTCCTGTTTGGCGACCGAATCTTTCGCTCTGATCTTGGGGAGCAGTTTCATACACTCTGCCGTTAAGTCGTGGATGCGTATGTTTTCCTCCCGTGTAGCCTCCCGGAAGCGGTTCAGTTCGACTTGTTCGGGGATCGGAATGTCGCTTTTCGCCAGCCAGTTCTGCACATAAGGGGCTTCTCCGATGATTTTGATGTTCGCTCCGGGTTTCACCCATACGGTGTAGCCGGTGTTGTTGAGGGATATGTACATCTTGGTTGTCTTGTCGGTTTCCCTGGTGAATTTGAACTTGCCGTTCACCATTATCTCCTGATCTTCCGGTCGTACATCCATCCCGTTCCCTTTCATCTCCGCGCAAAAAAATCTGACGGTATCCGGCATATTCCGTATGTCTCCTTCGATCGTAACGGTCTTTTGCCCGTAAGCGGAAGAAGCGCAGACAAAGATTCCAAACAGCCATGCAAGTGTCTTCATAAGCAATTCGATTTATGATTAGTGCCGGCAATATATAAGTTTATTTGATTTGGAATCATATGAAATACGATAATTTCGTAATATATAATATATCTTAATACATTACGGCTTCTTCTCCTCCTTTAATAACATTTAAGACTTAGATTAACGTCTCCGTAACAACCTTTCCGTCGAACAGGTTGATGATACGGGAGGCGAATCCGGCATCATGCTGGCTGTGCGTCACCATGACGATCGTTGTCCCTTCCTTGTTCAGTTCGCTGAGCAGGTTCATTACCTCTTGTCCGTTTTTACTGTCCAGGTTACCGGTCGGTTCGTCGGCGAGGATCAGCTTCGGGTTGGCCACTACGGCGCGGGCAATGGCGACACGCTGTTGCTGGCCGCCGGACAACTGCTGCGGGAAATGCTTTTCGCGGTGCACGATCGCCATCCGTTCCATTGCTTCCTGTACCTTTTTCTTTCGCTCGGTAGCCGACACACCCATGTAGAGCAAAGGAAGTTCTATATTCTCGTATACATTCAACTCGTCGATCAGATTGAAACTTTGGAAGACGAACCCGATAATCCCTTTGCGCAGTTTCGTCCGCTGGGCTTCCGTATATCGGGACACTTCGATCCCGTTCAGGTAATATTCTCCGCTGGTCGGATTGTCGAGCAATCCTAAGATATTCAACAACGTTGATTTTCCACAACCGGAAGGGCCCATAATGGCTACGAATTCCCCTTCCTTCACCTCTATGCTTACTTTATTAAGAGCCAACGTCTCTACCTCTTCCGTGCGGAAGATCTTTTCTAATGCAACTGTTTTAATCATGGTGTTCAATAAATTTGTTTAGAAGAAATATGACAAAAGTCGTGCCATAGTTGTAAGGGCTTTATAGATAATGCCTTATTGTTTGCATCGCTTTCTCCGATTGTGCTTATCCGCACAAAAGGAGTTCGGAAGCGCACGGTTTGCGGGCTACAGGGAAAGAAGAAACAGTCCGCAGTCTGTTCCTCCGGATATGCCGGAGTATCCTTTATTCAGTACGGATGTAATTCTACTTGAGTTCCGGTCTAATCCTTGTTCGACAACTGTCGGTTAGCTGTTCGACAATTGTCAAACAGCTAACCGACAGTTGTCGAATAAGAAATAGATGCAGGGAAAATGACTCTTACTTCCTTGTGTTTGGAAATATACTTCGGCATAAAGTAGAATACAAGTGCTATTTCCCCTTCTGTCTGAACGCATTGGGAGGACTTTCCATGCCTTACTTCTTTAGAGTATAATATACACGGTGGATGCAAAGATGATTGTATTTTTTGTATGTTTGCAAAGGCTAAAAGAATTTAGATATATGGAAATGACAAATAACATGCCTCTATATTGGTATGTCTTCTACAACGACCAACTTTTACTGCAAAAGAAAGCTGACGGCTATGCAATCCCTTTTACGAATGAAGCGCCTGTGACGGTTGTCCGCTCGCTTCCGGTCGAGATGCAGGACGGAACGGCGGCGATGGCGGCTTTTACCGATGTGCCCCGGAAGAAACGGATGTTTTCCGTCCTATGGAGCTCCGCCGCTTGCCTATGATCATATCGACCGTTACTCCTATGACCAGGCAGGGAAAGCGTATGAGATTGTCTATTGGGATCAACACAGCCGGTTTTGTCCTGTCTGCGGGACGCCGACGGAACTGAAAGGGCCGATCATGAAGAAATGTCCCCGTTGCGGCAATGAGATGTTCCCGGCGGTATCGCCTGCCGTGACTGGTCCTGATCCGGAAAGGTGAGGAAATCCTGTTGGTGCATGCGCGTAACTTCCGGGGAACGTTTCATGGGCTTGTGGCCGGCTTCCTGGAAACGGGGGAGACGTTGGAACAATGCGTGGAGCGTGAAGTGTGGGAGGAAACAGGATTGACGATCCGTAACATCACTTATTTTGGCAATCAGCCTTGGCCTTATCCAAGCAACCTTATGATCGGTTTTATTGCCGATTATGCCGGTGGGGAGATCAAGTTGCAGGATGAGGAGTTGAATTCCGGTTCCTTCTTCTCGAAAGACAACCTGCCGGAAATACCGCACAAGCTGAGCTTGGCACGGAAGATGATCGACTGGTGGTTGGAAAATTGAAAGTTGAAAAATAATCCTGATTATTATGAAACAAACGACTTTGTTTATCTTTTGCTTGTTGGCGATGGCATTCGGTGCGGCACGCGCCGCCTCGCAGGTGACGCGTGCCGATTACGAGCGTGCCGACACGATCCTGAAATGTTCCGACCGGGTTTATTCTCCCGCTGTCCGTCCCGAATGGATAGACAGCTCCCACTATTTCTGGTATAAGAATCATGAGAAGGAAGGAGATTTCTACTATCTTGTCAATGCGGAGAGCGGGAAGAAACAGCGTGCCGCAGATAAGAAAGGATTGGCGGCATTCTTCTCCAAAAAGCAAAAGAAACTGGCCGAATCCCTGCTGAAAGAGGAAGAGAAGAGGTCGGATCGCTGGCGTCGTCGCGAAGAGGCTCCGGCTCCTGTTGTCTCGCCCGATAAGAAGTGGGAAGCGTATGTGAAAGATAATAATCTCTATCTCTCGCCCGTCCGGGATGAGAAGGAGAAAGATAAACCGAAGGAAGAGATTGCCTTGACGATGGATGGCACGGCGAACCTGCGTTATGACGGTTGGTCGATCATCTGGTCGCCCGACTCTCGGAAGCTGGCAACCGTGAAAGTGCGCGACGTGCAGGAACGCCGCATTCCGCTGATCGAGTCCAGCCCGTCTAGCCAGAAGCAGCCGATCCTGCAATGGCGCGACTATGCGAAGCCGGGGGATGTATTGCCTGTTTACCTGCCGGTGCTCTTCGATGTGGAGGCGCGCAAGCAAATGGCGTTGAATGTCACTTCTTATGAAAACCAGTTCTATCTGAACCTGACCGGTTGGCGCGAAGACAGCCGCGCGTTCACGTTTCGAGTTCAATCAGCGCGGGGCATCAGCGTTATGTGATTGGCGAAGTGAATGCGGCCGACGGCTCTATCCGTCATTTGGTGGACGAGCAGACAAAGACTTTTTATCTATTATTATAACAACT